>Ga0114898_1001951_pt1 | contig 11373 bp, 3 predicted proteins | sample Malvired_Geostar_FD_83496 | JGI IMG/M metagenome (GOLD analysis project Ga0114898, IMG submission 83496) | Marine viral communities from the Global Malaspina Expedition - Malaspina viral metaG DeepMed_Geostar | ecosystem: Environmental > Aquatic > Marine > Oceanic | place: Mediterranean Sea... | reverse complement strand
GATGGGGGGCATGGCCGCCGGGACAGCTATAATGCCCGGAGTCGGCACGGTAGCAGGTGCTGCTATTGGTGCTATAATAGGCGCGTCGATGGGTGTTTCGGCAAGTTTAATGGCCACGGCTGAAACCTCAAACCAAGTTAATACCGCGCTACAGGCACTTAAAGGAGGCATAGAAGGGAACGTTAAAGGCGCAATGGAATATGTCGCAGCTCAAAAAGAGCTGCAGGACTCCTCCACTATAGATGCTTTTACCGCGGCGACCTTAAAAGCTTCCAATGCACTCAACTCAATTGGAGATGTCAATCTAAGAGATCAGCTTGCCGACACAGGAAACAGTATTGAGGAAATGAGGAAAGTTATAGACACCTTCGTTAAAGACCAAAAACGCAAATTACTGTTAACAACAGCAAAGGGAGCCCTAATGAGTGCACAGGAAAATGAAAACTTGGGCGAACAGATGCGTGACTGGCGGAAAGAAGGAAAAACGGGAGCCAAGAGTGAGTATCGGCGCGCGGGGCGACAAGCGCTTGGAGGGTTGCGGGATATTTTCCTTGCGGAGGGACTGGAGACGAAGGACGTTAAGGGTTTCGTTGATGCCTTAAGGGGAAAGCAAGGAGACACCTTCTCAAGACTAATTGGTGGTTTTACGGGTCAATATAGTGACAAGGAAGTTACTGGTGCTTTAAGGGCTGCCTTTAAGACACAACTTGATAAGGGTAACGTTACGGAAAAATTTGTTTCGGATTTGGCTAAAGCCATTGAAAGCGGGCTAGATCCGGACAACTGGAGCAATGATGCGGAGAAAGAATTGGAGATTTTCTTTAATAAATTTTTTCTGCCGATGTTCACAGATAAATTGCGGGATCTGGGCATTAAGACCAAAGAGGCCGCTGAGCGACATGATCTTGCGGTCAACTATACTCGGGACTTAGAGGCGTTCCTAAGAACAATCAATGAGACGGTAACAGGTTATACCGACAACCTTTTACGAATAACAGAAGAAACTGCCACAAGACAAGCCACCAAGCAAGCTCGGGCAGGATTTTTAGGTTTTCGTGGGGGTGGTGCCGCTTTCAGGGAAACTCGTACCGCTGGAATGGCGGACATAGCGGGGAGAAGACAGGCTATGGACGAGGGACTGTTTAAAGAACACGCTTCCTCAATCATGGTTCAAATTGAAAAGGTAGCTAAAAACGTAGGGGAGCTAACGGATTTTCGTCAGAACGTTATTTTTGGTGGGGGTGGGTTTGTCGGAGGAGGCTTTCAAGCCGGAATAGAACAATTAAGAGAGAGAATACCTACAACAGGTGCGGATATCAAGGCCTACGAAGATTTAATTACAAAACTTCAGCTCGCTTTTAATGAACAAAAAGCCGTCATAGACAAAGACGAAAAAGTTCAAAACATTAAATTGAGAGCTCTAGAGCTCCGGGCCAAAATTACAGATGAAGAGCACAGGGTAGCGATGATACAAGCCGACACTATTGGTGTCAATAAGCTCCTACTGGGTCGAGAAGAGGGCAAAAGCAAAAAAGTAGTTTCACTATTAGAACGGAGTGTTTCGGCTCCGGGAGCACTTAATTTCATGACACGGAGGGGAGCTTTGGGCCAACAACAAAAAACAGAAACCGCAGTCTTCGATGAACAAAAAAGATTAAGGGACAAACAGGCGATTTCCGAAGCACGCGGACGGCTAATAGAATTGCAAAATCAAGCCAAAATTCACCGAATCACGTCGGAGCTGGTAGAGAGTAATCTCAGATTAAGAGGTTCTATAGATGCCCTAAACGCAACTATGGGTGGAGGGCCTACCACCGGTGGAACTGGTGTGGCTGGTGGAGCGTCCAAGGGAGGAGGCGGTCTAGCAGGAGGCGGTCTAGCAGGAGGAGGCAATTTGACTGTTACAGGTGCGCCCCAAGGCTTGTATAAATTTGGTGAAAATGTGCTTCAACAAACAATTAAGAGCCGACAAAAAGATGCGGCTGTTGTAGCAGCTCGGAAAGAGCGGAGGGTGGAGACGTTTGTAGGGAGGGCTGCTGCTCAATCGGCGGTTGGGCCGGAGGGGGGAATTGCTCGGAAGGATGATCCCCGCTTTAAGGATTTGTATGGTGGGGGTGTCAAACAATTTGAGAGGAGGCTTAAGTCAGCGTCCCCCACGAAAAGAAAGCAGTACAATTTGCAAGCCAGTCTAGATTACGATGTGTCAGGGGATCCGATAGATGAACGATACAAATGGAAAAATATGGCCGAGCAAGGGGGTCGCCCCGACTGGCAGGTAGTAGAGCGACCGGCTGCTTATCTCGCCTTGCTTGGACTGAAAAACATCGCGGCCAAGTCAGTGGCTGCAAGGGACTTGAGCGCTGGGGGCGTGGACGCGCGATTACAAGCAAAGGCTCAGGCTAAAGCTGATGCAGAGGGAGCCATACAAGGTAAGCCGTACAGGATAGAAGGTACACCAAAAAGCGGATGGCAGTCATGGACTATGCCGCCGGGTTCGCCCGGGGGCTGGGCATCCGGCGGCTGGGGTCGCGGAGGACGCCAGCCCGCGCGACCAGCGACAAAGTTTGCTGGTGGTTTTGGTATGGATCCAGAAGCGGGAATGTTTGCGCAGGCGCAGAAGTCCACAGCAAAATCTAAGGCCGAGTTTTTTGAAGGTATGATGGGTCGCTTTAAAGGCGGAGGCCTAGAGGGGGAGCCATTAAGCGTAGAGCAAGTCGAGCATATAAATCAGATTAATAAAGAGATAGTTACGGCATACAAAGAGGGCGATAAGATTTTGATGAGAAAATTAGAGCTTGAGGCAAAAAGCGTTCAAAACTCTTTTATTTTAGCCAATCAAACGGATGCGATAAACAAAAAACTAATGGAGATGAACCAAAACTGGGCGCGCAATGATGTGGACAGAACGACTAGGTTTACAAAAGGCTTGGAAGATGGTTTCGCGCAAATCCACAGAGAAGAGCAAACAATTTTTAATCGATTGGGTAACGATTTGCCGCTGCAATTTAGGAACAACATGGTAGGGGCCATGGAGGCCGCTATGGACAAGACCACAGATTTGGGAGATGCTCTGGAAGGTGTCGCGATTGAGTTTTTGCGCACTATGCGTCGCGCTTTTCTTGACAGCGCTGTGAGCAACATGATGAATGCTGGGGCGGCGCTGGTTCCTTCGTGGGGAGCTAAGATGGCCCCTCCGAAGCAGCAGGGAGGTTTCATTCGAGCACAAGCAGGACGATTTGTTCCGGGGCGTGGGAGTGGTGATAAAGTGCCGTTGCTTGCTGAGCCCGGGGAAATTGTTATGAATCGAGAAGCGGTTAGTGCTGTAGGGGCGGATACTTTGCTAGGGCTTAATTCGGCAATTCCGAGATTTGGCCAAAAAGGAGGCAACTTAATGACCCTAGGCAAAAAATTACCGCGGGACTGGAGCCAAATGAGCGGTCTATTTTTACAACGAGGTAATGCTGAAACAGAGGAGCTTGTGGACAAACATGTAGAGGCAATGGAAAAGAAAGCGGCTAAGCACCGGAAAAGCGAAGAACGAAAAGGTATGTTGACGAGTATGTTTGCTAGCGCTTTACTCTCTGGGGCGATGAGTTGGGGTGCTGGAAAAATAGGGTCATGGGCAAAGCAGCGGTCAGCTACGAAGCTTACAGGAGCGACGGTGTCTCGTACTGGAATGAGGAATTTTAAAAAGATGGGGGGTACTCGAGGGCAAGCCATTGAATTTTTGGAAGCTGGGGTTGATATTGGTGATTCAGGAATTCCCAATATGGCGCGAGGGGGAGCGATTAGGCGACAATCAGGTGGTTTTGTAGGACGCTCTGGGAGCGTGGCGCGGCGTTACGGTTCGTATCAGGGTGGAGGCACAGTTTCTGTGCCCTCTGGCGCCCCTGCTCTTGGGAGTCCCACCAATACTAATAATATAAACATCAATGTTTCACTGGGAGGCGGCGATAATGCTAGGGGAACTGGGGCCAGCCAAACAGAAGTCGGCAATACAGGCGGCCCATCGAGGGTTACTGATAGTGATGCAAAAGCATTGGCAGAGAAAATTAAAAGCCAAGTGCTTAAAGTCATAGCAGAAGAACAAAGAGTAAGCGGCTCCTTGAGTCCGGGAGCTAGGAGACCGTAATGCCAAAAAACGCAGTTCCAAGTTACGAATCAAAATTCTTTATTAATGAATATGGGATTTCGGGTATTCGCGACTGGGATGCTAGCTATAGTGTGCCTCAGCGGACAGTTAATGCTCTGGGTGCGGGCTTTGTGCGTAACGTGTATGATGCGCCCTTGCAAGGGGAGCTCTCTTTAAGTCGTGATATTATTTTTAATAGTGATCCTATTTTATCATATACTGGAGAAGAGGCTGTTTCTGGTACTTTGATATATGACACTTATCTGGACGGAGGCGGTGCAAAAGTTTTTGGTTTTGATTCTGGCTATTTAACTGATTATTCAGTTAGTTGTGGTGTGGGAGGGGTGCCCACAGTTAATAGTTCTTTTGTTACGTTTGGGCGTTTTGGCAGTGGTGCGCGTGGGGGAGAGCTTGATTTTTCCGGTGACACCCCCCTAGACGGAAGCCGTGGGTTTTTAGCTTTCGCCAATCAGGGTTCTATTCAATGCGGATTCAACCAATCGGGCACCAACCGCGTAACGCAGGTAAGTCAAACTTATTCAATAGAGCGTGAACCAATTTATACATTAAGCCAAAAAACAGCATCTGACTTAACAGGGGGAGCAGGGTTTGTTCCCACTGAGGTTATTACTCATTATCCTATCGAAGTCACGACAAGCATGACGGTAGAAGTGGACGATTTTGAAACTGCCAATATTATGGATACTATACGTAGTGGCCATTATGAGACAATTGAATTAACGATCAACCAAGCCTATCAGGGTATTCAGCCTCTAAACGGAGACGCCGTTGTAGGAGGTACATTAGCTTTATTGGATGATTCCAGCGATCAACTTAAAGATAACGGATATCAAACAATGTACAAATTTCATAGTGTAACAGGACAGCTAGTGTCAGAATCAATTAGCACATCAATAGATGGAACACTAAGTGTAGATTTAGAATTTAAAGACTTTTTAAACAGGAAATTATAAAATGGGACAAATAACAAGCTATACGCCAATCTCAGCGCCAATCAATGTCGCCAGCATGCTTTTTATAGCGGACGCAGGTGCAAGCAATCAGATTAAAAGCACCACGGTAACAAATTTAAGCAAAGTACCTCAAATTTGGGCCGCAGACGGCAACGGCTTAAAGCTGACCGATGACGACAGCACGGGCAATTATGGCGTCTTTATCAAAGACGGAGGAAACGTCGGTATTGGTACTGGCGCAGGGAGTCCCAACACATTTCTTGAGTTAAATTCCGGCGCAAGAACGGCCACTTTTGTCGCAGGCACGCCATCTACGTGGACTAATATGCTTTTGTTGAATCCTACGGATACGGCAAATGCAGCGGTGGGTATTAATTTTCAAGTTGACAATGCTTTTGATTCAGGTAGTGGGGCTGGAATTGTAGGGATTAAAAGTCATGCCACTAATGCTCAAATGGATTTAGCTTTTATTACTGATCCGTCGGGAGCGGGTTCGGCTGAAGCGATGAGGATACTGCATGATGGTAACGTGGGAGTGGGAACTGCAACGCCGGGCGATAAGGTTGAAATCAAATACGACAACTCGAGCACAAACAGGGCTTTGCAATTAAATTTTGCTAGTGATACTGCAGGGGTTGGAATGAAGTTCGCGTATGCGGGAGCGGCGAAAGCTTATATTCAGTTTCTTGGATCGAATTATGGAACGGTTGCACGTAGGAATAAGTTAGAGATTCTAGGGACAGCAGGAATAACTTTTTGGCCAGATGGTGCGGCAGGCGGTACAGAGCCAGACGTCGTAATCGATACCGCCGGGAATCTAGGAGTGGGAACCACAAGCCCTACGGCAAAAATACATATAGAAGGAGCTGGTACAAGTCCCGAGTTATTCCTGCTTAACAATACCACGGTTGACACTAAAATTAAGCTAACAAACAATGGTGGAAATCCCGCATATATCATAAACGCCGCTGCTTATTTGGCTTTGGGAGACAGTGCTACCCCAGCTGCTGCCACACATTTAGTTATACAGAAATCTACGGGACGCGTCAGCATTGGCGGAACGCTTGGTACGTGGAGCTATCCGTTGACCATTAGTAGTTCGGTGGCTACTGCGGCTGAATTTGGAAGTGCACACGCTTCAAAAGCTTATATTTATATAGTCAATTCCGCAAGCGGAACGGCGCAAACTGCAACCATATTTGGTAATGGAGCAGCGAACCCTACTCGATGGATGTGCGGTCAGTTTTGGAACACTTCTCATAATTATTTTGGATTTGAATTTTTGGATGGCGCCACACCTGACGGGGCTTCGTTTAATGGTGGTATTCTACAGAACACTACGGTATATATTTCAGAAGCAGGGGGTATAAGCTCTGCAAATACTCCTGTTGCTTTCGGTCAGGTTCTTACCAACGGTAGCGTAAACCCTGTGCTAACTGGGTCTTATAATGTCAGTGGCGTAACGTGCAATGCCAGCGGGGAGATTGTGGTTACTTTCAGCAAGCAACCAAGCAATACAACCTACACTGTTGTTGCCACAGGGGTAAAAAATGCGGACGGTAGTGCTTTGGTGGGAGTGGCCCTAAACGCTGACAAGGCGGCTGCGACGTGTACTATTAATGTTTATCCTACTTTGGACCTAACAACTACAAGCAACGACTATTTAAGCTTTACGATTTATGGCGCCAAGCTTAAGGGATAATAATGAATGGCTAAGTTCATAAAATATGAAAAAGCATTACTTGAGATCGAAAGCCAAAGCATTTTGGCCGAAAACGCAGAGTTGGGCGTAGAGGCCTCCTTAGCACCTGTCGAAAATATAACGGGCAGCGTGATACGATATGTGGCTAGCGCTCCGTTGCGTGGAACGCTTTCTTTTAGTCATTATTTGACTGGGCGACTACATGAGTTTTTAAATCCGCTAACTAATATAGAGAGAACAGGGGAACCGCTGAGGGGCAACCTAGGAGGCATTGAATTTACAAGTGGTTATATTAAAGGATTGGAATTTTCGGTTTCTCCTTTTGAACCTATTTTAATGCGTTCCACATTGGATATTTATGGGGAGCTGTCGGTTCAGGAGTCGGGAAGGAGTGACGTTAACTTGCGTAACCAGAAGAAATTGGGACATGGGGCCAAAACCTATGTGGCGGGAAACGACATTGGAATGAATAGTACATTGGGTTTTAGTTATTCTGTGTCTTGTGATAGAAATCCTATGGTGGTTATAGGAAGCGGTTTGCCCTCTCGTGTCACAAAAGAAAACGTGAGAATCAATATGACAGTCAGGGGAGAAGATTTTGGTAGCGTTCTTAATACCACAGGTAACGCCGCTGTCGCAGATGTTTACGTTTATGATGTGTATGGAAGCGCAAGCGATGCTGCCTTGGGGCGTTTTGGGTGCACGGGTCAGATTTTTTCACAAAACATCTCGGCGTCTGACGGCACATATATAGCGGGAGAGGTGTCGATTTCTCAGGACTATTTAACAGGTAAAAAAGTAGTATGATAATTAATTCAGGCGTAACTAGCATTAAAGGGGTACCTCCGTTTGAGCTGGGCAATACTTACAATAAGTACGATATTGTTTATTATAGTGGATATGATGAGTCTGATGTTAGTTATCCATGTACTCAAGCGCAGTCGGGACATTATTATTATAGTGGCAGCTCCAGTCAAGTTGCGGCCGCAGCAAACATTCCTACGGCTGCTACTTCTAACTGGACTACTGGTTTTTTCTTTGATGTCTCCTATGGAGCTACTGTAGACTATAAGGGTTTAAATTATTCCACAGAGTATGGGGATGGCTATTATAATCTGTTAAACAAAAGCGAAAATGCGGTGCGCGCCACTTTTAGTGTTTCTCTAGAAAAACGGACAGACAAGGAAACTAAAGCTGCGTTGCATCTATTGGAAGATTCTTTCAATAAAGGGAATCGTCCCACGGGGGGTTATACCGGTATCACTTGGACGCCTTTCCCTCCTTACAACATGAGCGGGGAATTTTTTGTAGAGAGTTTTGAGCATGTTTATGAATCTCCCGACGTAAACAAAGTCACAACTACCTTTTATAATGAAACAGCATCGTTAACTGACTGGAAACAATTATATATTCCTTTCACAAATACAAAGGGAGACTATACAAACGATACTACTTACTATCAACATGATATAGCTTATTTAAGGACACTTCCAGAGACGCCTCTTGTTTTAGACGGCCAAAGTGGCTGGTATTATTTCACAGGAGAAAAACATGTCGATTATAGCGCAGACACAGGGATTTTAGGGACGATCTTTAACAGTCCTTCCGGGGCCAATACTTTGTGGACTAAAGATAAGTTTTATTTTGATATTAATCAGGGATTAAGTATACCTCAAAATCCCCGCTTTACAAAGCAGGACTTGCGAAACGAGTTTACACAGCGCTTTTCAGATGGTATCAATAAAAATCTCTTGTTGTTTAGTGTGACGTTTCAGGGTAGAAACGATCGAGAAACAAAAGCAATGCTTCATTTTCTAGAGCATCATCAAGGAACGCAATTGTTTCAATTTACTCCTCCGGCCCCATATAACTTTACCGATAAGGTTTTTGTCGCTTCGAGTTGGAGCCATAATATTAATTATAAAGATAATAATGATATTCTTGTAGAAATGCGAGAATTTCCCATTGATTACCTTAATGTATCGCAAAATTTTAGAACTTTGGTGACAGTGGTAAACAGGCCCGTACCAGAATGGGGAGGGAACGTGGGTGGAAACTTGGGAGGTTCGTCTGCGGGCTCTATTTCTACAGAACAGCGTCGGGAAGGTATTGATTTTGTGGGGGCTACAGGTATACGAACCTATGTGGGAACAGGGTTTTCCTTAAGGACGGGTTTTTATTTAACCAATAGCGGAAATACCGCCATTGAAACTTTTATGGACATTACTAGTCCCTATTCGACGTTTGAGTTTCCTTCAGGTCATGCGGATAGCCCGATGGTTACGAGTCCCGGTAATAGCACTTTTGTTCCATTTTATTTCAAAGGACTGCAAGACAACCTGACTGTACCCGGGTTTAATTATGGGCCAGAGGGGAGTGGGGTCTTTACGGGGGTTTTAAACCTAAAAAGTCGATCGCGGCAAAATGGGATTTTTGATCCCAGTGGAACCATTAGTTTTGGAATAACGGGTTATGTAACAGGGTGGGATAGCAACCCCTATAAGGGAATGGACGGCCAAAATCCAATGCATCCCCATAAATTTTTAATTCAAACAGGATACGCTAGTTCCTCCGGCGTACCTGTAAATGTGTTGCATTGGAAACACCCAGTAACAGGTTATTATTTGAACCGTTATAATGTTGAATATACTCAAGATAGAAACTGGGGCAATTGGTCAGGGGTAAGGGCTCACGATACCTCTAGCTCGGTGAATATTCCGGGAATAACAGCGACAGGGTTCGAAATAAATAAAAAACTGGTGGAGTCTTTTGGTTATGACTATGCCATTGGAGGAGGGGTATCCACCAATTTGTATACAGGTATCCAAGTTCCACCTAGCCTGATTGGGGACGCTTCAATACCTCCCGCTAGTCAAAACGTACCCGACCCGTTAAACACAGGGGTACAACAAAGCAACTTTTTCGTACATAGTGGGGAAGAAGGGTCGCCCCTAAATCATGGGGAGGATTACTACTATAGAATGAGGTCGGAGTACGTGCAGCCTAATTCTCAATCGAGTCCTGAATCAGATGTTATTAGTGGTTCTATGTATGTTTATGGGAGTGGGGTAGGTGCTTTCAATGTGCCCACTTCTTTCGAGGTCGCTACGGGGCTAGGGCGCCTTTCTCCTACCTATACAGCCGATAAATCACGCACCAAAATCCCCACTCGCGCAAAACGTGCTTTTAATGTTTTTTTGAAGCATCAATCCCACAATGTCAATTTAAGTGGCGCTTTTTTAGAAGGATTGGTGGACGCAGGAATAGTCAAACAGCAGGTAATTGAGGGGGAGACTAGGGATATGGAGGTAGGGGGCGGTTTAACCCCCTTGGATGTGGCCAACACGGGGGCCTATGCGGATAATTTTACAGGAGTTAAATTTATATTAAGACCCGGATATGTTATTGGCTCGAACAAAACAGGGAGCCCAGCCCTAGAAACAGGCGATCAATTGTTAACTGGAATAAGCCCCACTCATGCCTCAAAACCCCTCAAGGAAACGCCCTCAGTATTGGTAATGCAAAGTCGGTCGGCTATAGTTGGACAAGGGGGAGATGGCGGAGACGGTGGCTATACAATAGTAAAAAGCGAGCTGCCTACTGCGGGAACCACCCCAAAAGGGGGCTCTCAATCTCTTTTTACTTTAAACCTAGCAATAGGCGACAAACGGGATTCGACAGCGGGAGGAGATGGGGGAGATGCTATTTATGTTTCCCATCCAGATATTGCACAGTTTTCTATACGTAAAGATTATAACTCGTTGATTTATGCCGGTGGAGGAGGCGGTGGAGGGGGAGATAGATTTTTGGCTGAAAGATTGTTTGGTTATTTATCGCCCAACCAATATAACGGGGGGAGTCAGCCTGATCCCGGAGCAACAAACTCAAAATTGGGGGAGGGGCGAGGGAGTGACTTTACAAAAGTTTGGACAACAAATAATACAGTCGCCATTTCCAATACTGATGGTAGTATTTTGGTTAAACCAAGGGCAGACATGGTAACCAAATGGGGAATAAAGCAGGGAAAAGGTGGTCAAGTTATATTTAGAGCTAGCAATTTTCAGGGACAGCATAAGGCTGGAGCCGGAGGAGGAGGGGCTGGTTTTATAAATTCGCAAGGAGGCACCCAGTACAACAAGGATGGATCTACCGTGCCCCCCTCTACGATGGGAGGATATAATTATTTTGGCAAGGGGTCTTTCCAAGGGGTGGTCGCAGGGGGTGCTATGCGTGCAGCAGGAAAGAACAACTCATGGGGAGGAGATGGGGGCGATTACGGTCTAGATGGTCAAGATGGAGAAATTTTTAACAAGGAAACCACTGGTTATCCTTTTCATTTGCCCCCTTCGGGAGGAGACGGAAAAACGGGGGGGTCGGCGGGTAAGGCCATTTCTGTAGTTGCGGCTTCAGGGGGAGGCTTGAATACTCATTATACTCAAGCTAATTATCGCGGAAAACTTTTGACATTAACGCCATCCACGAGTACCCCGAGCGATATCCCCGGACTTGTGGCCCATTTTGATGCTAGTCATAATGTTTTTCAGTCCGATAAGGTGGCGGTCATT
>Ga0114898_1001950_pt1 | contig 11383 bp, 8 predicted proteins | sample Malvired_Geostar_FD_83496 | JGI IMG/M metagenome (GOLD analysis project Ga0114898, IMG submission 83496) | Marine viral communities from the Global Malaspina Expedition - Malaspina viral metaG DeepMed_Geostar | ecosystem: Environmental > Aquatic > Marine > Oceanic | place: Mediterranean Sea... | reverse complement strand
ATTTACCATCTGACACCCTTAACATATTTGTATTGGGATAAAATAACTCTACATTTTCACCTAGTAATATTCTAAAAAATATTTCATGTCCTCTTCTAGAACCTTTTGCTCGATAAAGGTCTTTAATATTTTTTAGAATATTTCTTTGTTTTAAATCTACTAATCGTGTAGTACCAGCTTGGTCTGTAATTGTTTTATCAGTTGCTAGTTTTTTTGGTATTGTCCGCATAAAAGATTCTTTGAACTGCTCAAAAAATACATCTATGGTATCATCAACATCAGCATATTCTAATAGATCGGAAACATTCTGTACAGGATTGGCTGTATAACTTTCTATATAAGCAGATGCATTAGATGTTGCACCTATAATCTGTTCGTCTAAAAGAAATTTATTTTGGGACGATATGAATATCCTAGAATTTGCATTTACATCTTCAACACGAATTGTTGCAGTTGCCTTTGATGTTTGACCAGTAATCGTTTCACCGCTTAAAAAAGACCCAGCAGTTCTTTCACGGGCAGCTGCTAATAAAGTATCACCACCAACAGGAGTTTCTACAGTAGGAGTACCAGCTGCTGTACCACCTTGCCAATATTGACCATAATCATTTAAGAGAATTGTATTCTTTTCATTCTTACGATAAGAATTATCATCCTCTAAAAGAATATAGGTTGTAGTACCTTCTTCATTTAATATTGAATCATTGCTGCCTAATGTTTTTAATTTAAGCTCAGCCGATTCTAAAAACTCATAATACGTTTTTAAAAAATTAACAAAATCTGGATGATCAGATTTTATAAAGTCTGGTAACTGTTCCGGTACTAGAACAGAAATTTTCTTTTTAGTTGTTGCCATTTTTTAATAAGAAGGTCTTGTTACATATGCTGTACCGGCATTTGAACTTCCGGCAGCAATAGTATCTGCTTCTCCTGTTACAGTCATATTACTGGTATCAATTTCCAATATTTGGTTTCTAACAGGCACAATATCATTTGAACTTGGATTAACAGTTAATGTAATTGTTCCACTAGTATTAGATACCGCAGTAATATTAATATCAGTTAATGCAATTTTTCCAGTAGTATAATCTATAGTACCTACTTCTTTATCTACATAAGTTTTTGTAGCACCCACAAGATAATACGACTGAATATTTCCGGCCCCATCATCATCTAGATATAAAGTATTTGCATTACCACTAATCGTAAAGCCAGTAGTAGATAAAATTGCCATATGACCAGAATGTGGATTATAAAGTGCATTATTAAACTCTATATTATATTTTGCTACTGTAGATAATGTAGGAGTTAATTCTTGACTTATAGTAAGTGTTGTAATATTAGATAATATAGAAGTATCAACATCATCTATTTTTTTAATAAAGGCTGAATATCTAAAAATACTTTCAAACTTTTCCAGATCATCATCACTGAAAGTTGTTATTGCTGCATTAACTAATGTTTCTAAATCTGTTGCCGTTTTAGTTGTAACCGCATTGTTAAACTTAAAATTAACAATAGGTATAATTTTTGTTGTAACTGGATCTATAAATTCTGGTGTAATACTTGCCACAGTATAATCTTTTAATGAAGTCTTAATAGAAGCCTTTGTGGTATCAGTAAGATTAGATCCTGCATTTGGACGGATACTAATATATACTTTACCATATACAGGAGGATCGGAATATTCACCACCCCACACCGCAACCGATTCTATATCTGCATAAAGAGTCGGTAAAATTGCTTTATAATCTGCAGCTGTTACAGCTCTATTTTGTGTTGAGTAATTAAATGGTGCATTATGTTTTATAGAATCAACTGTTTCAGCTGCTGCACCACCGGCTGCTGCTGTTTCTGTTGTTACTGTAATATTTGTAAATCCAGAAATTGCACCACTTGGAGTAAATGCTGATGCACCATTTGCCTCATCAACATTACTAACAATATATTTTAGTATTACAATATTACCATCACCTACAGCCTTACCTACAAGACCGTCACCAAAATAAACTTCCCATTCACCATCAGTTGTTTCTTGAATAAAGTATGCAGTAGTTGTTGTTGTAATACTTACTAAATTATCTGCTAAAGTATATACTGTTTTAGTAGTATCTGTTGAACTCTTTTGTACCTGAACTTGTAATGTAGCAGTATCTACATTCTGATTCTGTATAAGAAATCGTTGGTCAGGATCATCAACATCTACTGTATATTCTGTAGTAACCCAAGTACCTTCATAAATCGGTATGCCATCTGTTTCTCCGAAAATATAAACACCCGCTGAAGGGGATACTGTTCTAGCTGTAATATTAACAAACTGGTAAGTAACACCATCAATAGTTGAACTAAAATAAAAACCTTCTGGCATTATAACAGAGGCAGTGTTTGCATCATTCACCTGAACCTTAACATATGCAACAGGTGTCTTTACTGATGTTGGTGTATATCCTAAAGCCTTTGCATGAGAAGTTACAGAGTTTCTTTTAACCGCAGTATCAAGGAACATTTCATTTGCTAACATATTAGCTTGAAATGCTTGATAGTGTGTATTATAAGCAAGAGTATCCAATAAGATATTCATACCAGATGCTTCAAAATCAAAATCAGTAAATTGAGATTGACCTTTTAGATAAGTTTTTAGATTAGATTTTATATCATCAAAATCTAATTCTGTAATTTGTAGTTTACCTTGTGTATTTAATCCGGCCGCCATTATCGTATTCTCTGTAGCATAAGTTCCACTTCTTCTATTCGTTCAGGAACATTGTTTATAGTAAATTCAATAGTACATCTTATTTCATTATTATCTAAATGTTGTTCAGCTTCTCCAAAACTAACATCAGTTACCGTAACTCTGGGCTCGTATCTTTTTATAGATTCTTCAATTTTCTCACGAACCACAGCAACCATAATAGGAGTAAAATTTTCAAATAAAGAACCCCTAATATTAGTTCCTATTTCTGGGTGAAAAGGTTTATCCCAAGTATTTAAAAGAACTAGGTTTCGGACTGCTCGTTTAATATTCTGCACATCCGAAACCGTAGAAACATCTCCTGTAACTGGATTACGAGAAAAATATAAACTCAAGTCCTTGTAAATATAATTACTTCGGGAACTATTATTTACAGCTTCATCATCTTTGAAACCTAAGTTGTATGTTGTTGCTGGCATATCTAATATTTATCTATTTACCTTGACCTCTATACTTTTTCCAGGTTCTCTTTTTATGTTTATTCTTCGGCCGACAACGTGGCCCATCTCCTATAGACGTTCTCTTTTTTATTGATTCTCTTTTTAATGAAGATGGTAAATATATTCTTTTAGGCATTCTTCTTCCTCGGGGCTTTCTTTCGTGGCTTATTATTGTGATGATGGTGGTGATGATGTTCTTCTATCGTCTGAATAATCTTTTCCTTTCCCCAAAACACCTGTACTAAACCATACACCATTAACCCAAGTCCAGTAAACTTCGCTAATTCAAACATTACTAAAGTTCCTGCTACTATCATTATTATTCCTAATCCTACTTCTCTGTCTCTTACAAAATCCTTCAATTGTTCCAACATTTAATTTTCTCCATAGTTTATGAGTCTGCAAACACATTAGTTTGGTTTACAGTTGATATATTTTCACTAGTATTATAATTGTGTCCTAAACACGCAATCTTTATATTATTAGCATACACTGTCGGTGAAGCATTTGTTATAGATGGTGTATGATTCTCACAAGGAGGGTCATCCCCAATCGTATGAGTTTGACCATCATCTCCAAATCTAACTACTCCTCTACGATGTACAAACACATTAGCCGAACATTCATCTGTATTAAAAGTAGTAGTACAAAGATGATTTGTACTTGCTACATCTATAAGTGATGTATTTCCCGCAGAGGTTGTTGTCCCTCTTGCTACTTTAGCTTCAGCCATTTTTAATTATCTCAAGCATTTCCGAATCCACCACCAAGATCGGTAGTCGCAGAAGTACCATCACTTGTATTTCCGACTCCAAAAGTACCACCAGGAACTTCTGGTGTTTCAGCTTTACCAAATGCATCTATAACACCACCTTTAGCTGTTCCTGCTGTAGCAGTTAAAGAATCTACTTCTGCAGCTTCTATTTGTCCTAAACTATCTATAACTCCTTCAGAAATATAATCATTCGTTACAAGTGCAGCTGCAATCTCTGCTCCGGCACCACCCAGCCATCGTCCACTATCTGTACCTACAGTTGTTTGTGCGCCTGTATTATAGGCTGCTGGATTAAACAGATTAAGGATATAAGTATTTTGACTAACACCTATAGCTGAACCTGTAGGTAACGGAAGCATAGCAGATGTTATTTTTAGTGTAGGTTGTCCTGATAATTCACCAATAGCTCCATAAGTTAAAGCTGAAGGTAAATTTGAAGCAAGTTTTGATGTACTTCCACCCAAAGGTATTCCACCTATTGTTAAATTCGCCATATTAGAACCTACTGTAAGAGCAGCATTAACACTACTTAAAGATGTTTTTATCGTTATTCCTTTTTCAACTGAACCTTTTAAAACACCTTCTGCTTGTGCTTTAGATGTAAGTACCTGTCCTACAAGAGAAGCAATACCTGCACCTCTTAAACTATGAGCTACTATAGATGGTAAATTAACATTTTTTCCTAATGTTATTGGAGCCCCAACAACTCCGGCTACTACCAGTGGTGATACTTTATCATCAAGACTAAATCCAAGAACGCCAGCCAATGTTCCTGTAGAGGGTGGCCCTTTAGTTAAATCATAAAATAAATTAGTACCATTAAAAAATTCTTTTGTTTTTTGAGCTACTTCACCAACTGCAGCTGACCAAGGAATATTAAGATTACCATTCATTATAGTTTGAACAACTTTTGTATATTTTGAGAACAGTCCTTTCATACCTGGATTCTTAGCCAACTCAATCATTAATTTAGTAGGTGCATTACCTCCTAACTGATTAAGCGCACCAGCTGCGGCCCTACCAAATTCACTTTTAAATATTTGTGAAGCAGCACCAACTTTATCAGAAACAAAACCAATCGCATCTGTAACTTTTTCAGTTGTGCCTAAAATCCTTACTACGGATCTAATTTTATTGAAAAAACTACTAAACATATTCTTCTCCTATATTACCAAGATGTATTACTATTCCCAGCAATAATATCAGTAATAGTATCGTGTAATGCACGGATATTTTCTCCACCATAACCAGACCCTGGTGTTCCTGGATCATTTGCATTTATACCAAGACCCATACCATCTGCCGGTGCTGGATCAGGTAAGTCTATCAACATTATATCTATAGTAGGTGCAATATAAGCTGGTATCGCTGGTTCTTTTGCAGTAGGTGCCAAAGCTTTAACCATAACAGAATCTATCGCACCAGTAGCTATTGCAGCTTCATCTGCAAAATCAGCAGTAGGACCATTCATATGAATCTCATCACCTGTTTCAATAATATTATCAGCAGCTAAAATATTAACATCTTCTGTTTCCGACTCTATTCTTACATCAACATATCCCATTAAATTCAAATTATTGGTAAGAGCTCTTATATTAACATCATCATCTCCCAAAATATTTAAATCAGTATTAGATTCTATAAACATAGCTGTAAGAGATTCTAAATGCATTTGAGTTTGTGAATCTATATACATACCAGTCCGGGCCCTTAAATGCATTTCTGATTTTGCCGTCGCATTAATCTTTGTTCCTGCATTAAGATCAATATTTGCTAGACCAGAAGTTAATCCTATTTTATATCCAGCAAAAATCTCAACAGTTGAATCTAATGCAGAAATTCTTACCTTACCAGCATTTGCATTAAATTTTAAGTTACCAGCCAACGCTTCTGCGGTTATATCTCCACCCAAAGCATAATGATCTATACTACCACCAATAGAAACATCTACAATAGAACCAGTATATGAAGTTCTATTATTTGTTCCCATAGACCTTTCATATATTCTATTAGCCTCTTTATAAGAATCACCAAATGCATAAAATTCAAAATCTCCACCAGCAGAAAGATAGATGTTATCTGAAAGTGATTTTAATGCAATAGAATTTTTATTGGTTTGCATCTTAATATCTTCCATCATTTCTGTCTGCATATGACCAGCCTTAACATTAAAGAAAGATAATACGTCACAGGGTCTTGTTCCAGCATGATATTTTGCAGCTTCAGGATCTAATGCAGTTCCTAGAATATTCATATGACCGTCATATTGCATATTAATATCACCAGCAGCCTTCATGTTAATATTACGTTTTGATGATAGGTCTAAATCACCACCTGAATGAATCTGTATTTTCCATTTTGCTGATAGGTCCAATCTGTCATTACAACGAATCCAAACTGCATCATCCATCGTCCAAGCAACTTTACCTTTAACGTATAGATAATCATCAAAGATTCGGACATTATAGTTGTCGCCCTTTACATAATCAACCTTTGTACCATGATGATCTATTTCATAATATGTACCTGATCTATGGGCCTCATGGATTCTTTCTGCACCTGGAGTATCATCAAATTCTTTAATGTGTCCTGATTCTGTTTCATATACATGATTATATGGATACTGTGCAGCCCATCTACTTGTAGGTTGGTTCCAAAATCTCATATTAATGCCAGTATTCATTTCTGGGTTACCGACATTAATTTGTCTTTCTCTCGTTTCTGCTTTAGCTCTAATTATCCAATGTGGATTAATTGATACAATACCACCACCAAGATATGCAGAATATTCATCTGTAAATTTTTTATTTAAACCCGTTGCACCAATAGTTGACGGACTCTTACTTGTTGGAGAAGCATATGATATACTACCTGGTCCTGTCCAAGGAACACCATCTTGCGTTCCTATAGTGATATCAAAACTTGTCTTATTATCAGATACAGCCATAACACGGTAGATACGACCATTATATTCTTCTGCACCTCTTACTCCAGAAATAGATATAACATCACCTTTTTGTATTAAAGGTTTTGGATTCTTTCCTCTACTCTCTTTAGGTTGTGCAAAATATTTGGTACTATCACCAAATAAACTTGATTTAGTAGTAACAATATTATCTACAATATTCGCAATAGGTATACCACCTTCGGCAAGTCGGTTAGTATCTTTTTCTGGTAATACTACTAGGTCTGAATTTTTTACATCTTTCCACTTAATATCTTTACGGGCTTCAGCCTTATCTGGGTTACTGATATTATAGATGCCTGTTCCGTACTGACCAGCATTAAATAAATCTTCAACTTCTTGTCTAAGTGTCGGACCTATCTTACCTTTCTGTACATATTTTGTTCTTGGATGGGTAACTCTATATTCCTCTCCATCGAGTAAGAAATACCCAGTTTCATCTCCTGATGCTTTGCCCCAAGATGCTCTATTATCAAGTGGATCTATTCCAGTAATACTTGCAGAATCTTTTGAAGCTGTTGGTGTGTCTCTAGTGATCGGCCAAGTAGGTGCATGAGTACCTCCCGGAGCAGAACCAGCTTCCCTATTTTCTCGCCAATAATTATTTTCTAAATACCCAGTAGATAAATTACCACCAAAATGTTCTCTATTGCCATAAGTACAAACATCAGGCCAAGCAAATGTACCAAAAGTTTCCCAACCACATTGTCTTAAATCTACAGTTACCCGTCTTGTAGTACGATAGAGATAATGTAAAATATCTGAATGTGTTAATCTTGTAAAATCTCCTATAAGTTTTGTAGGAGCGGGTTTTGTTGGGGCCCACTTCTCGTCATCGCAAGCATCTAAATCATTTGGAGCTCTACCTGCTGGTTTGTAATTTGGTATTCTTGGGGTAAAGATATATTTTGGATCTGGAACATATCCGTGTATTGGATAATAGGCCCCAGGTTTAGCAAGAGCATTTTCATGGATTGGAAAGAAACTTGATAATGGTGCCTTATGACCGGGTTGTTGTGTATTGCCGATTGTTACATCACTAGGAGGATAAGGAATATTTCTTAGGTCTACAGTAGGATCATGGAACCCCTTTTCATAATCTGCAAATTTATTAACTAGATAATCTTCTAAAGGTACAGCTTTTTGACCTCTTTCACCTTCTTCAGTAATTGTAGATTTATTATATTCTTTTAGATTGCCTCTATACTTAGCCCACTTCTTATTTGATTCACCTTGAAGTGCTGTTGTAGTATTATCGCCCGGTAGGGTTCCCATAACAACCCATTCTTGAAGTGAACTTGGATCATTTGCAAATCCTACAACCCAAGTACCTTCTATAAGAGAATTTCCGGTATCACCAACACCAGCCATAGCATTGCCGGTAGTGGGCTGCATTACCTGTGCCCATGGCAAATCTTTAGTTAGAATTTTCTCTTTATCTTCATCGTGTATACCTAACCACCGAACTCTAACACGATTCAGCTTTTCTGGATCGAATCTATCTTCAACTACACCGATTCCCCAATAGAAACCATCTTGACCTAAAAATGACATATAGTATTATCCTCTTCTCTACAATATTTATATAGAAAGATGGAGATAATAAATAGTTGGCTCCGGCGGAAGGACTCGGACCTTCACCCAGCAACTCTCGCAATAGCTGGCACCCTATAAACGGTAGGGTTGCTTTACCAATTAGCATACGCCGGAATATCCGTTTTAATCAACAACTTACGGGGCGTCTTCCGCCCGGTCACATATTCGCAACTATTTGTCTTACTGTATAATCGTTTAATGCATGAAGCAATCGGGTAATCCCAATTCCACCACCTACTCTTGGAAAGAAATCTAAAGATAGAAAATCATCTAATTCTTTTTCTACTCTATTCTTACCAAATTTATCAAACAATAAATTTGCATATAAACCATCAGAGATAGTATGAAACATATCTCGCATTTCTGCTGTATCAGAAGATCGTTCAGCTGAACCAATTGTTTCCTGTCCTGAGATAATAACATCTATCTTTGCAGCAGTACCGTCACCATTCTGTTTCATATTCCAAAATGGCGATGTAGAATTAGGAAAGTTCTTTATCATACAAACTCTACCTTGCCATTTTTTACACATTTCTTCTTCATGCTTATGTGATAGTTCTTCGCCATTATACAGATCAAAATATTCACACCATTCTAAATAATCTTTATCTACTATGCTGTGTTTATTTCCAAATCCCATATGTTCACATAACTCTCGTTCCATTATTTCTAAATCTTTTATATTGCCCGGGAACTCAAATTCAAACATTGGGAATATAATGTCATGTCTACCTTCAGTAATATTTTTCTCGTCCCTATAGGATGTCGAGATACAAAAAAACCCCGGTACATTGGGGTTGTTTAATAGTTCATATTCTAGCCACATCTGACCAGTTTGCGGCAGAGGCCATACCTCCCCGGCATAATTGTATGTCGCTACTGTTGTTGGATCTTCACAAGCTGCTAATATTGATAATCTGTTTTGTGTGTGTACTTCTTGAAATCCTTTGGCCAAAAAAAACGACCTCAATTGGGTCGTAGCCTCCGTGAACTTCTCTGGGTTAATTAACTGGGTCATAATTTCTTTCCTCAAATTTATTATATTTATAAAAAACAGGATCCCTAGACCGAGAAAACCCCCTACAAGCCTCAGTTTAACTCGTCAATTAAGACTGAGAGTACTTTCGGTTTTAGGAGATAGTCTAGAATCTTCCTGGCGAAAGCCGTCAATAGCAAGGGGGTAATTATCTACCTACAGAGGAGCATGATATCGTGGTCAGTCTTATCTTGTAGGAGTAATTTGTTTCTCATATATTGTGATTAATCTTCGATTTTAACTTGCTCACTTACTTGGGAGCAGAGGTGACACGGGATCCTGTCTCACTTCAATTAACCTCTATAAACCCTATTATATAATATATCTATTCTCGCTTCATTGTCTTATCCTCAATGTAGGTGTTGCGGTGCCTCGATTTAGTGGACGTACCACATCATCACCAGGCACATAATTGTCTAAGCCAACCTTGTAGACGATAATCTACCCTTGAGTCCGAGTCAAGGAACAAGATGCAACAATATATTTATCCTTCTGCGTGTGGGAAGTCTGGTTGAGTAGGTAACTCAGGAGTTTCTATTCCACCAGATGTCCAACGTATTAAACATTTATTTTGCTTCGCATATTGCTTAGCAACATTATTTGCCTCATCCTTATTATTAGAAACAAACTGAGCTAGTGCTTTTCCTTTAGAATCCTCATGTCGGAAAATCACATAATACTTGGCATTCTTTTCTATTATTTCAACGTACATAACTATAGTATACCACAGTTTGGTGTTTTTGTCAAGATAAAAAAAAGAGGGGCAGGTCGATACAGCGGTTGAGACCTTACTCCCCTCTACAAAAAGAGATTTCCTAATTAATTAGAAATCTAATTCGTCTTCCTCTTCATCGTCGTCCTCGGAGTCATTCTCCTTTTCCACCAACGATTCGACATCCACCCCGGCGTCGATTTTCGTATACAGGTCGAGGAACGATTCTTTGGTTTCCGCATCAAAACGATTCACGGTCAATTCGATGGCCTTCATTTTATCACTAAAGATAGAAAAGGCACCGACAATATGGACTAAACGGCGGGTCGAAATAATCTCATCGCATCCACCTTCGTAAAAGGTTTTGCGGATGACATCGGCCCACTTTACGAGGTTTTCCGAAAACTCAGTATCGGTCAAGTCGTGTTTGCCCAATTCATTATTAAGGATTTTCTTCTCCATTGCACTAGTCGGGTAGGACTGTTCAATGGTAACTGGGAACCGTTCTAGGAACGCTTCGTTCAATACGTTGGTCCCAATAAAGCGCCCATCATCAGATCCCTGCCCCTTTGTATTGGCAGTAGCTATGACGTTAAACCCCTTGGCAGGATGTACCCATTTCCCGATCTTTTTCAGGTAAATGGATGACCCTTCAAGGACAGGCTGCAAGGCCATGATCTTATTTGATGCAAGGTCGATCTCATCAAGGAGAAGGACTGCACCACGCTTCATGGCGGTCACAACGGGACCATCATGCCAGACTGTCTCACCATTCAGGAGACGGAAACCACCGATCAGGTCATCCTCATCGGTCTCTACCGTGATATTGGCACGGACATATTCCCGTTTTAGTTTGGCACAGACTTCCTTGACCATCAAGGTTTTGCCGTTGCCGGAAAGGCCCGTGATAAACATAGGATAGAAAATCTTTGATTTTATCACATCCTTAACGGTGTTAAAATTTCCCCAAGTAACGTATCCATCGAATTTCTCAGGAACGTAAGAATCTTGCTGATCCATCACACCGATGGCAGTGGGTGCCATTGCTGGGGCCAGTTCATATCTGCAACAGCAATCACAACCGCCCATAAGGCGACCATAATTAAT
>Ga0114898_1001948_pt1 | contig 11401 bp, 9 predicted proteins | sample Malvired_Geostar_FD_83496 | JGI IMG/M metagenome (GOLD analysis project Ga0114898, IMG submission 83496) | Marine viral communities from the Global Malaspina Expedition - Malaspina viral metaG DeepMed_Geostar | ecosystem: Environmental > Aquatic > Marine > Oceanic | place: Mediterranean Sea... | reverse complement strand
GGGTGCGGACATATTTACGGCCGAAGGAGCCGGTGCCGCCGGTGATGAGTACGGATTTGTTGTCGAACATCCGGGTTTTTCGCTCTCGTTTGGGTGTCCGATTCATTGCACGATAAGCCTAATGGGTCGTTAACCATGATGGCGAGCGCCGATTTCCGATCGGCCGCGCCAGAAGCCGGTCAGGGGGACAAATCTGTTCGATCCGAGGGAATATCGTCGGCCGGGGCACGACTTGCGGGCGCGGGCTTCGGCGGACATGCCCGTGAAGTGTAGCGCACAGATCGCGAGAGAAAGAAAACCCGTTCCCGCGATCCGGCCTCTGACCCCGCCAGAGCGACGAGCCGCAGATCGTGTTCGAGCGTTATGCAATTATAGACGGTAAGCATGGCTCGCGAGTGAAGCACACGCCGTTTAATCCTTGCTTAGCGGTTAATGAACTCTCCGTTTCAGTTTTCTTCCGCGTCAGTGTGTTGCGCGAGGCGGTCGAGAAAACGATAGAGAAAAATTCCCGCGCCTATCGCAGCAATCGTGAAGGAAACCGTCATGTCCAGATGCGCCGGAAGATAGGGGTCTGCCTTGATGAGCTGCACCTTCGCGCCGATTGTCTCGTAGTGACGGTGCTTGAAGGGCCATACCGCCAGAAGCGACCCGCCGAGTATGCCGATCACTGTCAGCAGGGTCTGGCGGTAGAAGCGGTCGAGCAGCCAGGAGATTGCTCGCGAGAAAAGCAGAGCGCCTGTCACGACGCCTGCGGCAAGCGGTGCGATAAAGGAAAAATCGAGTTTGCCCAGAGCTTCGATGGCATCCGTATATTTGCCGAGGATGAGCAGCACGAAGGAGCCCGAAACGCCGGGCACCAGCATTGCCGCCGCCGCTATCATGCCGCAAAGAAAGATGAACCAGCTCGCATCGGGCGTGCGCACCGGCACGAGGATCGCGGCAAGAAGGCCGAAAACGACACCGAGACCGATCCAGAATATGCTCGTTGCGCCCTTCGCGTGGACATGAGACAGCAGGCCAACGATGGAAGCGGCGATCAAGCCGAAAAAGAAACCGAAGGTGATCTCGGGCAGGTTCGTCACCATCATCGAAAGCGGAATAATGCGGCTGAAGATGATCAGCGAAAGCAGAACGCCGACGCCGATGGTGCCGAGAAAGAGCATGTCCACATGCCGCGCTGCCGCCAGCACCTGCCGTTGCCGGAGCAGGCCGAGCAAGTCCTTGTCGAAGCTGGCAATGGCGCCGATCAGTCTTTTGTAGATGCCGAGAATAAGCGCCATCGTGCCGCCGCTCACACCGGGTACGAGGTCGGCGGCGCCGATGCACATGCCGCGCAGCACCTGCCGTGTCGGGTTTACATTGTCGCGGCCCTCGGGGCTCAACCGGTCGGCAAAGCGTACCCAGAAGGAGAGTACCCGGTCCGTCGGCTTCAGCGCGGCACGATAGATGTACCAGGGGAGCGGCGTGCCCACGACAATGGCGAAGGTGATGAAGGTTACCGCGCCACCGCCGATTACGGCATCGCTCGCCCAGTGCGCTCCGGCGGCGATGGGCGGCAAGGCTAAGAAAAAAGCGAGCGCAACGCCAACAAGGCCGAAGCGCCAGTTGAAGCCGCGCCACCACAGGACAGCGAGGATCATCGTCACCGTGGCGTGACCGGCGGGGAAGCTTCTGTCCGATCTTTCCTTCGCGGCCGACCAGGGAATGATGTCCTTGATCGAGTGGAAGCCATCGAGAACATGCGAGGGTGACAGTCGCGGAAAGGCGATGATCTGGTACTGGAGAGCGACGATGACGAGAAGCAGTACCGCCGTCATCAGTCCAAAGGCGAGACCATGCCGGAAGCGCGCGAAATCGCCGGACCCGATATGGTAGAGGTAGATTGCGAAAATCATCAGGGTAGAGAATGTGTCGAAACGCTGCCCGCCGGTCAGCGCCCATATAGTCGCCCAGATGTCGCTCGATGCCACGGTGCTGTTCATCGCATGGAAAACCCATGCGTCTAAAACGTCCCATGCCTCGCGCGTAACCGGCCAGAGCCATGAGGCGAAAAGGAGCAAGCCTGCGGCTGTCCAACCCACGAGCGGCACCCAGCGCCAGCTTTTCGCCAGCGTGAGCTCGTTCAGATTTTCATTGGAAGCCATCGAACTCTCCGGCCAGGTCACCACCCCAGAATCACTTGCGATCCTATAACGGCGTAACGGATTTTGGCATGGCAAAACCAGGACTTCTGGCTCTCCTCAGTGAAATACGGGCAGCCCGCCTTTACCCGTAAGGGCAGTGCACATTAGGCTCGCCCGGCGAGGCGTTGCTTCAGCGGATCGTCGCGCGCCTCGCAGACGATGCCGGACTTGCGGGGCTTGACCTGCCAGCAGGGCTGCGCACCCGCCGGCGGGGCGCCTTTCGCTTCGTTTTCAACTACGGGGCGGTGTCTGCCGACATCTCGCCGCAATTCCCCGTTATTTCCGTGGTTCTTGGCGGCGCACGGCTCGAAGCAGGTGGTGTGGCCGTTCTGCGCACGGAAGATTAACCTTGCAAACGGGCAGGGCTAGGTGCGGAAAACACGGGCGTGATAGCGTCCCGACCATGAGTTCAGCCGGGGGGCCGTCCGATGCATTTTTTCAGCCTGATTTCCAGCGTGGTTTCCAGCCGCCGCAGCGCGCATTTCTCTATGCGTACCATTGCGCTTCTGGCGTTGAGCCTGACGGGCTGCGCCGCGGCCGCCAATGCGCCCTCGGGGGAGCCCCGTTTGCCGCTTGCCTCTCCGGTTGTCGAAAATGCGGCCTTTGCCGACTGGCTGACCGCCTTCCGCGCGGATGCCATGAAGGCCGGGATCAGCGGCCAGACCTTCGACCGCTCGCTCGCGGGCATGAAGATCGACCGCAAGGTGATCGAGGCGAACGAGGCACAGCCGGAATTCACGAAGCCCGTCTGGGAATATCTCGAAGGTGCCCTGTCGGATACGCGGGTTGCCAAGGGCCGCGCGCTTCTCGCCGAGAACAAGGCGCTGCTCGACCGGATCGAGGCGCGTTATGGCGTCGATCGTCATGTGCTGGTCGCGATCTGGGGGCTCGAATCCAATTTCGGCTCGTTTCAGGGCACCATGAGCGTGGTCCGTTCGCTCGCCACCCTCGGTTTCGAGGGGCGGCGCACGGAATATGGCCGTACACAGCTCATTGCCGCGCTTCAGATCATCCAGCATGGCGATATCGCGCCCGAGGGTATGACAGGGTCATGGGCGGGCGCGATGGGCCAGACGCAGTTCATCCCCACGACCTATAATGCGCATGCCGTCGATTTCGATGGCGATGGACGCCGCGACATCTGGAACTCCCATGCGGATGCGCTCGCCTCCGCCGCGCACTATCTCAGCCAGTCGGGCTGGCAGACGGGCGCCGTCTGGGGCCATGAGGTGAAGCTGCCAAAGGATTTCGATTATTCGCAGGCCGACATGTCGGTCCGCAAGCCGGTGGCGGAATGGGCGAAGGCGGGCGTGGCCCGCATGGATGGACGCCCCTTCCCCGGCGGCGAGATGAAGAACGATGCCTCCCTCTTTCTGCCGTCGGGCTATCGGGGACCGGCTTTCATCGTCATGAAGAATTTCCGCACCGTGCTCGCCTATAACGCCTCCACCTCCTATTCGCTGGCGGTGCATCTGCTTGCGGAGCGTTTCAAGGGCCGGGGCGAGATCGAGGCAAGCTGGCCGCGCGGCGACCGTCCGCTCGGGCGGCAGGAGCGCCACGAGTTGCAGCAGCTTCTCACGGACAAGGGCCATGATACCGGCGGTGTGGATGGCATCATCGGCTACAACACGCGCAAGGCGGTGCGCGCCTATCAGGCGAGCATCGGTCTTCCCGCGGATGGCTATCCGACTCATGAACTGCTTCAGCGCCTGCGCGGGAACTAGACAGCCCCTTCGCGCGTTGCCTCTTTTGACAGCGTTCTTTTCCCTTCGGCGCTCAGAAAATCGTCAGTGTTCCCTGAGCTTTCTTGTGGAACCCGCGCAAATCAGGGGCAAGCGGGCATGGCATCGCTTTTGCTCTCCTAGTAGGCTCAGAAGGCGCAACAATCGCCACAAAGGCAGGAGATTCGATGGCGCAGGCCATCTTTGACGAAATGGGCGGACCCGGCAGCGAGGTACGCCAGGCCTATCGCAAGCTGCAGGAATGGCTGGAAGAGACGCCGGTCGACATCCTCACGCTCCGGCATGAAGAAGCCGAGACTTTCTTCCGCCGTATCGGGATTACCTTTGCCGTTTACGGCGAGGGCGGCGACCCGGAACGCATCATTCCCTTCGACATCATCCCCCGCATCATCGAAGCAGCGGAATGGCGCTTCGTTTCGGAAGGCCTTGTCCAGCGGGTAAGGGCGCTCAATGCTTTCATCGCGGATATATACGGCGCACAGGAAATCCTGCGGGCTGGCGTCATCCCGCGCGATCAGGTCTTGCTCAACGAAACCTATCGCTACCAGATGCAGGGCGTTTCGGTGCCCGAGAACGTCTATACGCATATTGCGGGCATCGACATGGTGCGTGTCGGCGCGGACGAGTTCTATGTTCTCGAAGATAATTGCCGCACACCGTCCGGCGTTTCCTACATGCTGGAGAACCGCGAACTCACCATGCGGCTCTTCCCCGATCTCTTCTCGCGCTACAATGTTGCGCCGGTCGATCATTATTGCGACGAACTGATGCGCACGCTCACTTCCGTTGCCCCGCGCAATTGTCAGGGCGAGCCGACGGTCGCGGTGCTCACGCCCGGCATCCATAACAGCGCCTATTACGAACACTCCTTCCTCGCCGACCAGATGGGCGTAGAGCTTGTGGAAGGGCCCGACCTCTATGTGATGGACGACATCGTCTATATGCGCACGACGCAGGGCCCCAAGCGTGTCGATGTCATCTATCGCCGGGTCGATGACGAGTTCCTCGATCCGCTGACCTTCCGGCCGGACTCGATCCTCGGTGTCGCCGGGCTCATGAATGCCTATCGCGCGGGAAACCTGAACCTCACAAATGCTGTGGGGGCGGGCATCGCCGACGACAAGGCGATCTACACTTATGTGCCGAAGATGGTGGAGTTCTATCTCGGCGAGCAGCCGATATTGAAGAACGTGCCGACCTGGCGATGCAGTGAGAAGGACGATGCGGCTTACGTGATCGAACATATGGCCGAGCTTGTCGTGAAGGAAGTTCACGGCTCGGGCGGCTATGGCATGCTTGTCGGCCCAAAGGCGACGAAGCAGGAGGTCGAGGACTTCGCCGCGCGGGTGAAGGCCGCGCCGGAAAAATATATCGCGCAGCCAACCCTTGCGCTTTCCACCTGTCCCACCTTCGTCAACGAGGGTGTCGCGCCGCGTCATGTGGACCTGCGGCCGTTCATTCTTTCGGGCAAGAAAATCAAGGTCGTTCCGGGTGGTCTCACGCGCGTTGCCATGCGCGAAGGGTCATTGGTCGTCAATTCGAGCCAGGGTGGCGGCACGAAGGACACCTGGGTGTTGAAGGACTGATCGCCCATGATGCTCGCGCGCACAGCCGACAATCTCTACTGGATCGCCCGCTATATGGAGCGCGCGGAGAACCTTGCACGTACCTTGCGTGTGACGGACCGTCTTTCGCTCATGCCCTCAAGCACCGATACGGAGGGCAATGAGTGGCACTCCACCGTCATCGTGTCGGGCTCGGAAGAAGGCTTCTACGAAAAATATGACGAGGCGACGCCGGAGAACGTCATCTCCTATCTCGCCTTCGATCCCGAGAACCCGTCCAGCATCCGCAGCTGCATCGAGACGGCGCGGCGCAATGCGCGTGCCGTGCGCACAGCGCTCACCACCGAACAGTGGGAATGCCTCAACTCGGCCTGGCTCGAACTGCCGCGCTGGAACGAGACGCGCGTGCGCGGCAGCGGGCTGCACCGCTTTCTCGACTGGGTGAAGGATTGCTCGCTTCTCTTCACGGGCGGCACGGTCGCGACCATGCTCCGCCGCGACAGCTATTATTTCACGCGGCTCGGCACCTTCATCGAACGCAGCGACAACACGGCGCGCATCATGGATGTGAAGTATCACGTTCTGCTGCCCGAACATGCCGAGGTCGGCGGCGGTATCGACTATTATCAATGGGCGTCGATCCTGCGCGCGGTTTCCGGCTATCGCAGTTACCATGCGGTCTATCGCGAAGGCCTCAAGCCCTGGCTCATCGCTGAGTTCATCGTCATGCGTGAGGAGATGCCGCGTTCGCTCATCAGCTGTGCTGCCGAGATCAAGGATTGTCTCGACAGGCTCGGCGAGGAATATGGCCAGCGGCATGAATGCCACCGGATCGCCGGGCAGATGTATTCGAGGCTTCGCTTCGGCAAGGTCGAGGATGTTTTCCGCCAGGGTCTGCACGAATTCCTGAGCGAGCATATCGAGACGAATGACCGGCTCGGCCTTGAAATCAGCCGCAGCTATCTTTTGGGGTAGTATGCGGCATGCTTATCCGGATTCGCCAGGAAACGATCTATCGCTATGCGGCGTCGGCCAATTACTCGATGCAGATTCTCCGCGCCCGGCCGCAGGACAGCGATACGCAGCAGGTGCTGTCATGGCGGCTCTCCGTTCGTCCCCATTCGACGGTGACGACCGGCCGGGATGCCTATGAGAACACTCTCCAGACGCTCTATATCGACCACCCGCATGGCGACATCACACTGACCATCGAAGGCGAGGTCGAGACAAGGGACAGGGGCGGGGTCGTGAGCGGCACCTCCGAGCCCTTTCCGCCTGCTTTCTTTCTCCGTCAGACGGACCTCACGATGCCAGACGAGGCGATCCGGGCTCTTGCCGCCGGGGCGAAGGCGCGTTCCGATGGCGCGCCGCTCGATTTTGCCCACCGGCTGATGGATGCCGTCCGCGATGCGGTCGATTACCGGATCGGGGAGACCCATGCCGCGACCACGGCAGCGGAGGCGCTCTCCCACGGCTATGGGGTCTGTCAGGATCACACCCATGTCTTCTGTTCGGCGGCGCGTGCCGGAGGGCTGCCCGCGCGCTATGTCAGCGGCTATCTCTGGGACGATGTGGACACCGAATATGAGGCTAGCCACGCATGGGCTGAAGCCTATATTGAGGGACTTGGCTGGGTTGGATTCGATGTTGCCAACCGGGTCTGCCCGACGGACGCTCATGTCCGCGTCGCCTGTGGCCTCGATTATCTGGAGGCTGCGCCCGTTCGCGGGCTCCGGCGCGGGGGCGGCGACGAAACGATGGAAGTCCGGCTCAGGGTCGATGCGGGTGCCGCCCAGCAATAGGCCGGGGTTCTTTGCCTGCAGGCAGTTATCTGCAAGCGGGGCGGTGTGAGTTGAGACCGGGTCATGCCCCGGCGATGTCTGGAGACGAGAATGACCTATTGCGTCGCGCTTCGGCTTGAGGGCGGCCTGGTGATGCTGGCCGATACGCGAACCAATGCCGGTGTCGATAATATTTCGACCTTCCGCAAGCTCAGTGTCATTGAGCATCCGGGCGACCGGGTGATCGGTCTCATGACGGCAGGCAATCTTGCCGTCAGTCAGGCCGCGATCAACATGGCGACGGAGCAGGGTGTGCGCGTGCGCGGCTCCGACGAGCTGGAAACGCTGCACACCGTGCCGACGATGGTGCGCGCCGCGCAGCTCATGGGCGAGGCGGTGCGCGAGGTCTACCGCAATGACGGGCCCTCGCTCGAAGCGCAGTCGGGAGAGTTCAGCGTCTCCATCCTGATGGGCGGGCAGGTCGGCAATGGCGAGCTTCGCCTCTTCCAGATCTATTCGGCCGGCAATTATATCGAGGCGACGGAAGACACGCCCTATCTCCAGATCGGTGAGCACAAATATGGAAAGCCCATCATCGACCGCGCGCTCAGCTACGATACGCCGCTGATGGACGGGCTGAAGCTCGCGCTCATCTCGATGGATTCGACCATGCGATCGAATCTTTCGGTCGGCATGCCCATCGACCTCATGGTCTATCGCCGCGATGCGCTGAAAGTCGCCATGCAGCGGCGGATCAAGGAAGACGATGAATATTTCAAGGGGCTTCGCAGTGCCTGGTCCGATGCGTTGACGCAGGCTTACCGCGCCATTTCGAGCCCCGGCTGGGAATTTTGAACGCCGAGTAATCCCCGCCTTTGAAAGACTGCTTCAGACTGTCCGGCGAATTCATCCGGACAAGGAGCAGCTTCATGTCTCATATCGCACGTATGACCGGCTTTCCACCGTGCGGCGCGCCTTCATGGGCGCTTGCCGAGCCGCCAAGCTGGCGGGGTTTCGCCGCCGCCACGATCTGGTGGCAGCCGGGCGACGTTCTCGCGTTCGACTTCGCCAACAGCCGCTACATGCGTGAAGGAGAGACCGCCTCCCTTGGGGCGGTTCTTTCCGCATCGCGCACCTCGCCCGCAACATGGTTCACGGATGCGGGTATCCTTCAACCGTTCGATGCCAACATCCCCGCCATCACGGATCGCGGGCTTTATGTCGGTGAGCAGCGGACGAACCTCGTTCCCTATTCGCAGGTGTTCGATTCGTGGAGCAAAACGGAGACATCGGCAGTTACGCCGAATGCCGGGACCGCGCCGGACGGAACTGTCACGGCTGACAAATTATTCGATCCGACAGTCGGCACAGTGACCTGTCGACTGGCAGTCACCGTATCGGTCGCTAGTTCGACTAACTACACGTATTCCTGTCTTGTGAAGCCCTCGGGCGCATCTTGGGTCTATTTGGCTCCAGGCGGCGGACTCGTATTGGGCGGTGGTTCTACGTGGTTCGATGTTGAAAACGGCGTTGTTGGAACGGTCAGCGCTGGAATTTCTGCCAGTTCAGTCACCGCGTTAGCTGACGGCTGGTATCGCGTCTCGGTCACGTTCACGAGCCTCCCCTCTTCGGCTGGGGCGCGGGTAATATATATCGCGGCGGTTGATGCAGATAATTCTGTGACGCTGCCGAGCGACGGCACTAACGGAGTTCTGCTCTGGGGAGCCCAGCTTGAGGCAGGCAGCTTCGCCTCGCCGCCAATCGTCACGGCGGGCGCGTCCGCAACGCGCCTCGCGGACAACCTCACGATCCCGGATTTCGCGGCGCTGGCTTCGGCGTTCGGCTTCGGGAGCGGGTTCGCTGGCGAGGCGATAGTCAATCTGACCCGGCTCGACGGGACGACGCGCGCCATTTATTCGGCGGGAATTGGTAACAACGATTTCCTACATCTCCGAATCGAATCGACCAACGCAATCGCCATGTTTGCCCGCGCGGGGTCCGGGACCGTATTTACACTTGCCACGACCGCGCCGATCACCACGACCGGCATCAAGAAGATAGAGTTCGCCTTCGTCCCTTCCGGCGGCGGCTATCTCAAGGTGACTGGCCTTGCGCCGCTAACAGGGCTTGGGACGTTCACGATGCCTCCTCTCAATGGGGCGCGGATAGGAGCGTCTGTTGGATCGGCTTACACCCCTCTCAACGATCCAATCCAGCGGCTGCAACAATGGGCGGTGTGACCATGCACAATCTTCACCACCACACGATCCGGGCCGAAAGCCGCGCCACCCTCATCGCCGTGCTGGAATCGGCCCAGGCGGGAAAGGCGCGGCCCTTCGTCGTCGAAGACGAGAACGGTGGCGTGGAGGTCGACGCAAGCCGCATCCGTTATCCCTACGCGGAAATGACAGTGGCGATAACCGATCCGGAGACCGGCGAACTCGTTGCGCCGCCCGTAGCGACCGGAGACTGGCTCTGCGAGGTCTGGCTGGTGGAAGCGGATGGCGAGCTCGCGGCAGCGGCGGGCGTCTAGCCCGTCGTGCCTGTAAATGTCCCGAGGTCGAAATAGTCGCGCCAGCTCTTGATCTTGCCCGATTCCATCTCGAAAACGCCGCAGCAGGGGAGCGCGACGGACTTGCCGCCGACCGTCATGCGATCCACGCGCTCGGCGAAGACGAGATTTCCCGCAGAGGCGATATTGAGGAGTTCCCACTTCACGTCCGACCAGCCATTGGCGAAGCTGCCGATGAAGCTCGTCAGCGCCTCGTGGCCCTTTACGGGGTCGAGCATCATGTTGTGATAGATGCCGTCTTCCGCGAAGAAGCCGACGATCTCGGCCACGTCGAGGCGCGGCCATGCGTCGATGAAGTTACGGATAGTCTGTTCGTTGTCGCTCATGTTTTTCCTCCTCCAAGAGAAGGGCGGCGCCTTCCGGTGCCGCCCTTGTTTTCGTTTCCTGTGTCAGAAGTCCGAGAACTTCTTTCCTTCCGCGACGATCTTTTCCAGAAGCGCGGCGGGCTTGAAGTCGTCGCCCATCTGCGCCTGGAATTCCTTCATTTTGGCGAGCACCTTGTCCGCGCCCACCGTGTCGCCATAGAACATCGGGCCGCCGCGATAGACGGGGAAGCCGTAGCCGTTGATCCAGACGATATCGATGTCGGATGAGCGGATGGCCTTGCCTTCTTCGAGGATTTTCGCGCCCTCGTTGATCATCGGATAGATGCAGCGCTCCAGGATCTCGTCGTCCGAAATCTTGCGGCGGTTGATGCCCTTCTCGGCAGCATAGTCGAGGATCATCTTCTCGACGACCGGCGAGGGCTTCGCCTTGCGGTTCTCGTCATAGTCGTAATAGCCCGCGCCCGTCTTCTGGCCGCGGCGGTCCATTTCGCAGAGACGGTCGCGGAGCGTTTCGCCCTTCGACTTCTCCTTGTTCCAGCCGATATCGAGGCCGGCCAGGTCCGACATGGCGAAGGGGCCCATGGGCAGGCCGAAGTCGTAGAGAACGCGGTCGACGTCCCACGGCATTGCGCCTTCCATGATGAGCTTCTGGGCTTCGCGCTGGCGCTGCGCCAGGATGCGGTTACCGACGAAGCCGGGGCAGACGCCGACGAGCGCGGCGATCTTGCCGATCTTCTTGGCAAGCTGCATCGAGGTCGCGATGACGGATTTCGACGTCTTGTCGGCGCGCACGACTTCGAGCAGCCGCATCACGTTGGCGGGCGAGAAGAAGTGAAGGCCGATGACGGCTTCCGGCCGCTTCACCGCCGTCGCGATCTCGTTGATGTCGAGCGCGGAGGTGTTCGTCGCAAGGATCGCCCCCTGCTTCACGATGGCGTCGAGCTTGGCGAAGACTTCCTTCTTCACATCCATGTTCTCGAACACGGCTTCGATCACGAGGTCGCAATCGGCCAGATCGTTCATGTCGAGCGTGCCGGTGAGAAGGCCCATCCGCTTCTCGACCTCTTCCATGGAGAAGCGGCCCTTTTTCGCGGAGTTCTCGTAGTTCTTGCGGATGGTCGCGATGCCCCGGTCGAGCGCTTCCTGCTTCGTTTCCACGATCGTGACGGGGATACCGGTATTGAGGAAGTGCATGGCGATGCCGCCGCCCAACGTGCCGGCGCCGATGATGC
>Ga0114898_1001947_pt1 | contig 11401 bp, 11 predicted proteins | sample Malvired_Geostar_FD_83496 | JGI IMG/M metagenome (GOLD analysis project Ga0114898, IMG submission 83496) | Marine viral communities from the Global Malaspina Expedition - Malaspina viral metaG DeepMed_Geostar | ecosystem: Environmental > Aquatic > Marine > Oceanic | place: Mediterranean Sea... | reverse complement strand
TCTATATATAAAGTAGTGTGGGATTCTGATGAAGTTGATACTGCATTTCCAGGTGTAGGTCCAGAGTTTTGTCCTTTCTGTGGAGAGACTGTAGAGGCAGAAGAATTACCTGAAGATTTGTTGGACATAGACTTTGCTGATCATGCTAAGTTTGGAAGAGGAGTTGACCTAGTAGATGGCGAAGAAGAATAGAACTTCTTATGGTCCGATTGCTCCATGTAGGGTAGGTATAGATTATAGTACTACCAGCCCTGCAATATGTATTAGAGTGAAAGTAGGTGGATTCTCTGCCTGGAGAGTAGAGTGGGACATACATTATTTAACATCAACAAAGAAGCTAATAAAAGAAACTGATGTTGGTAAGTTTAGGTTTATTGGATCCTATCTACCAACTAACTTTGATCATCTAATAGAAAGATATTCACATATAAGTAAATGGGCTATCGATAGCCTGGAAGCGTATACTGTTGAAAAAGTACATCTAGAAGATTATGCATATGCTGCTACTGGTAAGTTATTTCATATTGGAGAAAATACTGGGTTATTAAAATATAAATTGATGATTAGAGATATATTATGTGAAACTATAGCTCCAACTGCTGTTAAGAAGGAAGCTACTGGAAAGGGTAATGCTAGTAAAGCCCGTATGATTGACAAGTTCAAACAAGAAACTGATATCGATTTATATAAAGAATTAGACTGTACAACTGATAGTCCTGTTAGTGATATAGTTGACAGTTATTTTATTTGTAATTATAGTAAGTAAATCAGTGTCTGTATCTGTTGAAACCATAAAAACAGTTGAAGCTATTGGAGAGTACAAGTACGGTTTTTATACCGATATCGAGTCCGAGCTTGCCCCTAAGGGTTTAAACGAAGACACTGTCCGGTTTATATCAGCGAAAAAGGAAGAACCAAAGTGGTTGCTGGATTGGCGACTCAAGGCGTTTCGGTTTTGGCTGAAGTCTGAAGCAGAAGAACCTCGTTGGGCTAATATTCATTACAAACCAATTGATTTTCAGGATGCATATTACTACGCTGCACCTAAACAAGGTGAAGCACCCAAGAGTCTTGATGAGGTTGATCCAGAGTTACTTGAGACTTATGAGAAGCTCGGCATTCCATTAAAAGAGCAAGAGCTCCTTGCTGGTGTTGCTGTCGATGCTGTGTTTGACAGCGTTTCAGTGGCAACTACGTTTAAGAGTAAGCTCGGTGAACTGGGAATAATCTTCTGCCCAATATCTGAAGCTGTTAAAGAACACCCTGAATTGGTACAAAAATATCTTGGCAGCGTGGTGCCGGCAGCTGATAACTTTTATGCGACTCTTAATTCAGCTGTGTTCAGCGATGGCTCTTTTGTGTACATCCCCAAGGGTGTTCGGTGCCCAATGGAGCTATCGACATATTTTCGAATCAATGCTGCAGAGACAGGTCAATTCGAACGTACTCTAATCATCGCTGATGATGACGCTTATGTAAGTTATCTTGAGGGATGCACTGCGCCAATGAGAAGCGAACATCAACTTCATGCTGCTGTGGTAGAGCTCGTTGCATTAGACAATGCAGAAATTAAATATTCAACTGTCCAGAATTGGTATCCAGGTGACAAGGAAGGTCGTGGTGGCATTCTTAATTTTGTAACAAAACGTGGTGCTTGCCGCGGTCCGAATTCAAAAATTTCCTGGACACAGGTTGAAACTGGCTCAGCGATTACCTGGAAATACCCGAGTGTGATCCTACAAGGAGATAATTCGACTGGTGAATTCTACTCAGTGGCGATAACAAACAATTATCAGCAGGCCGACACTGGAACAAAGATGATCCACATGGGTCGTAATACTTCGAGCACTATAATTTCTAAGGGAATATCGGCTGGACATGGACAGCAAACATATCGTGGATTGGTCCGAGTATTAAGAAAAGCAGACAACGCACGTAATCATACTCAATGTGATTCGCTTTTAATTGGGCCCGAGTGTGGAGGTCACACAGTACCTTACATCGAGGCGAAAAACCGAACTGCTAAAATTGAACACGAGGCGACAACCTCGAAAATCAGTGATGACCAATTATTTTATTGCCGTCAACGCGGACTATCCAATGAAGATGCGATCTCGTTAATTGTTAATGGGTTCTGCAGGGAAGTATTGCAAAAGCTCCCAATGGAATTTGCTGTAGAGGCACAGAAATTGCTAGGCATCAGTCTTGAGGGAGCAGTTGGTTGAGATAAATACAACATATAGTTAACTGACTACAACGGGGGTCATCATGTACAAAGTACTACTGATGGCTGTGATTCTTATGATGACTCTCGCGATAACCACAGCCTTCGCCGCAGAAACAAATACCGTAAGTTCTACAGTGGTGACAGATAAAACACCACCAACCGCATCAGCTCCAGCAGTGGTTGTCAATAATAGTGATGTATGTAAGAGTGCATACAGTGCAGCAATTCAAACACAAATATTTGGTTTTGCATCGGGAATTACAGTTGTCGACGAAAACTGTGAGAGGATAAAGCTCGCTCGTTCATTATATGGAATGGGCATGAAGGTTGCAGCTGTATCAACACTGTGCCAGGATGCTCGAGTGTTTGATGCTATGATAATGGCAGGAACACCATGTCCTTATAAAGGTAAGATTGGTAAAGATGCACATGAAGCTTGGGGTAAGAACCCACGGGACGTACCTTTTGGTTCCCAATATTATGTAAAGACGCCTCCACCTCCACCTCCGGAGCCAGAGATAAAAGTAGAGAAAAAGAAAACAAATTTAGATTTGTTGCTGGGCAAGGCTAAAGAAAAGAAGGCGATACTACCTCAGTGTAATAGACAACATACTGCTTACTCCACTCCATATAGTCGTGGTGGTGGACTACAACACCGTGATCCGAGGTGTAACTAATGAGTAAGTGGTCATATTCTTCATTGATAAAATTATATTTTGCATGCGCATTGGTTATGCTTGTGGTTCTTTTGATCGTATAGTATAATGAAAACCTCGTGGTTTATTTGGGCTGTACTGATATGGAGTGCAGTAGTCTATTTTTGCTACTCTCAAGCAAAAGCACAAGAAGCTGGGCTATTGGAGCCAGAAATAATCATAAACATATTAGAAGAATCTGTAATAGGGATAGAGACTGACGACACTGGAACAACTACTACAGAAACAATCACCACAACTACGACTACAACCACTATAACAAATCAAGACTCTGGTGATATTCTTGATGGTGATAATGACTTCGTCAGTACCAGGTTTGAGGGTGACATGGATCTCGATTGGGGTGGGCAAGGGCCTGCTAGTATGCCAAGTGGATCAACGTGTGGTGATTTAGGGACAGATGGGTGTGCACAAATAACTGGTGGTGGTAATTTTACTAGTACACAGGGTATCCCTAATACTGGTACTACATTCATACAAACAATAGACATCTCTGATCTGGACTTTGAAGATGGAGGAAGAACGACGTACTCGATTGCTGTGGATAAGAACGATGCAGCTGACTCTATATCATTCCACATAACAGGTAAGGATGGATCAACAGTAAGTTTTGCTGGAACAGATACATTATCAGCAGCTGGGGTCGATAGTGATTTTGAAATATACACTGGTGGGTTTGATTTTGCTGGTGGACTGACATCACTTATAGTAGAAGTTGCTGGTAGAGATATCAATCTTTCAATTGGCCCTCTGTTTGATGATGTGCAGATTAATGTATTGTTCAATGTGATTAGTACAATTGTAACAGAGGGGATTACTACAATAGAGACGTTTATTGCTCTTGAGACGTTTGATGACGTTACTATTGATATAGCGACAGATATATTTGTGAATAATAATGTGTCAGTTGGTCCAACTGGAGACATTGAAATATCCCCAATAGATGATTATGCAGCGCCAGAACCTTCATATGATGATGTAGCAGCTGAGATACAAACCGAGGTTGAGACAGGTGGTATGGTTGAGTACGGTGATACGTCTATGGATATAGGTGGGATGGACATGGACATGGGTGGTATGGGTGAGGATCCTGGTGGATATGAAATGGAACCAATAACAACAGATACCATAGAAACAGAAATGATGGCCGAGGTAGATTATGGATCCGATATAGATATGCCAAATGTTGACATGCCTGATCCAGAACCAGAGCCAACTGAGATGACAGTAGCTTCTGTAGAGCCAGAGCCAGAACCTGAGGTTCAGCCAACTGCTAGTGAACCAGAGCCAGAACCAGAAACGGAAACAGCTGCTAGTGAACCAGAGCCTGAGCCAGAACCAGAAACAACTGAGCCAGAACCCGAAGAAGCTGAACCAGAGCCCGAGCCGGAAGAGGCCGAGCCAGAACCTGAACCTAAGCCAGAGCCACAAGAAGCTGAGGAAGAATCAGAGCCAGAGACTAAGGTAGCAAAGGCTGAAGAGAAGAAAGAGGAGCCAAAGGCAGAAGCAAAGGCAAAGCCTAAATCACAGCAAGAGAAAAAACAAGAAGCAAAGCAGAAAGCTGCTAATAAGATAGTTAAGAAAATGGGTGACAAGGGACGATATGATGATAGTAATCAAACGAAGACATTAGTTATTATGCAAGTGCTAGGGAACACTAAGGACTTCTTTGATCAAGGATCTGTATTAAGAGATGCAGAGATATTCTATAAGGTGACAACAATACCTGATACTGTTATATCAGACAACAACTATGCTCAGTATATAATGTTTGGTGGTTCCGATGCAGCACATGACGAATTAACCAACCTTCAATACGAGGATCAATAATGGCCGAAGTAGAATACAAAGGAATTAAAATAGGGGGAAGTAAGTTACTACTGCTGATCCCACTATTAGGAACAATAATTGGTGGTCTTTGGGGAGGATTTGAATTCTACAAAGACTATACGATTATGAAGAAACAAATATCCAGATACGTAGCACCAGACCTGTCGGGGTTTGATAAGAAGCTAGAAGTATTGAATGAGAAAATGATATCTGTTGAGGACTCGGTTGGTCAGGCACGTGACTACACTCGTGATATTAAGGTTGACTTGAAGAATGATATTGCTGCAATGGAGACACAGATAGATGATATCGAGAGACGTGGTAAAGATGCATTCAAGCTAGTTCGTGGAAGCATAGAAACTAACGATACAAAGGTTCGTGGATTGCTAGATGACCAACGTGATCAAAATATAGAGAGCTTAGATCAGGCTCGGTCACAATTGGATCGTAATATCACAGCCGTACGAGATTCAATTACAGAAGCAGAAACTAGATTTGATACTCGTCGTGAACAAATAAGAGGTGATATGGATCTTCTGGAAACGAGACTGACGGAGCAAATGGAAACGCTAGAGGGAACTGTTGGTGACAAGATACAGAAGGCGTTAGAGAATCCGCTAGCAAATATGCGTAAGTGATATAAATAGATAAATAATAATGATAACAAATAAGTTTTTGAGAGGATAACATGGCTAAATCAGATGCGATTACAAACTATAGTCACAACGGCATGATTAGTACAGCAGATATGATACCAGGTGCGTTGGCCGTGTGGGAAGCAAATAAGGGCAGTGCAATTGACTCGCGATTGGACCATGCTTGGTCAGGAGATACTACTGCAGCACCAGGGACAGCTCCTTCTGGATGGGATGTTGGAACGTGGAAATATTTACGTTTTAGTGATTGTCCTTATGATCCATCATACCAGCTTCCGGAACATACTGCTGCACATTCAATGCTCCGTCATATTAAAACATCTTTTAATTTGCCAAGTGCTGGCAGCGATGCTGATTGGGCTGATAATTTTGCCAATTATTATTCAACGTTGATTGGTTCTGGAGAGTACAGTGGCTTTATGTACCAAGCAAAGGAATGTACATCATACCCAATGATCCTGTCGAGATCTAGTATGGTAGGAGAGAACACTACTATAAATGCATGGCCTTCTGCAATTCCGGAAAGCGCAGGTACACATTGGAAGTGTATGCTGTATATTGGCTTACAAGGCTGGGCGTTAGATGTCGGTGTCGAAAGGTCAATGAGCATTACAGTTCGCCCGAATGATACTAACATAACAAATTATAATGCTCATTATAAAGCATTAGTAGATGCTAGTACTGCTACGACAGATTATACTGATCCGGCGCTTGAGGGAACGGAGTTTACTGAGGTGGGCAATATTCTTTTGGTCAACTGTGAGAATCAGTGGCGACCAGCTACATTAAATACCGATACTGATAGGTTGTGGTTACAGATTTGTTGGAGTAGTCACTCGTATGCACAGATCAAGGCATTAATGGATGCAACTATGCCTGAGTAGTAGTGTTTGCTAGAATTCTAGCAATAATCGACTTGCCTTCATCAGTCAGTAGATCTGAATCTGTTCCCTGTGTAAGGCATTCTCTGATAAAATCATTGCGAAGTGTTGATAGGTCTTCAGGACCTATCAGTGTTACATCTGTGTGATCTGGTCTATGTTGTACACCAAACATGTTAACAGCCCACAGACAAAAAGCAATGTCGACATTATCAACTAACGTCAATCGATCATCCTCAGGAACTTTAGGGGTAAATTCTAATATGTCTCCCATTATCTTCTTCCAAAATTAATACTATATATAATATACAACAATATTTAATAATGGTCAACAGATGATTATAGAAAATGTTATTAACAATGAAGTGTTAGACACTTTGATAGGTAATTTTGAGAGTCGAGAAGATCAACATAAGTACACAATGGGTATGGAAAAGCTAGATGATCCATGGCATTTAAGGTGTAGCCGTAATAGTAACTATACTACTCCTGAGGTCAGCGAGTTACTAAAACCTATACTAGATCAATATATTGATACATCCACCAATGTAGGGGATACATACTTTAAGCATTATCTACCATATTTCCCACACGCAGATAACAATAGTGCATTTGATACAATAAATGTTTTGATCCCATTGCAGCTAAGTTCTCCTTCAGAGGAACAACACTTTGTGGTGTTTGATCAAACTAACACAGAGCAGAGTGGAGCAACGTGGTTGGGAGGTTATGATAGACCAGGTAATTTTCAGCATAATAAGAAGCGTACATATCCATTCCACGACTCAACTGTTGCAGGCTGCGTGTCGGAGTATGTTGATCAGGATATATATGATACATATTTAAAAACATCAAGCAGATCAAGAGAGTTATTTAGAGGATTATCTATTGACCAAGTGTACAGGTGGTCACCAGGGGATGTTATCTTTTTTAATAGTAATCAGATACATTGTAGCGCAAGAATGTCGGTAAAATGGAAATTGGGGTTATCTCTAAGATTCAAAGGGTCGTTGGAAGATAAATAGCTATATGATATACCTCTACACATATAAGGATATGGCCATATGTCATTAATCGAGACAGTTCAAGCACAGACAGATGTGCGTACGTTTATTAATAAAGCAATAACCAGTAGTCAGCACTGTCAACGAAACTTTGACTTGACTCGTGATATTCCTAAAAAGGATATTGACCAAATGGTATATGCTGTCACGCAGTGTCCTAGTAAACAAAATAGTGCATTCTATGAGATGCATTTTATTACTAATAGGGATATGATTGAAGATATCCATGAGCATACGACAGGATTCACAACTAAAATGGATCCATATGAAGCTGAGACTAATAGCCAGGTTCTAGGTAATCTTCTTGTTATCTTTGCTGAGCATGATTATGTTGAAGATATGAGAAGCGAGGCTAAAACTGGTCTTCATCGTACCGAGGGTGGCCAGCTAGGAGATGATAAGCACTATAGGTCAGATGCAGAAGCAATGCTCGCGAAGACCGGTGAACTCCCAGCGGACGTTAAACAATATCTCGAGGTCGACAAGAATGTTGCTATAGGAATTGCTGCTGGATATCTAAATCTAACATCTTCGTTGTTAGGATATAGAACTGGGTGTTGTCAATGTTTTGATGTTGATGCAGTCCAGAGAGCTGCTGATCTACCAACCAAACCTATTCTATTGATGGGGATTGGCTATAACAATCCTAAGATGAATAGGCGCAGGCATCAGGTTCGTCCGGACTTCATGTTTCCAACGAAGAAGAAGCAGGAGATCAAGGTAGCTTTCTGGGACTAATATGGTAGGTAGGAGATGTTCCGGATAATTGAACATTCTTTGGAATAAGTTCTAAAAGATATCTTAATCTCTGTCTTGCATATTTTAATCCATGTGTAGCAATTAGCCAATCTGTAGAAAATATATTTGAGATATGAAGTAGCGATTTATCATTTTCAACTAAGTCCAATAATGGCTCTGGCTGCTTTACCAAATCACATTCAATAAAGATTACATCCATCTCTCTGAAACTATTGAGATGTGTTTTAAATTTGTCTAAGTCTTCAAAGTGGTCTAATGTTCTTGCAAACCCATAGCCTCTAACTTGCTTGAAGTGTTTTCGATGTTCAAATTTACTAGCTAGTGCCTCAATATTAATTTCACGCGATTGATGTATTGTTTTAATCCACTGCAGCGCCTTAGGGTTAAAGTCGTATATAATTAACTTGCCCCCTTCATTAAGTATGTTGGATTTAAACACATCTAAGTATTTAAAGCCACTTGCTGGTAGTGCAACAATATCATACTTTTCGTTGTTGTGGTCAATAGTCATTTCTTCGCTATTGTATAACCAAATTTGATCTTGAACGCCATGCGTTATAAACTCCAAGAACCTCTTCTGATTAAAGTTTGTTATACCCGGATCTATTTTCTTTTCTTTGATACATTCCCAGAATAGTTCAGCATCTGTCTCTGGATAATAGAAAGTTCTTTTTGATCTTATTAACTCATTCCAATTAATAATATCACAGCCGCATCTCAGTCCCTGGTCAATAAAGTTCCAACCAGGGTGGCTATATCTTTGAACCCTTCTTTCACCGCTATCTTTAATCCATAAGGGTGTATAGTCATCATGGAAGTTTTCTACACTACGTTCTATTACAGGAAGTTCTTTTTTGTGATCAGTCCATTCTCCAAACTTAGGACGTCCAATGTCATTCCACACGCTGATGTTGATCATTACAAACTGGCGATGTAATTCATACCATCTATCCTTATTTGTCCAATCTAGTATATGGGCTGCACAAAGATAATTTGGATTGTTATCAATTTCCTTTATGATGTCTGTGATTACATTGTCTTCTGTTATTCTACATCCAGCTGCCATAAACAATATATGATCATTGTACCGCCTAGCATGTTTTTTTAGCCCGTCATCTATACTATCAGCAAATACTATATCTGCTTGATTTAAAACAAACTTCATCCTATGAGCATAGTAGTGTGTTAGCTCCACCATATAGTCGTTTAGTTGTTTATGGTTAGATGATGTGAATATACAAAATGCTATCTTCATAGCTTCTCTAATGAGCTTCTTATCAGTGGATCTACATCTGGTGTAAGTGTTCCGTGTATTATTACATGATATCTAAACAACCGCGAGCGGTTAATATAATTAATAACACAGTGTCTAACACCTAAGTCTAAGAAAAATCCTCTTCCTGGCTTAAATGGAACTACCCCTTTATTTTCAAAAACAAAAAGACATTCAGGTGGGTGTGTTAGTGCTAAATTATATGGCCCAAATATTCTTCCATCGCCATCGTTGTGAGGCATGATATGCCCACCTGGTGCTAATCTCATTATTCTTACTCTACTAAATTTACTATACGGGAGTGATTTAATAGTGTCAACTATGTATGGACATTTCTCACATATGTCAGTCCAATGATAATCAGCCTCTTCTTCTGTCTTAAATCCATACTGATCATAGTCCTCAGTCTTCTCGGAACTTATTCCATGTAGTGTCAGACTATCCCACTTCTCGTGCCCATAGCCATCAGATCGGTCTTTGTCTCTATGAGGAACAAAGTGTTTATCTATTCTTTGAAGCTCGTTGTGAACTCTACTTTCATTTAAATCAACAAACATTGGAGCCCATGGCCAATCGCTTTTCCATAAATCAAAATCCGGAGGTGGGTTTATATCTGGCCACCATTGTTTTTCTTTATTGTCCTCGATGAATTCGAGGAGCTCATAAGGAGGCCAATCTTTTCCCTTACGCACATCAGTTACTTCTCTAAATGTAGAAAATACTTCCTTGTTCCATTTTTGTTTACAAAGATGATCGGTGGTTAACCAATGATCTGGATCTGGATCTATGTTTGTAAATGCCTTGTTGATTATTATTTCACCCAGCAGTAGTCTACCAAGCATCATATCTTGCAAATTATTAAGGGGAATTTTTTCTCTAATTTCTTTATCCAGTGTGTCAACCCAAGTAGCAAATTCAAATGTACTTGGGTGGTCCGCGTCTGGACCAAAGCTTATCCATATCTCGGCTGCATACCTCTTTTGAGGTTTTACTTCGTTGTTGGCTATTAGACGAATATCGTTGTCTTTCATAGCATGCATGTAATCTTTGCCTAATGTATTATAACCCAGATACAATCCACCCCATTTGTATTGAGAGGTTAACATTAGCTTATCTTTATCTGTAACCGGAAAATGTATACCACACTTTGCACTCTGTGTTGTTGGTTTGATGTCAATTACAACGCCCATATTTGGAAAATCTTCTGAATGTGATGGTGATAAACATTCACACTTGTGAATTAAATCATTTAATTTAAGAAAATGGTCCTGTGTGGTTCTGTCTTTCTGCCATTGTGGGTTGTCACCCCATAACTCAAAAAGATCATGTAGTGTGTTTAGTTCATTTTGCTCGACCACATCATACTCCGGTAGTGTTATGTGGTCCTGAAGTTTGTTTATGGTTATTACGGTGTGTTTTATCTTCTCACATATTTCTGGATGATCTGCCTCAACCTCGTTGCTAAAAGAAGATTCTATATTCCCGTCTGCGTTTGCTTTATTTCTACGTAACACTTCGAAGTACTTATTTGCCAGTGGTGTATTATATAATAGATACTGCAGCGTATGTATTTTATTGAATTTGTCTCTAAAGTCAATTTCTATAATTTTAAATGTTTCGAAATACATTACACTAGTTTTAATGTGCTAATTATTATAGCACGTACGGTTCATAGTTGATCTGATCATCAAACAATCTCTGTGGACTGAAGCACGATAGGTCTATACTCTTATATTCCCCGTCAACTATCAGTTCTGTTAGCCCTCTTCCTACACCAGGTGCTTGCATTACTCCTCGTCCAGTAAAGCCGGATGCGAGATATACGTTATGCCACTTAGGATGTTTTCCTATGATAGCATTATTGTCGATAGTATTTGTGTCGTAGTATCCAGCCCACGCTCCTGTTACCTTGACTGATTCAAACATAGGAGCTCTTAGGGCCAACTTCTCCCATACAAGCTGTTCAAAGTCATTGTGATCTGGTTCTAGATCATC
>Ga0114898_1001946_pt1 | contig 11407 bp, 8 predicted proteins | sample Malvired_Geostar_FD_83496 | JGI IMG/M metagenome (GOLD analysis project Ga0114898, IMG submission 83496) | Marine viral communities from the Global Malaspina Expedition - Malaspina viral metaG DeepMed_Geostar | ecosystem: Environmental > Aquatic > Marine > Oceanic | place: Mediterranean Sea... | reverse complement strand
CCTCGGCCATCGTTGGCCAGGCGCTCGATACCCAGCCGTTGCTTCTTGCCCGTCGGGACCTGCGGCTTCTTTTCGCCACCGCCAGGCTGGAAGCGCAAGCCCCCGTTGCGCCTGGCCATCAGCGAGTGCCGCCCTGGTGAGCAGATGCCGCGTCAGTTCGGCTGATCATAGACACCCGTCGACAGGTAACGGTCGCCGCGATCGCAGATGATCGCGACGATCACCGCGTTTTCGACTTCCTGGGACAGCCGCAGCGCAGCCGCGACCGCGCCTCCGGACGATACGCCGCAGAAGATGCCTTCCTCGCGCGCCAGACGGCGCATGACGTGTTCCGCCTCGGCCTGGGCCATGTCGACGATCCGGTCGACACGCTCGGCCTGATAAATCTTCGGCAGGTACTCTTGCGGCCAGCGACGAATTCCCGGAATCGAAGCCCCTTCCATCGGCTGCAGCCCGATAATCTGGATTGCCGGGTTTTGTTCTTTCAGGTAGCGCGACACCCCCATGATGGTCCCAGTGGTGCCCATGGAGCTGACGAAATGGGTGATGCCGCCAGCGGTCTGCTGCCACAACTCGGGACCCGTACTGCTGTAGTGGGCTTCGGGGTTGTCGCCATTGGCGAACTGGTCGAGCACCTTCCCACGGCCCTCGGCCGCCAGCTTCACGGCCAGGTCGCGGGCGCCTTCCATGCCTTCGTCCTTGCTCACCAGAATCAGCTCTGCGCCATAGGCGGTCATCGCCGCCTTGCGCTCGGCGCTGGAGTTGTCCGGCATGATCAGGATGAACTTGTATCCCTTGATCGCCGCAGCCATGGCCAGGGCGATGCCGGTATTGCCGGACGTAGCCTCGATCAGGGTATCGCCGGGCCTGATGTCGCCACGCGCTTCAGCGCGAGCGATCATCGACAGCGCGGGGCGGTCCTTCACCGAACCTGCCGGATTGTTGCCTTCGAGCTTGACCAGAAGGGTATTGCTGGTCTCGCCCGGCAGGCGTTGCAGGCGAACCAGAGGCGTGTTGCCGACGCAATCGGCGATGGTCGGATACTGAATTGTCATGGCGTCGATGAACCGAGCGGCACTTGAGAGGCGCACATGATACCGGCAACGACCGGGCACGGGCAGACCGCTTGGCCCTGATCGCCGCTGGTCTGCAACCGAATCTGTCAGGGCCGGTATCGATGGTCGTCTCGAAGCAAACGTAACGACCACGCTTGGCAGATAGCGGTCAGTGGTCTAGGTGTATAAACAGAACATCGACCGTCTTCCATAAGGAACCGCCCTCCATGCCCGTCGGACCTGTCGCACTGGTCTTCACGTTTCTCTTCGCCAGCCTGACCGCCTGCAGCACCCCCGATTCCTCCCGCCAGGCACCACCGGCACCGGAAGCCGCCACCGGCTACACCGCCAAGCCCGGCTGGGCCACCGAGCGCTTCGCCGTTGCCGCCGCCAACCCGCTGGCCACCGAGGCGGGTTATCAGATCCTCAGAGCCGGCGGCAGTGCGATGGATGCGGCGGTCGCCGTCCAGATGGTACTGACCCTGGTCGAGCCGCAGTCCAGCGGCATTGGCGGCGGCGCCTTCCTGCTGCATTGGGACGGCGCCCAAGTCACCGCGCTGGACGGCCGCGAGACCGCCCCGGCAGCGGTCGACGAAACGCTGTTCCTCAAGCCCGACGGCGAGCCCATGGATTTCCAGCAGGCCGTCGTCGGTGGGCGTTCGGTTGGCGTGCCCGGCACCGTTAAAATGCTCGAGCAAGCCCACCGGCAGTACGGCACATTGCCCTGGAGGGACTTGCTGCTGCCGGCCATTCGGCTCGCCGAGGATGGCTTTGAAATCAGTCCGCGATTGCACGGCTTGCTTGCAAGCGACCCGTCGCTTCGCGATAACCCGCCCGCGGCGGCGTTCTATTACCGCCCGGATGGCACGCCCTGGCCAGTCGGGCACCGCTTGCGTAACCCCGCCCTTGCACAACTGCTGCGCAACATCGCCGAGAACGGCAGCGAGGCCTTCTACCGGGGCGCCAATGCGCAGGCGCTGGTCAGGCAGGTGAACGAGCATCACAACCCTGGCACGCTTTCGCTGAGCGACCTGGAAGTCTATGCGCCGCGTCAGCGCGACCCGCTGTGCAACCTGTGGCAGCAACGCTATCAGGTCTGCGGGTTCCCGCCGCCCTCTTCCGGTCACATCACCCAGATGCAGATCCTGGGGATTCTGGAACAGCTGTCGCCGCTGCCCGCGCTGGATCAGGGTTTGCCGTCGGCGGACTTCCTGCACCACTACACCGAGGCCGCACGCCTGGCCTATGCCGATCGCGCGAAATACCTGGCCGACCCCGATTTCGTACCGGTCCCGGGGCGGACCTGGAATAGCATGCTCGCGCCCGAATACCTCAAGCAGCGCGCCGCGCTGATCGGTACCCGCAGCATGGGCACTGCCGAACCCGGCGAACCGGGGCCGCTGCCGGTCGCCTTCGCTTCCCAGCCCGCGCAACCGGAATACGGCACCAGCCACATCAGCATCGTCGATGACCAGGGCAACGCACTGGCGATGACCACCACCATCGAACAGGCTTTCGGCGCGCGCCTGCTCAACGATGGCGGCACCGGCCTGCCCGGCGGCTATCTATTGAACAATGAACTCACCGACTTTGCCTTCGAGCCGCGCGATGATCAGGGCCGGCCGGTTGCCAACCGGGTGGAACCGAACAAGCGTCCTCGCTCGAGCATGAGCCCGACGCTGGTGTTCAATGCCGCGGGCGATCAATTGCTCGCCAGTGTCGGTTCGCCCGGCGGTGCGGCGATCATCCATTTCACGGCGAAGACGCTGCTGGGCATGTACGGCTGGGGGCTCGACGCCCAGCGCGCCATCGATCTGCCGAATTTCGGCAGCTTCAACGGCCCTACCGTGCTCGAAGCCGGCCGCTTTCCGGCCAGCACGGTGGAGGCGTTGAAAGCGCGGGGTCATCAGCTCAACGAGACAGAAATGACCAGCGGGCTGCAAGCCATCCAGCGCACCGACAGCGGTTGGTTCGGCGGTGCCGATCCCCGCCGCGAAGGCATCGTGATGGGCGACTGAATATTCGGGACTCCTACCGACCGCTTTCGCCAGGAGGCTGTTGGTGGGAGGCCCGCCCTCGGGGCGAAGCGCTGCTTTAGAGCGGACCGCAGGCCTGCATTCGCCGCGGGGCGCGCCTCCCACGGATCGGAGCGAACATTGCCCTTTCGCCGGGAGGCTTTTAGCAGGCGGTATGTTTAAACGACGCGTGCTTCGAATTCCAGGCGCTCAATGGCGCTGTCGAGTTCGTCCAGCGCCTGAACCGCTCCCGGATGGTTCTGTTTGAGAAGCGTCTCGCTGCGCTCGCAGGCAGCGCGCAACTGGGGCACGCCACAATAACGGGTGGCACCGTGCAGCCGGTGCACGCGGTCGATCAGTGCCTGCCGGTCGTTCGCCAGGCGCGCTTCGCGGATAACCTGCAGATCGCCTTCCAGCGAGGCCAGCAGCATGCTCAGCATGTCCGCAGCCAGATCGGCCTTGCCGGCCGCCAGGCGCAGCCCCTCCTCCGCGTCCAACACCTTGAGCTCGTCGTTCGGTGGCAGCACTTCGACGGGCGCGGCGCCGAAGCTGCGCGGCAGCGGCAGCCCTGTCCATTTCAATATCACCTGCGCCAGCTGTCGCTCACTGATCGGCTTGGTCAGGTAGTCGTCCAGGCCACTCTGCAGCAGGGTGCGCTTTTCGTTGGACAGCGCATGCGCGGTGAGCGCGATGATCGGCATCGGTGGCTGGCTGCTCTCCTGCTCCCAGCGGCGAATCGCCTCGGTGGTCTGGCGCCCATCCATGCCCGGCATCTGCACGTCCATGAACACCAGATCGAAGGATTTGCGCTTGGCCGCCTCGAGCGCTTCCGGACCGCTGCCCACCGCCTCGACCTCGCCGCCCATGTCGGTCAGCAGGGTTTCGAGCAGCAACAGATTGGCCGGGTTGTCATCGACGCACAGCACCCGGGGCGGGCGGGTGTCCGGCACTGCCAGGGTCTCGGCGAGTGCTTGCGGCGGGCGCAGCAAATCGAGAAGGACCCGCTGCAGCTTGCGGGTACAGGCCGGTTTGCTTTGCAACTGGGTGTGGGTATGGGATTCGGGTAGGGCTTCGTGGTACTGCGCCTGGTCGCTGGTCGGGCACAGCACGATGCACTTGCAACCCAGCGCGTCGAATGCCCACAGGCGCTGGCAGAGTTGCTGCGGTGCGATTTCCCGATGGCTCACGCCGAGCACGGCGATTTCGATCGGCGTATCACTCGATTGCGCGACGGCCACCGCGTCCTGCAACTGATCCAGGGTATCGAATTGCAACACGTCCAGGCCGCAGCTTTCCAGTTGGTGCTGCAGGGCCTGACGCGCCAGCGAGTGCGGCTCGAGCAAGCCGACCTTGCGCCCCAGCAGCGCTGCCCGGGGCAAATCCTCGATGTCGTCGCGGGCTTTGGGCAGGCTCAGGCTGAACCAGAATTCCGAACCCTCGTCGGGAATGCTGTCGACCCCGATTTCACCGCCCATCTGCTCGATCAGGCGCTTGGAGATCACCAGCCCGAGGCCGGTGCCGCCGGGCTGGCGCGACAGTGAGTTGTCCGCCTGGCGGAACGCCTGGAACAGCTCGCGCAAATCCTGATCGGTCAGGCCGATACCGGTGTCCTGCACGCTGATGCGCAGTTGGGCACGATCGGAGCGCTCATCCTCGACCATGGCCCGGACGACCACGGTGCCTTCATTGGTGAACTTGATGGCGTTGCTGACCAGATTGGTCAGCACCTGCTTGAGCCGCAACGGATCGCCGACCAACGACAGGGGCGTGTCGCGATAGACCAGGCTGACCAGTTCCAGGTGTTTGGAATGTGCCGCCGGGCCGAGGATGGTCAGGGTGTCTTCGATCAGATCGCGCAGGTTGAACGGAATGCTGTCGAGCGCCAACTTGCCGGCCTCGATCTTGGAGAAGTCGAGGATCTCGTTGATGATACCCAGCAGGCTGTCGGCGGATTTCTCGATGGTCGACAGGTAGTCCTGCTGACGCGGGGTCAGGTCGCTCTTTTGCAGCAAGTGCGTGAAACCGAGAATGCCGTTGAGCGGGGTGCGGATTTCATGGCTCATGTTGGCGAGGAATTCCGACTTGATCCGGCTGGCTTCAAGTGCCTCCTTGCGTGCCAGGTCCAACTCGATGTTCTGGATCTCGATGGTTTCGAGGTTCTGCTGAACATCCTCGGTCGCCTGGTCGATGCTTTGCTGGAGTTCTTCACGGGCGCTGAGCAGCGCCTCTGCCATGCGGTTGATGCCCGCCGCGACCTCATCCATCTCGTGACTGCCGAGCGATGGCAGACGGGTTTCCAGATAGCCGTCCTTGAGTTGCGCCACTGCCACCTTGACCTTGTGCAGCGGTTTGCTGATGGCCGTGCTCATGCGCAACGCCAGCAGCGCGGTGATGATCAGCCCGGCGCCAATCAGCAACAGACTGGTGAACAGGCTGCGATAACCACGCAACAAGGTGCCCTGGTGCGACAACTCCAGTTCCAGCCAGCCGATCTGGCGCAGATCGTCGTTCGGGTTGTCCGTGGCCAGATTCAAGTGTTTGCCGAGCACCGGCAAAAGGATGCGCGTGGTGTCGACACTGCTGACCTGAGTCAGCGCCTCGGGATCGGTCGGCGGCGATGGCGTGATCATATTCGGCCCCGCATGAGCCTGCACATTGCGCGCGGTGTCGACGAGGGTCACCGAACGCACGTCGGGCTGATCCAGCACCTGATTGAGGATCCGCTGCAAGCGCGCGCCATGCCCCTCGGCCATGGCCGGCGCAGCCAGCGGTGCCAGTTGCTCGGCGATCAACTTGCCGCGTTCGTCCAGCTGATGACGCATCTCAGAGAGCTGCATCCAGGTGAAATAGACGCCAAGCGCCACGGCCAGCACCGTGCTGGGCAGCAAAATGAGCACCAGCACGCGGCTCTTCAGTCCTAGGTCTTTCAGCACGGATCCATTCCCCTGGTTGCCAGGCCGCTAGTGTAGCGGCTCGCTGAGCGGGAAGCTGCCTACCATGGCGCTCTGGCGACGGCTCCCGACCAGCCGTCAGGCTGGTCGATCACGCACCTTGGCCGTGGTTTCAATCCAGGCCGCGGATGTCGCGTCCCTGGAAATCCGGGAGCTTCCACTGGAACGTCATCGCCAGCACCCGGAACAGGAAACCGGCACAGAGCGCGGCGAGCGATGCGATGGCGTTACTCACGCCCAGCCACAGCAGGCCGACATACAGCACACCGGTGAACAACGCCACCGTCGCGTACAGTTCGCGCTGCAGCACCATCGGCACCTCGTTGCAAAGGATGTCGCGCAACAAGCCGCCGAATACGCCGGTGATCACGCCGGCCAGCACCACGATCGACAGGTGTGCGCCCATCTCCATCGCCACGCCGCATCCGATCACCGTGAACGCCACCAGACCAAGGCCATCGACCAGCAGGAACACCTGCCGCAGATGATGCAGATGCCGCGCCACCATGGCGGTGACGATGGCCGCGCTGACGGTGAAACCCAGATATTCGGGATTGGCGATCCAGCCGATCGGGTAGTGCCCCAGCAGCACGTCGCGCGCCGTGCCACCGCCCAGGGCGGTGACCGTTCCGAGCACGCAGATGCCGAACAGATCCATCCCCCGTCGCATGCCCATGATGGCGCCGGACATGGCTTCGGCTGTAATGGCGATCAGGTAGATGGTGTGCAACAGGGTCACGGCAGGCTCCAAAACAGGGCGGACAGGTGAAAGCCGCGCAATTATGGGGCAGACTCGTAATCAATCGATCTGGCTAAGCAAATTTAGGCTATACAAATATTTCCTTAATGAGTGAGTTATCGCTTGAATCTCGATCCCAAGCAGACCGAAGCCTTCCGCGCTGTCATCAGGACCGGCAGCTTCGAGCAGGCGGCGCTACGCCTGCACCTGACGCCGCCAGCGATTTCGCAGCGGGTGCGCGCCCTTGAAAGCACCCTTGGCAATGCGCTGGTGGTGCGCAGCCGCCCCTGCCGCCCGACCGAAATCGGCCAGCGACTGTTGCAGTACCTCAAGCGCGCAACCTTGCTTGAAGCCGATCTGATGGCGGATCTGGCCGAGCGCAGCGATGCGCCGCTGGTGGTCGTCGCCGCGCTCAATGCGGACAGCCTCGGCACCTGGTTCTTCCCGGCGCTGGCCGAGGTGCTCATTCGCGAGCGCGTCCTGCTGGACCTGACCGTCGAAGACCAGGACCACACCTACAGCCTGCTGGAAACCGGCCTGGCAATCGGCTGCATCAGCACCGAGCCCAAGCCCATGCGCGGCTGCACGGCGAGCCCGCTGGGCCGCATGCGTTATCGCCTGGTCGCTTGCGCCTCGTTCCGCCAGCAGCACTTCGCCAATGGCTTGAGTCGAAACGCCGCGCGCAAGGCGCCCGTGGTGGCCTACACCCGCAAGGACAGCCTCACCTCATCCTTCCTGCTGCGCCACCTGGGCCTGCCGGAAGGCGCCTATCCCTGCCATTACGTTCCCGGCTCGGAACCGCACTTCGGCGCGATCCGCTATGGCCTGGGCTATGGCATGGTGCCGGAGTTGTTGCTGCACGATGCGCTGGCGGACGGCACTGTGGTCGACCTGGCCAGGGATGCGCCCCTGGATATCTCCCTGTATTGGCACACCTGGAAAGTGCAATCGCCCCGAATGGAAAACCTGTCGCGCCAGATCGTCGAGGCAGCCCCCCGGATTCTCGCGCGGCCTACAGAGCCGTGAACCCGGCATCCCAGGCTGCGTCAGCAGTCCTGTTGAGGCACACTAGCGACCATGAACCGCGCACCTCGTCATCCCGCCTGCTGCTCGCCGCTGCACGATCACTGGCCGTTGCCTCGCGCCCTGCCCGGCGTTCAGCTGCTCAGCACCCGCTTCGATCCCGAGTTGCTGGAACCCCATGACTTCGACCGCTGGGGTCTGCCCGCCATGACGGCGGTCAGCAAGCGCCAGACCGAGTTCCTTGCCGGACGCGTCTGCGCCTACGAGGCCTTGCGCAGGGTCACCGGCGTGCCAGCCATTCCCGCGGTTGGGCAGGACCGCTCGCCCAGCTGGCCGGACGGGGTGGTCGGCTCCATTACCCACGGCTCCGGCTGGGCCGCTGTGGTCGCGGCGCGAAGCGAGCACTGGCGCGGCCTGGGCCTCGATGTGGAGAAGCTGCTACCCGTCGCGCGGGCCGACCGGCTGGCCGCCGAAATCCTCACGCCAGGCGAACTGGAAGGCTATGCCGGCCTGGACGACCCGCAGCGAGCCCTGCGCGTCACCTTGACCTTCTCGATCAAGGAGAGCCTGTTCAAGGCGCTCTATCCGCTGGTGAAGACGCGCTTCTATTTCCAGGAAGCCGAACTGATCGAGCAGAACCACGGCCACGCTCGCCTGCGCCTGCTCAAGGACCTCTCGGATGAATGGACGACCGGAAGCGAACTGGACGGCCAGTTCGCTCGGTTCGAGGACTACCTGTTGAGTCTGGTCAGCATTCCGGCCTGAGACAGCGCCGTGCCCGTATCCGGCGCTATCGCGCCTGTTTGCGCGGCCAGACCAGACTGAAGCGCGCCCCACCCAGTTCGCTGTGGCCGATCACCGAACGGCCGCCGTGCCAGTAGGAAATGCGCCGCACGATGGACAGCCCCAGCCCGTGCCCGCCAGAGGCGCGGGTGCGACTGTCGTCCAGACGCAGGAACGGCGTGAATACCTTCTCCCAAGCCGCTTCCGGAACCCCTGGCCCATCGTCGTCGACCACCAGTTGCGCCCGCTGCGGGTCGACCATGAAACTCACCTGCACGCGCGTTTCGGCATGACGCATGGCATTGGTGATCAGATTGCTCAAGGCGCGGCGCAGATAGTGCGGCTCGGCCTCGACCATGCAGCTGCCGTCGCTCGCCGGCACGCAGGGCCCGCGTTCGACCCGCACGTTCGGTCGCAGAGGCGCCAGTTCACCGATCACCTGATCGACCAAGGCGGCCAGATCGACCGTTCTGAAGGTAAGCTCCGGCGAGCCGCGCTCCAGCCGCGTATACACCAGCATTTCGTCCACCAGACGGTCGAGATCGTCGATATCACCGTCCATGTCGGCCAGGTAACGCGCTCGCGCTTCCGGGGTTTGCGCCGAACCGGCCATCTCCAGGCCGAAACGCAACCGCGCAACCGGCGTACGCAGCTCGTGGGCGACCGCGCTGACCATTTCGCGCTGCACCGCCAACAAACGTTGCAGGTGGCTGGCCATGCCATTGAACGCCTTCGCCAGCCGACCGACCGAATCCGTTCCGGCATCCGGCACGCGGGCTTCCAGATGGCCGCTGGCGATGCGCGTGGCGGCGCTTTCAACCTCGCGCAAACGCCGCTCAAGGTGTCGCACCAGCAGGTAGACGGTCAGCCCGATCAGCGACAGGCCCAGCACGCCGATCAGGACCAACAGTTGCGGCGGATAGGGGTTCATCTGGTGAAGCGGGCCCAACGCCATGATCCAGGGCGTCCCGGAGATTGCCGCGAATACCCGGATGGCTTCGCCGCCACCGACCAGCGCCATCACCGTGTCGCCTTCATCCAGCCGACGACGTTGATCGTCGTCGAGGCTGGCGCTGTCGCGGGTCAATAGCTGCAACTCGTAGCCGAAGCCACGTGCCTCCTTGAGCTCGGCCAGGCGCCGAGGCTGTTCCGCCTCTGGGTAGCGGATCAGTTCGTCGATCAGCAGATAAATGGTCGCGCGGGCCAGTTGCTCGCTCAGTTGCTCCACTTCGCCGGTCAGCACCAGACGGTCCTCGGCGCTGACCAGGGAGAAGATCGTGACGCTGTGCGGGCGCATTTGCTCCACCAGCACCTGCCCGCGCAACAGGCGGCTTTCCAGCCGGCTTTCCAGGCTGACATCCTCCAGCGTACGGACCCGCAGCGCGATGCCCAGCAACCGCCCCCAGAGATTGGCCGCCTGACGCCGCTCGATGGGCGTCATGCTGCTCATGTTATGTGCCATCAGGCGGAAGGTGCCGCTCGCGAGCGCCTCGCGATGCCGATCGGCACGCACATCGTTGAGCAGATGAAGCCCGCCGGCGCCCAGCAGCCCGACCAGCACCAGCACGGCCAGCATGCCGCCGTAGATGCGCAGGAAAATCGAATTCACTGCAGCGCTTCAGCCGCTTCGGATACGAACAGATAGCCCTTGCCGCGAACCGTCTTGATCAGCCGGGGATGCTCCGGGTCGTCACCGATCTTCGGACGGATACGGGAGATGCGCACATCGATGGAGCGGTCCTGGCCGTCGTACTCGATGCCACGCAGCTCGGCGAATATCTGCTCGCGAGACATGATTCGTCCCGGATTGGAGGTCAGCAGCCAAAGCAGGTCGAACTCGGCGCCAGTCAGCTCGATCCCCTCGCCTCGCAACCAGGCCTCGCGCAACGCGCTGTCAACCACCAGCGGACCGTACTGCACACGTTTGCTGGATGGTATCGAGGGCGCTTCCGCACCTTCGCGTCGTCGTAACAACGCACGGATACGGGCCAGCAACAGCCGCGGACGCACCGGTTTGCAGACGTAGTCGTCGGCCCCGGTCTCCAGCCCGAGCACCTGATCGAGATCGTCGGCGCGGGCAGTCAGCATCAGAATCGGCCCTTCATAGCGATCGCGCACCCGGCGACAGATGGACAGACCGTCCTCGCCGGGCAGCATCAGGTCGAGCACGACCAGATCGGGCCGCTCGTTGATGATGCGCTCCGCCGCCCGTGCACCGTCCGCCTCGATCGATACCTGCAAACCGTTGCCTTCGAGATATTCCCGGGTCAGCTCGGCCAACCGCTGGTCATCTTCGACGATGAGAACTCGCCAAGCTTCCTGATCCATTCGCGCCTCCGCACAGCATCGCCACGCCCGTCGAGGGGCGCGTCATTGTACTCAAGCGCACCCGCCAGACGAGCCCTGCGAAAGGGCTTGCCAAAAACACAACATGTAGTGTTAAGGCATTTGGCGAGATTGCGTTGCAAGCCGCTGAAAATACTCGGTAGTCCGTCGGGTTTCGGTACAGCCCTTTGCCCCCGCGGGCTGGCTCGTCGTTACGGCGTTTCACCCACAAAGCACCCACATGTTATCCACAGGTTGTTCATTTCCGGCGCCTTGCTTTAGCCCTGCAGCACCACTATCGTGTCGCCCTTGCCCGTTTTGACCCTATATGTGGGGTTCAAACAGCACAACAGACACAAATGCCGAAAAACGCAAGCAAAAAAGTTTTTCCTTGTTTTTGACCGGTTTGCGCCTGCTCAGGGCGCAGAGAATCAACCCCGCAAACCCAGGTTTGCCGAGCCCAGCGTTGATTTCGCTCAAGTCCAGCAATGGTGCAGTCGATGAGTACGTCACACT
>Ga0114898_1001945_pt1 | contig 11415 bp, 12 predicted proteins | sample Malvired_Geostar_FD_83496 | JGI IMG/M metagenome (GOLD analysis project Ga0114898, IMG submission 83496) | Marine viral communities from the Global Malaspina Expedition - Malaspina viral metaG DeepMed_Geostar | ecosystem: Environmental > Aquatic > Marine > Oceanic | place: Mediterranean Sea... | reverse complement strand
TGAGCGCAATCTCGGTGGCGGGATCGCCGTCGGGGATCGACGGCTCGGCGCCTTCCTCGACATTCAGGACGATGACTAGCGCGAGCCTTGCCCCGCCCGGCCATTTCGGATCGGGAGGTGTGCGGCCATAGCCGATAAAATCGCGTGTTCCGTTCGGCACGGGTTTCGTCATGCGCCTTCCCCCTGCGCGGTCAGGTCGCCCAGCGCCTTGGCAAAGGCAAGCAGCCTCTCCTCGCCGCGCGGACCGGCGAGGAGAGAGAGACCCACCGGGCAATTGTCGAAGGTGCCCGCCGGGATGGCGATCTGCGGCAGGCGCGTGAGACTCGCCACGCAGGTGAGCGCCAGCGTCTTTTCGCGAAATTCGACCTGCGCCGAAACGGGCGCACTGGTGAGGGGCGGCAGATCATGCGCCGTCGGGATCACGAGCATTCCGTCATCCCCCAGCAGGTCCACCAGCCGGTCGGTCAACGCTTCGCGCTGCGGCACCGCCTTTGCGACCGCTTCGGGCGCGACGGTCGAGGAGAGTTCGATCCGTTCCGCCACCGCCTGGCTCAGATTGCGCCCGGGCGCGGTACCCCAGCCACCCAGCGTCGACCAGAGATCGTAGAGCTGAAGCGGGCGGAACGTGTCGAGCCAGTAATCGACGCCCTCTTCGTAGAGGGTCACTTCCTTTGCCTCGCCAAGCGTTCTCGCGACGCCGAGCAATTGCTCTCCGATACCGCCGACGGGAATGTCGAAGGCGTCGCGGGCGATCATAAGGCGCGATGCAGGCAGAGTACCGGGCTTACCCAGATAGACCTCGCTCACGCGTCGCAACGTCGCCGCGTCGCGGGCGAGCCAGCCGACCGTGTCAAAGCTCGGGGCCATGGCCATGACGCCTGCCACGGAGACGCGGCCGAATGTTGTCCGCAACCCGTAAAGGCCGCAAAAGCTTGCCGGAACGCGGACAGAACCACCCGTATCGCTGCCCAGCGCGAAATCGCAAAGCCCGGCTGCCACGGCGGAGGCCGAGCCGCTGGAGGAGCCGCCCGGCGCTCTGTCCGGCGCCTTCGGATTGACCGGCGTACCGAAATGCGGATTCACGCCGAACATGCCGCAGGCGACTTCATCCGTATGCGTCTTGCCGATGAGCCGTGCCCCGGCGGCCAGCGCGAGGAGAACCGAGGGCGCGTGGGCGACGGCCGGCGGATCGTCCCGCAGCCGGTCGGGATTACCGCAAGCGGTCTTGAAGCCCGCAACGTTGAAGAGATCCTTCACAGCGAAATCGAGACCAGCCAGCGGCCCCTCTTCCACCAGCCTTATGGGAGAAGATGGACCATGCGCCACGAGGGCGCGCTGACGGATTTCTTCCGTGGAAACAGACGCGGATACACTCATGACGGCTTACTCCGCAGCGTCGCGCGACGTACTGCGGGGCAGGTCGTATGTCCCCATGAAATCGTCGACGAAGCCCTTCACGCCGCCCCAGTCGAAGAAGCGGAAGGAATTGCCCCGCGTCACGAATGTCGGTCCCGAGTAGAACATTTCATATTGCAGGTGCCGCGAGCCGAACTCCGAGCCGATGGCGTCCCAGGCGAGTTTCATCAGCTTCACGCGGTCTTCCGAACTTGCCACCACGGAGCGTTGCGTCTTGTGGATGATCTCGTTCGTTTCCGGCGTTTCGAAATCCGCAATCGAAGACGGCACCATGATGAGGCCGCCGCCCGCGAGCGTGCGGATCATGTCGATGACTTCCGGATAAGTGTTCTGCGCGATGACCTGCGCGGTGCAGAGAATGGAGCGGTCGGGAACGAAATAACCGTTGTAATGCTCGCCCGATGCTTCCATCGCGATGACGAGCGCCTCGATATTGTTCACCTTGGCCGCGAGCAGGCCCATCGTCTCCCTGACCTGGGGGTAGTTAATGATGTTGTTCGTTTCCGCGATCTTGCGCGCAAGGCCCAGCAGGAATTTGAATTTGACCATCAGACGCACGATGCTCTGATAGTTCTGATAGACATGGGTGCGCGTCTCGTGCCACTGCGCCTGCGCAAGTTTCAGATCCTTGCAGACAAAGACGCGGTCCCACGGAATTTTCACGTCGTCGAAATAGACGACCGCGTCGTTCTCGTCGAAACGGGAGGACAGCGGATAGTCGAATTCCGATGTCGCGGCCTGTTCGTAGGAGCGGCGCGACATGAGGGTCACGCCCTTCTCCCCGATCGGGCAGACGGCGGTGAAGGCATAGACTTCATCTCCGGCCTGCAGGGCCTGGAAGCCGGAAATCAGAATCTCGTTTGCGATGACTCCGCTTGTCGCCAACATCTTGGCGCCGCGAATGGTAATCCCCTGGCTGTCCTCGTCCACGACGGAGGCCACCAGATGCGGGTCGGGCTGGCCGCCTGCTGACTTCGCCTTGTCCGACTGGGGATTGATGATGACGTAGGAGAGATAAAGGTCGCTGTCGCGCGCATAGTCGAAATAGCTCTCGACGGCGGCGGCGCGGTTCGGGTCGTAATCGCGGAAAACGGACAGCCCCATACGGAAGCCCGCAATGGTGGAAGCGACATGATCGGGCGAGCGGCCCACCATGCCGCAGGTCATTTCCGACCATTTGACCAGCGCCTCGCGCCGTTCCACCAGTTCCTTGTGGTTGCGCGGCAGCAGCCAGGCGCGGCTCACCCGGTCGCCCGTCCTGGGCGATGTGAAGGTCATCTGCTCGATGTTTTCGGGCGCCGCCTGATAATCGTAAAACTGGCCGGAGGTCTCGACGATCCGCCGAAAGGCAGGATCCATCGTGACGTCGGCAACGTGACGACCATCGATATAGATTGTGCGATTGTCTCTGAGGCTCTCGATATGCCGCTTGCCGTCTTTAACCATGACGTGCGCTCCGCTGCTTAAGCTGGACGCCGACGCCAGGCTTTCAGCCTTTCGCTATCGGAACGAATATGTTTACAGGGTCAACTCGGCAATCGGCAGGGCAGATCTCTCTTTTTCGAGTCCGATTCTGCAATGCAAAATAAAGTTTAGGGTGACTCTTCCCTGCCCGTCAAGCGTGACGAGGCCGATGGGCGGCGTGGCGTGGAAGAAGGAAGGCCAAGTGGATTGATTGGAACGAAAGAGTCCTCTCTGGTTGGGGTCGTTGAGATCAAGCTGTTCCTGTCGTCTCGTTCTCCGGCTTGCATCGTCCGCGGGTCACGCACATCTCTTCGCGGTCGGCGCGGGGCCACCGCATGATGGGGTCAGGAGAGCAAGGCGTCTCAATCTGTTTCACGACCTTCCCAGGCCTTTGGCCCCGAGGCTCAGGACTCTCAACGAGATCGCCTGGCCCATCATCCCCGCTGAACGACCCGGCATCACCCTCGCGGGCGAAGATGTGTTTTCCTGCTCCTCCCGTTGTTGTCTCATGTCATGCGGCCGCTGCCGAGCCGGGTTCCTTGCCGAATGCTGTCTTGGCTGAAGAAGGGCCTGTTGATCCTCGTCGACAAGACCTATGACGCAGACTGGATCAGGCAGCAAATCGAGGACCAAGGCGCCACGCCGCGCGGCTTACAGGTCCAACAAGATGAGAGCATGCCTTACGAATTCATAGTCCAGCTTACGATGCGGGGTGATGGATTCGCGAGTGTTCTCTGCCCCACCGGCATCCGTCATGCCTTCAAGGAGGAGGAACGTATCAGTGAGGAAGGCGGGACAGCCGTTACCGAATGGCTCGGCGACGTGAAACGCGATCGGGAGCTGGAGCTCGCCCAAAGGACGGCAGGGGACGAGGCCGAGAAAGGCATCAATGCCGTGCGCAAGGCAGGCGCAACGATCGCGGCGGACAACGGCGCGACCGAGCATCAGCTCATGGCGATCTATGGATGGGTAAGCCCAAAGCAGGCGGCGCTTTATACGCGCAAAGCGAACCGCAGGAAGCTCGCCGGTGACGCCATGCACCTCATCGCACCACCCTCACGCGGCACGGAAGAAGAACAGACTGTTATCACTTCGGAGGGTGATTGCAGTCCGGTGATAACATCAGGCCGAAAAGCCCAATAAAATCAATTGCCGAAAAAGGGAATGGTGCCCAGGGGCGGGATCGAACCACCGACACTGCGATTTTCAGTCGCATGCTCTACCAACTGAGCTACCTGGGCGGAAGCTCCGAAGCGGCGGGAATCCGCAGCGCTTCGGCAAGGTCCGCGGTTTATAAGAGATAGAGTCCGGCCTGTCCAGAGGCACCCGCTCCCTTCGCAAAGATCAATCGCTACAGGGGGTTAACTCTCGCCATCTTCGTCCGCGGGACGCATTTGCGACGCCTCGTCCCACTCGTCCGGCGGCTCGACGGCGGGGATTGCATAAGTGCCTTTCAGCCAGCGGTTCAGATCCACATCCGCGCAATGCCTGGAGCAGAAGGGATGAAACCCCGAGGCCGAGCGTGCGCCGCAAATCGGGCATGGGCGCGGCGCCCTCAGTTTCACGACCTTACCGTCGTCCTCGCCTGCCAAGATGGCCTCCTCACACGCCTATTGAACAACGCCGACATCAATGCGCTCGCGTGAAAACGCAGGTTCTCCCACGATTTTTACATCTGCTGCAACGCGCCTCAGCAATCTTTCAACGAGATAGGGATTGCCGCGTTCCAACCAATCGACGACTTCCGCCGATGCGCGCGCGACAAGCGGACGGCCGGGGCTTGCCTGCGCCTCTCGTGCGATCTTGCGCAGGAGATCGTTCGCAACCGTCGCGCACGTCTTGCGGCGCGGGCGGCCATTCGCATAGGCCGGCTCGGTAAGCAACTTGTCGAGCGGTTCGCGCACACGCTTGCGCGTCATCTCTACAAGGCCGAATTCCGACATGCCGGAAATCTGCGTCGGCACACGGTCTTTTGCAAAACCTTCGTTGAGCGCGTCGATGACCTTCTGGATGTTTGCCGGATCGTTCAGATGGATGAAGTCGATCACGATGAGGCCGCCCGTTCCGCGCAGGCGGAGCTGGTAGACGATCTCGTCCACCGCTTCGAGGTTGATCTTGACGCTCGTCTCTTCAAGACCTGTCGCTGCGGTATAGCGGCCGGAGTTCACGTCGATCGCCGTCAGCGCTTCCGTCGTTTCGATGGTGATCCAGCCGCCGGAGGGAAGTTCCGCGCGCGGTTCCAGCGCTGCTTCGATTTCACCATCGATATCGTAAAGCGCAAAGAGATCGCCGGGTCCATTGAACAATTGCACGCGGTCGAGCATTTCCGGCATGGCCCGGCGGCAATAACGCTGGGCTTCGCCAAAGGCATCCACGCAGTCGATCAGCACACGCGCCGTGTCGGCGCTCACGCAATCGCGCAGGGTCTTCGACACAGGATCGAGATCGTGGAAGACGACACAGGGCGCGTTGGACTTGCGTTCCGTTTCACGCAGCTTGCGCCATTCTTCCGCAAGCTGGCGCGCGTCGGCGGCAATGTCTTCCGCCGTGGCGCCGATTGCCGCCGTGCGAACGATGAAGCCCGCCGGCTCGCCTGTCACACCCATCGGATTGAAGCGTTCGACCATTTCTTCGACAAGGGTGGTCAGTCTTTCGCGCTCCGCTTCGTCCTCGATGCGGCGCGACAGGGCAACGCCGGACTGGTTGGGAACGAGAACAAGAAGGCGGCCTGGAATTGTGACATTCGCGGAAAGGCGCGCGCCCTTGTCACTAATCGGATCCTTTACTGCCTGCACTAGGATCGTCTGCCCTTCCTGCACGCAGGCGCTGATCGGCGGCAATACGCCCTCATCGAGGCCGGTAAGTTCGCAAAGGCAGCGCGCCTCTCGCGCACCGAGAAAACCGGCGCGTTCCAGACCGACTTCCACAAAGGCTGCCTGCATGCCGGGTAGCACACGCTGCACACGGCCGAGAAAAATATTGCCGATCAGCGAATGACCGGCGCGGCCTGTCTTTGCCTTGAGGTCGTCTTCCATGGTGCGCTCAAGAAAGAGTTCCACCGGACGCCCGTCCTCGACGATTGCGACGCGCGTTTCGCCGGGACCTACGTTGATTAAAACTTCTTCGGACATAAAACCCCTGATTTGCGCCCGACGCGCCCCCACGCAGCCGGATGCCCCATCTTCACCCTCGTACCTTCCAATCCTTGAAGGAGCGATCCTAACACTGTTGTCAGCCGGGATGATAGCCGCGTCAGTTCTTTGAAATCACAGGATAACCCGCGCCCGAAAGCAGCCCCGCCGTCTCAAAGAGGGGGAGGCCGACCACAGCGGAATGCGACCCTGTCAGCGCGCGGACGAAGATCGCGGCAAGCCCCTGAACCGCATAGCCGCCTGCCTTGCCGCGCCATTCGCCCGAAGCCAGGTAGAATGCAATCTCGTCCCCGGACAGACGTTTGAAGGTGACTCGCGTTTCATTCACGCGAATGGCATTGCGATCCGGCGTAACGAGACAGACACTTGTGTACACGCGATGCGCGCGACCGGAGAGAAGCTTCAAGCATTCCTCGGCTTGTACTTCTGTCTCGGCCTTGGGGAGGATGCGCCGCCCGCAAGCGACAACCGTATCCGCGCCAAGCACGAAGGCGTCGCCATGCACCGAGGCAATGGCCTCGGCCTTTTCGCGCGCAAGACGCTCGGCATGGGCGCGCGGCAGTTCGTTCTTTTTCGGGGTTTCGTCTATGTCGGCTGCGACGACAAGATCGGGCGCGATGCCGAGCTGCGCAAGCAGCGCGAGCCTGCGGGGCGAAGCGCTGGCGAGAACGAGGCGTGTCACTTGAAACGGTAGGTGATCCGCCCCTTGCTCAGATCGTAGGGCGTCATTTCCACAAGCACCTTGTCACCTGCAAGCACGCGGATGCGGTTCTTACGCATCTTGCCGGCCGTGTGCGCAATGATCTCGTGTTCGTTCTCAAGCTTCACGCGGAACGTTGCATTGGGCAGCAGTTCCGTCACCACGCCCGGAAACTCGAGCAGTTCTTCTTTCGACATTCACTATCCTTCGGAAATTTGGCCGAAGAATGGTCACAAAGCCTCTGAAAATCAAGAGCCCGGCCCGCTAATTCGCACGGGGGTCGGGCTCAAGATATTGATTTCCAGAGGTTTTCGGATCAGTCGGCCAAAAGGTACTCAATGGTGGAGACGACACGGACGGTCTTCATGACCTGTTCGGTCTGCTGTGCGCCCGGTATGCCGTCGCGCGGCTCGATGGAGAACTGACCCTGCCAGGCGCGCCTGATGCCGCCCAGATGGGAGCCGGAGTCGGCTGCGAAGGTTTCCGCCGCCTCGCGGGCGCGCTGGGTGGCCTCCTCGATCATTTCCGGCTTCACATCGGCAATTTTCGTGAACAGGTAAGAGGGCCGGACCGGACCATATTCGTTAGATAAAACAACACCTTGCTCGATGAGCGCGCTGCTCTCACGGTTCGCCGCCGCGACCTTGTCCACGTCGGTCGAACGCAGCACGAGCTGCTGAGCGATGATGAAGCGCGTATCGAACTGACCGCTCGAATACATCTGGGCGAGACGGTCGGTGACCTGCGGCGCCTGAAGCTCGATCTCGTCTTCAGAAAAACCATGTGATTTCAAGAAGTTACCGACAACCTCCGCGTTCCGCTTCACCTCGGCCTGCGTGGTGGCGAGGTCGTTGCCGGTCACGACGAAGCGCAGGCCCCAAAGCGCGAGGTCAGCCTTAACCTCCCGTTCCGATAGGCCTTTTACGGATACGGAGCGATCTCCGAGACGCGATTTCACGAGTCCCTGACCGCCAAGATAACCGCCAAGGGCGATACCGAGACCAAGGATCAGGGCGGCCGTCAAAGTGAAAATGGATTTCATGGTAAGGCATTCCCCCGCTTCAGATTTTCCGATTTATACCACATGGATTGCGGCGGTTTCATGGATCAAACCGGGGACAACCCGCCCACCACTGTCACACAAACGTCATAAAAACGTCACGCAAGGCCGAACCCGAGGACAACCGGCCCCAAGGACAATTTTCGCTCGCGGCGTTTTCGGGACCGACATTCCGGCTCTTGCCGACGCGATTCCCCGGAAGGGTTTTGCTCAGACTACGCATCCGGCGCTGTTCCGGGGACAAGATCGCGCACCCTTGCCTGCATGTCCCTTCCATGCCCCCTGGCTTGCGCCGGGGCGACTTTAATCCCCGTTCAGCCCATCGCGGCGCCGGCACGGCCGAAGCGGCGTTCAAGAAGCTTTGCGAGTTCATCTCGCAGCGCGCGATAGGCATCGAGACGGCGCTCACGATTGCCGCCGGTGGGCGCGGCGAGCGGATCTGCGACTTCCCAATATTCAACGTCCGTAGCGGAGGAGCGCGTCAGGGCCTCCGCCTTCTCGCGCGCCTCGGGCGTGAGCGCGACGATGAGATCGAAGCTCGTCACATCGTCGAGTTCGTCGATGCTCTTGGGTGTGCTAGGCGCAACATCGACGCCTGCTTCACGCAGAACCTCGGCGGCAAAGGGATCGGGATCTTCCGCAGGCGAGACGCCGGCGGAATCGATGAAGATGCGGGCGCCGTGGTTCTTCTTCAGCAGCGCCTCGGCGATGGGTGAGCGGATCGCATTCAGGTTGCAGACGAAGAGCACCGACGCCGGAATGCCGTCTCCCTTCTTTACCTCCGCACTGCCGCCAGCCATCGTACTCATCCCTTGATGTGCAGGACGCAGATAAGAGTGAAGAGACGGCGCGCCGTATCGAAGTCCATCTCGATCTTGCCGGAAAGGCGCTCCTTCAAGGTTTCGGAGCCCTCGTTGTGGAGACCACGGCGACCCATGTCGATCGCCTCGATCTGCGCGGGCGCAGCGGTCTTGATCGCGTCGTAATAGCTTTCGCAGATCATGAAATAGTCCTTGATGATCCTGCGGAACGGCGTGAGCGAGAGCAGCACCTTGCCATGTACATCGCCGGATTCGAGGCGGATGTCGAAGACGAGACGGTTTTCCTCGATGGAAAGATGAAGAATGTAAGGACCGCCATCGCTGCCGACCGGCGCGAAACGGTTTTCCTCCAGCAGGTCGAAGATCGCGACCTTGCGCTCATGCTCGACATCGGGGCTGCGGCGCACGACCGAGCGCTCGTCGAGAATGAGGTCGACGATGCGAAAATCTGTTCCCTCCGGAAAAACCGGAGAGGCAGATGCGCTGGTTTCATCGTCTGCCGAATGATCGGTCATGGTGGTGCAGTGTAAGCCGATTTGAAGGAAGGAAGAAAGCGAGGGCGACCGGCCTTCAAGAGGAAAGCCCATGGGCTCCGATCTCCACCGGAGGTGACATGCGTTCTGAAGGCGAGGCCGGAAAATCTTTCAAAGGTTCAGGCGAATGGCGACCGAGCGGCCATGCGCGTCGAGGCCCTCGGCCTCGGCGAGCGCAAGGGCGGCGGGGCCGATGGCGCGCAGCGCCTCCGGGCCGCAGCGGACGATGGAACTGCGCTTCATGAAGTCGAGCACGTTGAGGCCCGAGGAGAAGCGCGCCGAACGCGCCGTAGGCAGCACATGGTTCGAACCGGCCACATAGTCGCCAATGGCTTCCGGGGTATAGCGTCCCAGGAAAATCGCGCCGGCGTTGGAAATCCGCGCAAGGAGGCTGTCGGGGTCCGCGACCGCAAGCTCCAGATGCTCGGGCGCAAGCCGGTCGACCAGCGGACAGGCATCGGCAAGCCTTTCCAACACAATGACTGCACCGAAATCGGCCCAGCTCTTCGTTGCGGTCGTCTCGCGCGGGAGTGTCTTCAACTGGCGCTCCACCGCTTCCTCGACGCGCCCGGCAAATACAGTGTCATCGGTAATCAGGATCGACTGCGAGCTTGCATCATGCTCGGCCTGCGAGAGGAGATCGGCTGCGATCCATTCGGGATCGTTCTCGCCATCGGCAACAACGAGAATTTCCGACGGCCCGGCAATCATGTCGATGCCGACCGTGCCGAAGACCTGGCGCTTGGCTTCCGCGACAAAGGCATTGCCGGGGCCGACAATCTTGTCGACGGGGGCTATCGTCTTCGTGCCGAAAGCGAGCGCGGCGACGGCCTGCGCACCGCCGACACGGTAAACTTCGTTCACGCCTGCGAGCCTGGCGGCGGCAAGCACCAGCGGGTTCACGATGCCGTCCGGTGTCGGCACCACCATGACGATGCGCTTCACGCCCGCGACCTTCGCGGGGACAGCGTTCATCAAGACCGAACTCGGATAATTCGCCGTGCCGCCTGGCACGTAGAGACCAACCGCGCCGATGGAGGTCCAGCGATGGCCAAGCTCCACGCCCTGCGCATCCGTGAAGCGTGCATCTTCCGGGCGCTGACGTTCGTGATAGGCCGCGATACGCGTGGCGGCGGTCTTCAGGGCCTCAAGCGTTTTCGGATCGCAGGCATCCATTGCGGCATCGAGATCGGCCTGCGGGATCGCAAGCGTTTCGGCGGTGAGGCTCTCGAGGCGGTCGAAGCGGCATGTATATTCGATCAGCGCCTCGTCACCGCGCGCGCGCACATCCGCGACGATCTTTTCAACCACGTCGCGCACATCGACGGATGCCTCGCGCTTTCCCGTGAGGAGAGCGGCGAAGTCCTTTTCGAAGTTTGAGTCTTTCGCGTTCAGGCGAGTGGGCATTGGTTCAGTCCAGATCGTGCGCGGGCTTGTTCGGCGTTTCCCAGACGAGGCCGAGATCCGAGAGATGGGCTTCGAGCGCCTCGACCTCAAGCTGCACTTCGGCACCGCCGGAGAAAACCAGCGTGACGACGCCCGACGGCGCATTCAGCTCGTCGAAGCGAATGGCCAGAAGGTTGAGCACGCCATCCGGCTTGTCCTGCGAGATATTGCGCGCACGGGCGGAAAGAACATTCTCGAAATGGAGCCCTGTGCGAACGCGCTCATGGCTCTGCTTGCGGGCCTTGCCCTCACCTTCCCAGCGAAAACGGTTCACCACGCAGGCGAAACGCCGTGTCGAGGGCAGGAAGGCAAGCTCGCGCACATGGGTGACCGCATCCTGCAAGGCTGCGGAAATCACTTCCAGATCGGCGGCGTCCTCTGCGGCGAGGCGAAGGTCTTTCACGTCCGGCATAGCTGCTCCGGCTTTCTTTTCTGTCACGCCTTTTCACGCCATATCTCGGCGCCACACGCACTGAGTTTTGCCTCGATACGTTCAAATCCGCGATCGAGGTGATAGACGCGGTTTACGACGGTTTCGCCCTCGGCGGCGAGACCGGCAATGATGAGGGCGGCGGAAGCGCGCAGGTCGGAGGCCATGACGGGCGCGCCCTTCAGCTTCTCGACGCCGCGCACCAGCGCCTTGTCGCCGTGAAGCGAGATATCCGCGCCGAAGCGGGCCAGTTCCTGCACATGCATGAAACGGTTTTCGAAAATGGTTTCGGTGATTTCGGATTCGCCATCGGCCATCGTCATCAGGGCCATGAACTGCGCCTGAAGATCGGTCGGGAAACCGGGGAAGACCTGCGTCACCACATCCGTCGCC
>Ga0114898_1001940_pt1 | contig 11442 bp, 14 predicted proteins | sample Malvired_Geostar_FD_83496 | JGI IMG/M metagenome (GOLD analysis project Ga0114898, IMG submission 83496) | Marine viral communities from the Global Malaspina Expedition - Malaspina viral metaG DeepMed_Geostar | ecosystem: Environmental > Aquatic > Marine > Oceanic | place: Mediterranean Sea... | reverse complement strand
GTCCTGCTGCGGCCAGCGGCGGGCGGTGCAGGGGGAAGCGACGCCCCCGGCAGCCCGGGCGCGCCGGTCAGCGCGCCGGTTCACGGTCCAGCCGGCGGGGGTGGCGGCGGGGGCGGTGCCGCGCTGACCTCCGGCCATGCGGGCGGTGCAGGCGGTCTTTATGGCGCAGGCGGTGGCGGCGGCGGCGCAGGTGTCACGGCGGGCGGCCCGGGCGGAACGGGGGCCGATGGCCTGATCGTCCTGGTGGCGGTCGGATGAGCCGGCGCGTGAACGTCCGGGCGCCACAGGATCGGGGCCTGCCCCTGCTGGATGCCGAGATGTGGGAGGCCCCGGCCCACCTGACGCTGGAAGACTGCCGGGACGAGATCGCCGCCGAGTTCGGGGGTGCGGACCGGCGCGAGAGGGAGGAAGAGCTTTGAAGGACGCTGATCCCATGGACACGAATGATGCCTCGCTGGCCGAGGGGCGCTGGCTGTGGCGACGCCTGTTCGTCTTTTTGAGCAGTCTGGCGCTGTGGGCGCTTTTGCACCGCGCGGTCGAGCGGGCGCCGGTCGAGGCCCTGCCGGACATTGTCGAGCGTCTGCTGATGCTGATCGCCCTGATCACGGTGCTGTATCTGGTGGCACCGACCGCCCAGCAGCTGGTGGCGCTGAGCGTCCGCTTCCGGATCGGGGCGGGAGGTCGGCCATGAACTATCATTTCTCTGCCCGGTCACGCCGCGCGCTTGAGGGCGTTCATCCGGATCTGGTTGCCGTGGCCGAGGCGGCTCTTGCGCTCTCGCCGGTCGACTTCATGGTGACCGAGGGCCTGCGCTCTCCGGCGCGGCAGGCAGCGCTGGTCAAGGCGGGGGCCAGCCGGACGCTCAACTCGCGGCATCTGACCGGACATGCGGTCGACGTCGCGGCCGTCATCGACGGTCTGGTGCGCTGGGACTGGCCGCTGTATCCGCGTATCGCCGCCGCCTTCAAACAGGCCGCGCGCGAGCGGGGGGTGAAGATCGTCTGGGGCGGAGACTGGCCGCGCCTGCGCGACGGCCCGCATTTCGAGCTGGACCGGAAGGCCTATCCGGCATGAGGGGGTTGCGATCCTGGACCTGGGTGGTCGTCGGCCTGATCGCCGTCGGGCTGGCGCTGGCGGCGGCCCACGGGCTGGGCCTGCGCTGGGACCCGTTCGATCTGCAGGGGCGCAGGCTGGAGGCGGCGCGGGCTCGAGCTGCCCTGGCCGAGGCCGACGCCCATGCCCGCCGGGCCGAGCGGGACGGCGACCGCATCGTCAACCGCGAGACCGAAGCCGTCCGTCAAACCGAAATCGAGGTCGGGCGGGTGACCGCCACGGCCATCCAGCAAGCAAGAGAGGCTGATGATGCCGATACGCCGTTGGCGCCCGATCGGGTGCGCCGCCTTGATGATCATGACCGTGAGCTGTGCCGGCACGCGCCCGCCCTCTGTGCCGGCGCCAATCCGTCTGAGCCTGCCGGTTGAGGCGACGCGGCCGTGCCGCCTCGTGACGGTCGGGGCGTCGCCGACGCTCGGTGACCTCGAGACGGCGTATATGGCGCGTGGCGAGGCCCTGGTGGCCTGCGATGCGGCCCGGCGGCTGGCGGTCGCCACGTTGATAGCCGAGCGGGCTGCGCAGACGATGGCCTTGAGGTCAGACCGGCAAAAATTGCCGTGAGCCCGGCAGTTTCTGCCGTTTTTTGGTCGAGCCCGGCAGGAATTGCCGGGTCAAAGGCGTGGTTAAGGCAACCTAACGTATAAAAAACAAGGGCTTGGGTTTTGGCCCGGAAATGCGGCGGTGGCGCTGGTCTTGCTTGACAGTGAACCGAGCAAAATGCTCCCGGCAGCTAAAATGGCGTCGGACACCTTGAAACAAGGAATATCGGTATGCCGCTGAACAGCGTCAACACGAACACGGGCGCCATGATCGCCCTGCAGAACCTGCAATCCACCAACAACGAACTTTCCGTCGTCCAGTCGCGGATCAACACCGGCAAGAAGGTGTCGAACGCCAAGGACAACGGCGCCATCTGGGCCATCGCCCAGGGCCAGCGTTCGGAAATCGGTGCCCTGAACGCCGTTAAGGACAGCCTGCAACGCGGCCAATCGGCTGTGGACGTCGGCATCGCCGCCGGTGAATCGGTCTCCGAGCTGCTGATCCAGCTGAAGGAAAAGGCTCTGGCGGCCAGCGACACCTCGCTGACCACCTCGGCCCGCAAGGCCCTGAACGAGGACTTCAAGTCGATCCGTGACCAGATCACGACCGTCGTCACGAATGCCAAGTTCAACGGCGTCAACCTGCTGGACAACTCGACGGGCACCAACGGCTTCAAGGCCCTGTCGAACGCCACGGGATCGACCATCAAGGTGGCGGGTGAAAACCTGTCGCTGGGTGGCGCGAACGTGACCCTGGCCGCCACGGCGACCATCGGCACCTCGACCCTGGCCACCACGGCCCTGGGTGTCATCAATACCTCGATCGACAACGTCTCGTCGGCCCTCGCCCGCCTGGGCACGGGCGCCAACTCCCTCAGCACTCACCTGAAGTTCGTGAGCAAGCTGCAGGACAGTCTGGAAACCGGCGTCGGCAACCTGGTCGATGCTGACCTGGCCAAGGAAAGCGCCCGACTGCAAGCGCTGCAAACCAAGCAACAGCTGGGTGTGCAGGCTCTGTCGATCGCCAACTCCTCGACCTCCATCCTGCTCGGACTGTTCCGCTAAGGAGCGATCTCAGGGGCGGGGGCGTTCGCGTCCCCGCCCCGTCGTCCGAGCCTTGAACCGAGGACGTCGGGTTGGTCCCGACGCAGGGAGACATGGAAACACATGCGAAGATAAGACCCGTTACCGCTGTCGTTGCCCCCGCAGGCTCTGCCGCCGGGGGTGATTTCAACCAGTCCCGCGCCTCTCAGGAGGCAGACCGGGCGGCCCGCTACAAACTGGTCATCGAGCAAGGCGCCCGCAAAGGCGTCTTTATCTACAAGGTGCTCGACCGTGAGACCGGCGAAGTGGTGCGTCAGCTGCCCCGGGAAGAGGTGATCCGGTTGAAGGATCAGAACGGCTATGCGGCCGGCGCGGTGATCAGCACCACCGCCTGAAGGGTCAGCAGTTCAGTTCTCAGGCCACGCAGGGGGTGCCCCGCGTGGTTAAACGTCGTGGTTATCGCGCGTTAACCATGTGCAAATGAAATCACCGCTAGCCTTCCGTCACATCAGCGAGAGGCCCGATTCGGATGACGAACAGCGTCCACACCAATACTTCAGCGGCAATCGCCCTGCAGAACCTGACGACGACCAACAATCGGTTGAGCGACGTCCAGGGCCGGATCAGCACCGGGCTGAAGGTCCAGGGCGCCAAGGACAATGCCGCCATCTGGGCGATCGCCCAGGGTCAGCGCGCCGACATCGGCGCCCTCTCGGCGGTCAAGCAGAGCCTGGATCGCGCGACCTCGATCGCGGATGTGGCCCTTTCGGCCGGTGAGTCGGTGTCGGACCTGCTGAACCAGCTCAAGGAAAAGGTGGTCGCGGCCAAGGATGAGTCGCTGGGCACCCAATCCCGCAAGCTTCTGGATGCCGATTTCAAGGCCCTCCTGCGCGCGCTTCAGTCTTCGGTTCAGAACGCCAGCTTCGACGGCGGCAACATCCTGGACGGCAGCCTGACAAACGGCATCAAATTCCTGGCAAACGCCGACGCCAGTTCGTCGATCACCCTGTCCAGCAAGGACCTGAGCCTGAGCGGCTCGATCATCAGCCTGTCGCTGTCGGATTCGCTGCTGACGCTGACGGGCGCGACCAATGCCCTGACGGCGCTGGACAGCTCGATCACCGCGCTGAACTCGGCGCTCGGCGAAATCGGGGCGCAAGCCAAGCAGATCGAGGCGCACAGTATCTTTGTGACCAAGCTGGTCGACACGTTGGAGTCGGGTGTCGGCAATCTGGTCGATGCCGATCTGGCCAAGGAGAGCGCCCGGCTTCAGGCCCTTCAGGTCCAGCAGCAGCTGGGGGCGCAGGCCCTGTCGATCGCCAACCAGGCGCCGCAAATCATCCTGTCGCTGTTCCGCAGCTAGGGGCGGCAGTCCTTTTGAGTATTCCCGTCAGGGCAGGCCGGAGCGTCCGATCAGAATCGGCGCCGGTCGGCTCCGGCGCTCGGCCCGGGCGGTGAAGCCGTACAGGGACAGGAATGAATACAGCAGCCTACTCAACACAACCATGGGCGTAAGCTCCATCGGGCCGTTTCAGCGAACGTGTCATTAACCCCTATGGCGATTCGGGGTTCCGTGGACGGACGTTAACGCTTCCTTCCGACGCAGCCATCAGAGTGGCGGGGAGCGCGCCATGATCGACAACAGCTATCTTCTGGGCCTGTTCGGAGGCACTTCGACCTTCTCCTCTGGAGGAGCGCTCGGCACGTCTTCGCTTGCCACAAAAAAGGCCCAGCCGACGCCGCCCTGGTCTTCCGGTGCCGTCGTGCCCGAGCAGGATGCGCTGGTCCGCTCGGCGCTGGGCGGTCGACGCCTGATCGATGAGACCGCGGCCAGGTTGGATGTCGCTTCGGCGTCCGAGGACTACCGCCGTCTGTTCGCCCTCTATCAGGGGCTGGAAAGCCTGAACGCCCTTGCCAATCGGGCCGGGGTCAAGGGCGTCAGCAGCACGGAACTGTCCCTGATCACCAAGCGGTTCGACCAGGGGCTCAAGGAAATCAGCAGCTATGTCGCCTCGGCCCCGCTGACGGATGTGCGGCTGGTCGCCGGGGTCACCGAGTCGATCAGCAAGACCAGCGCCGGTGTGCGTCGGGACTCGGCCATCTCGACCACCTCGCCGATCCATGAAGGCGACATCGCGAGCCCGGTGACGGCGTTCGAGGGTGACGTCGTTTTCGACATCAATGTTAAACGGTTGAACGACACCCACACGGTCCGCATCGACCTGTCCGAGATGGGAGGGGCCCCGCGCTCCCTGGGCTCCGTGACCGCCCACATCAACGACAAGCTTCAGGCCGCCGGTCTGGAGACGCGAATCGGGCGCGAGCGGCAGGCGGCGGAGGTCCGCACCCTGCAGGTCGGCGGCCGCACCGTGACCCTGCCGGCGGGGCCGGACCTGTGGTCGCTGGCCATCCGCGGGGTGTCGACCGAGGCGGTGTCCTTCTCGGCGCCGGATCCGTCGGATGCCGTCTATGTTGTGCAGGGCACAGGCACGACAGGCACCCATGAGCTGCTGAAATTCCAGGCCGATACGGCCACCGCCGCAACGGCGGCCAGCGCCCGCATCGGCGAAACCCAGTGGGTCGAGGGACGCGTCTCGCAGACCCCGCTGCCCGAAGGCATCAAGACCGTCCGGGCCAGCGCGACCGGGCCGGATGGCGCCCTGTGGCTGGTCGCCGACGTGGAGCAGGGCCCGGGCAATCTGCCGATCAAGGGCCAGTCCGACGTCGCCCTGATCAAGCTGGATTCCGCGGGGCGCGTGGTCAGTACCCGGGCGCTGGGGGCCGCCGATCAGGCTTCCGGCTATGCGCTGGCGGTGGATGATGCGGGGCGGGTCGCGGTCGCGGGCTCGGTGACCGGCGCCCTGATACCCGGCCAGAGTGGCGATGTGGCCAGCGAACTGGACAGCTTCGTCACAATGTACGACGCCAATGGTCAGGAACTCTGGACCCAGCGTCGCGGCGCGCGGGCGGCGGACGAGGCCACCGGCGTGAAATTCGGCCCGGATGGGCAGGTGATCGTCACGGGGCGCGCGAAGTCGGCCATGCCGGGTGCGGCCGGGATCGGGGGCTGGGACTCCTATGTGCAGGCCTTCACCAGCAGCCAGCCCTATCCCACGGCTGCCTGGACTGCGACCGTGGACGGCACAGTCCAATTTGGCAGCACCGGCGACGATGCTGTCCAGGCCACCGCGATCAGTGGCAACAGCCTGTACACCGCAGGCGAAGAAGACGGACGTCTGATCGTGCGCCGCTTCCAGCTGACCGCCGGCGGCGAGCCGCAACTGCTGTCGACGCGCGACCTCGGGGTCATGAACGGCGCGGTCAAGGGGCTGGAGGTGGATCAAGGGCAGGTGATCGTCGCCGGTGTCACCCGAAATGCCGCGCTGGACGTCGGCGCCGTCAATCAGGGTCACAACGGCGGGCTCGATGCCTTCGTCGCCGTCCTGTCGGAGGATCTGACAGCATCCGGGACCGAGCGCCTGACCTATATCGGGACCGAAAACGAGGATGCGGTCTCGGACGTCAGACTGCTGGACGGCAAGCTGTGGATGACGGGGACGTCGGCCCGTTCGGTGTCGGCCAAGGACGAGGACCCCGTGCAGGGCTATCTCAGCCGGGTCGATCCGCTGACCGGCACCGTCGAATGGAGCCGCAGCTGGGCCGGACAGAATGAACAGGCGGCCCCCCTGACCCTTGCGGTCGCCAGCGGGGCCAGCAGCGTACTGGACCGGCTGGGCCTGCCGTCCGGAGAGATCGTTCAGAGCGAGTCCAAGAAGCTGGTCGATGCCACCGCCCTGCGGATAGGCGACCGGTTCTCGGTGGTGCCGGCCTCGGGCGGACGGGCGGTCGCAGTGACCATCGATGCCCGAGATACCCTGCAGACCCTGGCGCGCAAGATCGAGCTGGCATCCGGCGCTCGCCTCAAGGTCACGGTCGCCTCCGAGAGCGCCACGGCGGAGAACGCCCCCGAGGGGCTGAACGCGGTGCTGGCCGGGGTGCAACGCCTGTCGATCACCGCCCGCGACGGCCGCGAGGGCGCGATCCTGGTGTCCGGTGAGCCGGGCCGTGATGCTCTGGCCGGACTGGGCCTGTCGGCGGGTTTCATCGGGCCGACGGCGACCAAGGATGGCCCCAGGACCTTCGGACTGGACCTGCCCCAGGCGCTGAGCCTGCTGACCAAGGACGCCCGCACCGCCTCGGGCGAACGCCTGCAGGCGGCTATGAAGGCCGTGCGCGACGCCTATCGCTCGCTCGCACCCGCGACGACCAATCCCGCGACCTCGGGCACGGTACCTGCCTATCTGACGGCGCAGATCGCAAACTATCAGGCGGCGCTGTCGCGGCTGGGCGGCTGAGGGCCGGATCGGGCCAAAGGCGGTTGACGCCGCAGGGGCGGTCGGGGTTATTGGTCGCCTTCGCTAGTTCCTGTCGAGCCCCGCCGCATGGCCACCCCTCCTGATAACCGTATCATCCTGGCGATCGGTGCCGGTCTGGCCGTGATCGCGGCCATTGTGCTGGCGCTGATCTTTACGCGCGGCGGCGGCGAAGAGGCGCCGGAGGGCCCCAGGGGCAACCTTCAGGTCGACGTGGCCGAGCCCCAATCGCTGGAGCCGACGCGCGAGCTGCGCTGCTTTGTCGAGGGACAGTTCGTGGGCATGCTGACGCTGGATCAATGCGCCCAGCGCAATGGTCTGGCGACCGAGGCCCTGGATGTCGGCCTCGACGAAACCGGCGCCCTGGTCGCGGCTCCGACCGCCTCGCTGGCGCCGCCGCCGACCCTGCCCCCGATCGAAGTCGAGGACGTTCCGCCGATCGTGGAGACGCCGGTCGAGCGTGCGGAAGCCCCGTCGGGTCCGACCGCGTCGTGTCTGCGTCACACGGGATCGGACTGGCGTTCCCTGTCCAGCTCCATAGGACGGGAGGCCTGTGTGCAGCTTCTGTATTCCGGCACCTGTGTGCGCCCGGGCGAGGCGCGGTACGGGCGATGGGGTGATCTGACCCTGCGGCTGGTGCCCGGACGCGTCGAGCAGTCCTCGGACAACGCCAACTTCCGCACCCTGGCCGAGCAGGATCGCCGGACCTGCACCTTCCCGGGGATGGGCGGATGAGAGCGCTTCTTCCAACACTGATCCTGGGTGCGGCGACCATCGGTCTGGCAGCCTGCACCAACGCGTTTGAGGCGCCCTACGACGCGGGGGTCTGCTACTATGTGGTGCCCGGCGAGACCGAGGGCGAGGACCCCAAGCTGAATGTCGTGGCGCGCGACCAGCCCCAGATCGAACTGTGCGCCGCGCGTCTCGAGGAGATGCGGGTCCGGTTCCTGCGGATGGGCGGGTCGAACCGCGAGATCATCGGCGCCTATCAGGGGCAGTTCATCTTCATCGACCCGCAGGGCGTGAAGTTCGGCAAGACCCTGACCGGGGCGCGCTTCTTTGCCCTGGCCCGCACCGGCGACGGACGGCTGGCCATTCCGGGCGCCATCGTGCGCGACGAGGAAGGACGGCCCGTGGCGGTGGCCGAAAATCCCCCGACTGCACCGGCGGAATAGTCCGCGTGGCTTGACGCCGGGCACCCGTTGGTCGAGAACATTAACAGAACATAAGGGCCCGGCAGGGGTCCGAGAAACGGAGTTGGAAGATGGCGGGCAGCGTCAACAAGGTCATTCTGATCGGCAATCTGGGCAAGGATCCGGAGATCCGCACCCTCAACAGCGGCGACCGGGTCTGCAATCTGCGAATCGCGACGTCCGAGTCCTGGCGCGACAAGACCTCCGGCGAGCGCAAGGAGAAGACTGAGTGGCACCAGGTGGTCATCTTCAACGAGAACATCGTCAAGGTGGCCGAGAACTACCTGAAGAAGGGCTCGACCGTGTACATCGAGGGCTCGCTGAGCACCCGCAAGTATGAGCAGAACGGGGTCGAGAAATACACGACCGAGGTCGTCATCCAGCGCTTCAACGGCAATCTGACCATGCTGGGCGGTCGCGGTGACGGAGGCGGTTCGGGCGGTGGCGGCGGTGGCCGCGGGTCGGACGACGACTACGGCTCGGGCTTCTCCTCGGGGGGCCAGTCGCGGCCGTCGGGTCCGAAGGAGAATTACGACCTCAACGACGACATCCCCTTCTAGGTCGAGGGCCCTGAAACCGTCCGTCACCGCTGTTGACGGGCGGAGGGGGCGGAACTGTGCCAAGAGCGGCACGTGACCCATACCCGCCCCCTGATTCCCCACAATCTGAGCCTGCTTGAGATCGCGGCCATCGTCGCCGTGATCGTCATCTGGGGCGTGAACAACGCCGCGGCGAAGGTGGCGACCGACTCGCTGCCGCCGTTGATGACGGGGTCGATGCGGTTCGCCCTGACGGCCCTGTGCCTGACCGCCTTCATCCGCCCGCCCTTCCCCAACTGGAAGAGCCTGCTGGTGATCGTGGGGGTCGGCGGGCCGCTTCACTACGGGCTGATCTATGTGGCCTTCTGGCTGGCGGATGACGTCAGCCCGGTGTCGGTGGCGGCGCAGCTGTGGATCCCCTTCACGGCCCTGTTCGCCTTTCTGCTGCTGGGGGAGCGGCTGAAGCGGCCGGCGCTGGCCGGGCTGGTGGTGGCCTTCGTCGGCGTGGTCTGGATGTCGGCGGACCCCCATGTTCTGCAGGACTGGGACGCCATCCTGGTCGGCATTGGCGCGGCCTCGGCCTGGGCGCTGACGACGGTTATCGCCCGGCGCACGACCTCGATCCCGCCGCTCAAGATGCAGGGCCTGCTGGCGGCGGTGACCATGCCCGTTCTCGCGCTGGCCTCTCTGGCCTTTGAGCGCGATCAGATCGCCGCCGCGATAAGCGCCCCGCCGATCGCCTGGGCCTCGGTGCTGTGGGGCGGGCTGGCCTCGTCGGTCGTGGCCACCACCCTGGTCTTCTGGCTGGTCCAGAGGCGCGAGGCGGGGCGCGTGACCCCCTATCTGCTGGCGACGCCGGTCGTGTCGATCCTGATCGGCTGGGGCCTGATGGGCGATGTGCTGACGCCGCAGATCCTGACCGGGGCGGCCCTGACCATGGGCGGGGTGGCGATCGTCGCCCTGGCCGAGCGGGGCCTGCGCGCCGGGGCCGCGAAAGCCTGACCCCTCAGGCCGGTACCACCCGGGGATCACCCGCCGCGACGGCAAAGGTGGCCCGGGTCGACAGGGTGCCCGATCGGTCCGAGACCTTGTCCAGAACCTTGAACTCGGTCTGCCAGCGCTCGGCCGTCACGTCACAGACGGCATAGCCCCGCTGGGCATTGTTGAACTTCAGGAAGGGGTTGTCCTCCAGATAGCGGCGGCCATCCGCGCGCTGGTCGGTGCCGTCGCCCGAGGAGCTGATCGAGGTGGTGACGAACTCGCTGGCCACCGGCGCCCCGGAGGGATCGCGACCGTCGATGTGCAGCTCGCCGGCGTAATTCTGATGCTCGTCGCCGGTCAGGACCACGAGGTTGTCGATGCGCCGGTCACGGACCCGCTCCAGCAGGCGGCGGCGCGGGATGGCGTAGCCGGCCCAGGTGTCGAGGTTATAGCCCGGCTCGGGGCCTTCCTTGCGGTCGAGGTCCATGACCATGATCTGCTGGGCCAGCACCTTCCAGCGGGCCTGTGAGCGATCAAGGTTGCGATACAGCCACTGCTCCTGGGCCTCGCCGAGTACCTGGGCATCGCGGGCGCTGACCCCCGCGCAGGTGGCGCCCCACGCTCCGTCGCAGGGCTGGTCTGACCGGTACTGGCGCGTGTCCAGCAGGTTGAGGTCCAGCAGATTGCCCCAGCCGGCCTGGCGGTACAGCTGCAGGGATGAGCCCCGGGGGAAGGCCGAGCGGCGGACGGGCATGTTCTCGTACCAGGCCTGCATGGCGGCCTGCTGGCGCAGCATGAAGACCTCGGGCGGGGTGCCATCCTGGTCGAGGGCCGAGACCCAGTTGTTGTCGATCTCGTGGTCGTCCCAGGTGCAGAACCAGGCGGTCGAGGCGTGGCTGGCCTGGAGGTCGGCGTCCATCTTGTACTGGGCATAGCGGCGGCGGTAGTCGTCGAGGCTGTAGACCTCGCCGCCCAGATGCTGGCGGGGGTTCTCGAAGGTGCCGCCCGAGCCGTTGTAAAGGCGGCTGGCCCGGCCCTCATAGATGTAGTCGCCGTAGCAGTAGATGAAGTCGAACCGCTCGTCGGCGGCCTTGCGATGTGCGGTGTAGAAGCCCTGCTCATAAGCCTGACAGCCCAGCACGCCGAAGCGTGCGCGGTCGACAGATGCCCCGGCAACCGGGGCGGTCACGGCGCGGCCGGTGGCGCTGCGCTCGGTGCCGGCAACGAAGCGGTAGAAATAGGGACGGCCGGGCTCGAGACCCTCGACCTCGACATGGACCGCGTGGCCCAGTTCGGGGCGGGCCATGATCTCGCCGGAGCGGACCGGGCTGGAAAAGCCGGTGTCGGTGGCGACCTCCCATTTCACCGGCACAGCGGCCGAGGGCATGCCGTGCCCGATCTCGAGCGGGCGGGGCGCCAGCCGGGTCCAGATGACAAAGCCGTCGGGCAGGGGATCGCCCGAGGCCACGCCGAGCTGGAACGGATAGTCGAGGAAAACCGGATCGGCGACCGCCTGCCGGGCCCCCGACAGCGCCACGCCCCCCATGCCGAGGGACAGCATCATCTCGCGACGGGACAGGGACGGCAGGCGCATGGGGAAGGCTCCGGAAGGGGGTGCGGTCAGGCTAGAGCCCGATTGTGACGGCTGATGCGGGGAAGC
>Ga0114898_1001936_pt1 | contig 11463 bp, 14 predicted proteins | sample Malvired_Geostar_FD_83496 | JGI IMG/M metagenome (GOLD analysis project Ga0114898, IMG submission 83496) | Marine viral communities from the Global Malaspina Expedition - Malaspina viral metaG DeepMed_Geostar | ecosystem: Environmental > Aquatic > Marine > Oceanic | place: Mediterranean Sea... | reverse complement strand
GAAGCCGGCCCAGTCGTCGTCCACCTCGATGTCGAAACCGTAGGCGGTTTCGGCGTCGGCCGTGTGGTAGCCGGCGTCAATCGCGCCGTACCAGCCGTTCGGATCGGCAGACGCGGCGCCGGCCGACAGGGCCAACGCCCCGGCGGCGCTGGACGCCAGAATGAAAGTCTTAACGCGCATGGGTGGATGCCCTCCGCAGCCCAGGTGAATTTTCTCAAGGCGGCGCACGAGCCGCCGCTTGCACCCTCATAACAGCCCCGCTGGCCAAGGTCGAGACGAAGAAGCCCCGAACACCGCCAAGCGTGGCCATTCAGTTACAGCGACACCCTCCGGGAGGCTCCGGGGGGCCGCTTCAGCCCGGTTCCGTCCCCTGAAAGGGGAAAAGCGCCTCGCAGACCGCGAACTCGGCCGGCGTGTCGACGTCCCAGCTCCGTTCGAACGGCATCTGATAGGCGAGCGCGCCCTCCGACTGGAAGGTGCGGTCCCTCAGCAGCACGTCCGGACGCCCCACGTAGACGGCGCCGTTGACGACCACCGTCCGCTCGAGGTCGACCCCTCCGGGCATGTACCGTCCGTCGGCGTCGACGCGGCCGTAGAAGGCCGCGGGCTTGGGCAGGGGCGAAACGCCGATCACGGCCGGGGCGCCGGTTTCATCGCACAGACGGATGGCGCGATCGATGTCCGTGGGCGTCCGCAGCGGTGAGGTCGGCTGCAGCAGGACCACATAGTCCCAGCGCCCGCCAACCTGGTCCAGCGCATGCTCGATGGCGTCGATGACCGAGGCGGCGGCGCCGGACAGGTGATCCGGACGCATGAACGGCGGCGGCCAGCCCATCTCCGCAGCGGTCGCGGCCACGGCGGGATCGTCGGTGGAGACCACCAGGTGGTCGATCATGGAGGATGCGCGCGCGGCCTCCAGCGTCCACGCCACCATGGGACGGCCTGCGAGGGGACGGGCGTTCTTGGCGATCAGCCGCTGTGAGCCGCCTCGCGCCGGAACGATGGCCAGGACTTTCCGGTCGCCGATCACGCCCGTTCAGCGCCCGGGAGCGGCCGGTCGCCGGCCGAAACCGGTCTTTCCGGGGAGGAAGTTGACATGGCCACGGCCCAATCGGCGAAATCGCTCCGCTCACCGTAGCGTGGCCGGGTGAAACGACAAGCGCCTCCGGTCCGGCGCCGCGGGCGGGGCCTCCGGCCGTCGGTTCAGCCGCCGCCGGTCCGGTTCACGGCCTTGCCGGTCCCCTCGCAGACCGGGCAGGTCTCGCCGGACGGAAGCACCCCCGCCCCTGCACATTCGGGGCAGAGGGTCGGATCCGGGCGCTGAAGGGACGCCGGATCGGCCGGATCCGAGGGCGCCAGGTCCCGATCGTCGATGTCGTGTTCGTTCATCGAGGCGGAACGGGCCCACGGGGGTCCGGTTTCATGATGACACGGCCCGGGCTTGGCATTACGGACCCGCTGGTGATGAACGAGACAGAACGGCAATCCGAAGATCGCGCCAGGGACGCGCAGGGCTGGGACACGGCGAAGACTCTCGCCGAGGCCCTGCCCTATATTCAGATCTATGACCGTGAGACCGTGGTCATCAAATACGGCGGCCACGCCATGGGCGAGAGCGCCGTGGCCAAACAGTTCGCCGCCGACGTCGTGCTGCTGAAACTGATGGGGGTGAACCCGGTCGTCGTCCACGGCGGCGGGCCGCAGATCAGCGCCATGCTGGAAAAGGCGGGGGTCAAGACCAGTTTCGTCGATGGTCTGCGTGTCACAGACGCCGACACCATGCAGGTGGCCGAAATGGTCCTGTCAGGCGCGGTCAACAAGGAGATCGCCCACTGGATCACCATGGCCGGCCGCGAAGCCGACGTGCGCGGCATCGGCCTGTCCGGCAAGGACGCCGGCCTGTTGACGGTCGAGAAGACGCGGCGCACCAAACGCGACCCCGACAGCATGATCGAACACGAGGTCGATCTCGGCTTCGTCGGCGAGCCGACCCGGGTGGACCCGAAACTGGTCACCCGGCTGCTCGAATCGGACGCCGACTGGGTGCCTGTGATCGCCCCCGTCGGCGTGGCCGAGGACGGCCAGACCTTCAACGTCAACGCCGACACCGTCGCCGGGGCGCTGGCCGGGTCGCTCAAGGCCAAGCGCATGCTGCTGCTGACCGACGTGCCGGGGGTCAGGGGGGCGGACGGCGAGATCATTCGCCAGATGACGGTCGGCGAGGCCTCGAAGCTGATCGAAGACGGTGTCGCCACCGGCGGCATGATCCCGAAACTGCAGACCGCCATGGCCGCGGTCCGGGACGGGGTGGAGGCCGTGGTCATCCTCGACGGCCGGCGCCCGCACGCCATGCTGGTCGAGCTGTTCACGGAGCACGGCGCGGGCACGCTGGTGCAGGCGTCTTGATCGATCTGTCGCATGTGAGGGCCTGGGTGTTCGACATGGACGACACCCTCTACCCGCGGGAGCAGGGGCTGATGTCGCTCGTGCAGGCGCGGATCAACGCCTATGTCGTCGAGGCGGTCGGGCTGGATCCGGACTCGGCCAGGGTGCTGCAGCGGCAGTTCCTCGACGAGCACGGAACGACGCTGGCGGGGCTGATGGCCAACTACACCATCGAGCCGGAGCATTTCCTGCACGATGTGCACGACGTGCCGATGGACGGACTGGAGCCCAGTCCGATGCTCCGGGAGCAGCTGCTGCGGCTGCCGGGGCGGCGCTTCGTCTTCACCAACGGCGCGCGGGAATACGCCGGCCGGGTGCTGGACCGCCTCGGCGTCACCGACTGCTTCGACGGCGTCTTCGCCATCGAGGACGCGGACCTGACGCCCAAACCCGAGCCGGCCACCTTCCGCCACATGATCCAGAAATTCGGCTTCGAGCCGCGTTCGGCGGTCTTCTTCGAGGACACGCCGCGCAATCTGGAGCCCGCCAAGGCCCTGGGCATGGCCACGGTCCTGATCGGGGACGGCCACGGCAAGCCGCTGGGCGACCACATCGACCATATCGCGCCCGACCTGCTGGATTTCCTGACCGGGCTGACTTTCAAGGACGCCGCCGCATGACCGCCACCGAAGACCGCGCACATCTGGAAGCCGTCATCGAGGCGGCGTGGGAGGATCGCGCCAGCGTCTCCGTCTCGACCCACGGCGAGGTGCGCAAGGCCGTCGAGCGGGCTCTCGACATGCTGGACGCCGGCCAGGCGCGGGTCGCCTCGCGCGGCAAGGACGGCGTCTGGACCACGCACCAGTGGCTGAAGAAGGCGGTGCTTCTGTCCTTCCGGCTGAACGACAACGAGCTCGTCCGCGGCGGCGATCGCGGCGCGGCCAGCCATGCACCGGGCGTGGGGCCGTGGTGGGACAAGGTCCCCAACAAGTTCGGCGACTGGACCGCCAACCACTATCAGGACGCCGGCTTCCGCTCGGTGCCGGGCGCGATCGTGCGGCGCGGCGCCTTCGTCGGCCGCAATGTGGTGCTGATGCCGTCCTTCGTGAACATCGGGGCCTATGTCGACGAGGGCTCCATGGTCGACGCCTGGGCCACGGTCGGCAGCTGCGCCCAGATCGGCAAGAACGTGCACCTGTCCGGCGGGGCGGGCATCGGCGGCGTGCTGGAGCCGCTGCAGGCCAGCCCGACCATCATCGAGGACGGCTGTTTCATCGGCGCCCGCGCCGAGGTGGCCGAGGGCGTCATCGTCCGCGAGGGCGCGGTGCTGGCCATGGGCGTCTATCTCTCGGGCTCGACGAAGATCGTCGACCGCGCCACCGGCGAAGTGTTCCGGGGAGAGGTGCCGGCCTACAGCGTCGTCGTGCCGGGAACCCTGCCCGATCCCAACGGCGGACCGTCGTTGTACTGCGCGGTGATCGTCAAGCGGGTCGACGCCCAGACCCGGGCGAAGACCGGCGTCAACGAACTGCTGCGGGACTGATCCGACCCGAGACAATTGGGCCGATACAAGCGCGACAAGTCCGCCCTCTACAGACGTGACATCGGCGACATAGAGGACATGGGCGACCTCCGGCCGGGGCCGGACTCAGTCCGCCGCAGCCAGCCGCACCAGCTTGCCGTTCCGCTCGTCGGTGATGGCCCAGACGGCGCCGTCGGGGCCGACCGCCACGTCGCGGACGCGTTCGCCGAGATCGGTCAGGAGGCGTTCCTCGCCGACGACGCGGCCGTTCTCCAGCACAAGCCGGGCGATGTGCTTTTCCTTAAGCGCCGCGACCAGAAGATCGCCCCGCCAGCCCGGGAACATCTCGCCGTCGTAGACGGTCATGCCGCCGGGCGCGATGACGGGATCCCAATAGTAGACCGGCTGTTCGATTCCCTCGCGGGCGGTGATCCCCTCGTTGATCGGCGCCCCGCTGTATTCGACGCCGTAGGCCACCTCCGGCCAGCCGTAGTTGGCGCCGGGCCGTTCCAGATTGACCTCGTCGCCGCCGCGGGCGCCGTGCTCGACCGTCCAGACGTCGCCCTCAGGGCCGATGGCGATCCCCTGCACATTGCGGTGGCCCAGGGACCAGATCTCCGGCCGCGCCCCTTCCCGGTCGACGAAAGGATTGTCCCGGGGCACGGAGCCGTCGGCGTTGATCCGGATGGTCTTGCCCATGTGGGAGCCGAGATCCTGGGCCTGCGATCGAATGCCCCGGTCCGACCGCTCTCCCAGGGTGATGAACAGGTGGCCGGCGTCGTCGAAGGCCAGCGACGAGCCGAAATGCTTGTCGCCGTCATAGGTCGGCATGGCGCGGAAGATGACCTGCACGTTCTCGACCCGGGTCCCGTCGTCCGACAGGCGTCCCCGGGCCACCGAGGTGGCGTTGCCGCCCTCGCGCGGTTCCGCATAGCTCCAGTAGATCAGGCGATCTTCGGCGAAGTCGGGGCCGATCACCACGTCGAGGAGACCGCCCTGCCCGCGCGCGCCGACCGCCGGCAGCCCGGCGATCGGCTCGCCGACCTCGCCCGCGGGGGTCACGATCCGCATTCGCCCCGGCCGCTCGGTGACCAGCCAGCGGCCGTCGGGCAGCAGTTCCAGACCCCACGGCTCCACCAGCCCGGACGCCACCACGGCATGTTCCAGGGCCGCCTCCGTGCGGACGGCGGGAGCCCGCGTCTGGCCGGCGAAGGCCGGTTGCTGGTCCGGGGCGTTGGCCGGCCCCGTCGGAAGCGGCGCGCCGTCCCGGGCGGCCGTCTGGCCCTGTCCGTTGGCGCCGCAGGCGGCGGCCAGCGTCAGAGCGAAAACGGAGGCGGCGAGAGCGTGCGGGCGCATGGCGAATCCTTTGGCGGAGCGCAGTCAGGGAAACGGCGCCGCGAACCTTGGCGTTCCCGGCGGGGCGCACAAGGCGCAAAGAGCCGCACCAGGGCCTCAGGGACGACTTGAAACGGCCCGCGCCTGCCTCTATAGGCACCGCTCTTCCGGCGGACAGACCAGTTCCCGCCGGGACTCGCGCGACGCGATCGTCGAACGGGGCTGGGTAGCTCAGCTGGTTAGAGCGGTGGATTCATAACCCACAGGTCGGCGGTTCGAGCCCGCCTCCAGCCACCATCCCCTGTCCCTTACTTGGTCGTCATGGCCGCCGTGAGCCGGCGGAAAAGTTCGGGCTGGTTCGCCTCGACGAGTCTCTGACCGACCATGCCGAGTTCCGTCGCGATGGCCGGGCTTTCCTCGATCACCCTGCGGCCGAGGGGCGTCCGGTAGAAGGTCGCCAGCTCCCGCAGCTCCGCCTCGGAGAACCGTTCCGCATGGACCCGCAGGTGTTCGGGGCGCACCGCCTCCCAGCTGACGAAGTCCCTGAAGAACTGCTTCATGACGGGGGCGAAGGGCGCGAGGTCCGGGTTGGCCTCGAGCTGGGCGGACAACATCTGATCCAGCGACCGTTCATACATTCGCTCGGCGTTCATGGCGACCAGCAGATCCTCGGCCGCGGCCAGGCGCCCGGGGCTCTGGGCGGCGGTCGGTCCCGCGGCGGTCAGAATGCCCACGGCCAGCACGGCCGCGGCGATGAAGGTTTTCATGTCGCTTCCTCACGATCAGGCGCCGGCATCAACGGAATTTTCCGCGTCCATGCCGGCCGGAAGCAACCTCTACTGGCCTAACCGTTTGCCCGTCTAGCGCGAACGGCAGGTCTGCCGGACGCGCAGCGCCATCTGGCGTTCGCCGGCCTCGTTGGCCATGGCCCGGGCCTCCCGGCATTTGCCTTCGTCGATCAGCGCCTGAACACGGTTCGCAAGGGCGACGCGCTCGGCCCCGTACTCGGCCTCCGCCTCCTCGGGGGTCATGGCGTTCTCACGGCGCATCTCCTCGCTTTCGAAGCGCCAGCTTTCCTGCTGCTGGGTCATGCGGCCGACCGGACCCGGCGGCGGGCGATTGGTCGTGCTCTGAGCGGCGGCGATGGACGGCGCCGCCAGAACGGCGACAAGCAAGGAAGCAACTACGGTTCTGGATTTCATGACCCAACCTCTTTCCACTTCCAGGTGGCGCCTCAGAGTATCACGACCACGCCTCGCCGCCAGTCCCCGGCAACCGCCGCCCCGCCTCTCGCGTTCACAGTCAAGGTTCTGCGCTGAAAGGGGATATCCCATGCACATCCGATCCATCGCCATGGCCGCCGTGGCCGCGCTCGCGCTCGGCGCCGCGGCCTGCACCGAGACCGAACAGGACGACGCCCAGGCTGACGCCAACGAGACCGGCGCGGCGCTCCAGGAGGAAGCCGCCCAGGTCGGCTCGGCCATCGAGGCCGGCGCCAGGGAAGTCGCCCAGGAGATCGACGAGGGCACTGACCAGCTGGCGCAGGAGGCCGAGGAGCAGGAGGCCGAAACGGCGGCCGACGCCCGGAGCAACGACGGTCGCTAGGCGGGCGTCTCGGCCAGCAGGGCGTCGATCAGGGCCCGCGCCTCGGGGCTGGCCCAGTCGGCCTCGCCCGAGAAATGCGCGCGGATGCGGCCCTGGCGGTCGAGCAGGACGGTCTGGGGCATCTTGCCCTCGCCCGGGAGTTCGAAGGGCAGCTGGAATTTCATGTCGCTGTAGAGCGGCAGGGGCTCGTGCACATCGATGAAGCTGCGAGCGTCGGCCAGGCCGTCCTCGGTGGCGTCGACATTGATCGGCAGCACGACGAGCTGATCGTCGGGATAGGCCTCGTCCAGCCGGGCGAGGGTGGGCATCTCGGTGCGGCAGGGCGCGCACCACATGGCCCAGAGGTTGACCACCACCACCTTGCCGCGGAAGTCCGAGAAGCGGGCGTCGGCGCCGTCGCGCGTCTTGAACACGTAGTCGGGGGCGGGAACGAGCGCCGCCGGGGTCTCGAGGCGGGTCAGGGAGCCCCTGGCGAAACGGGCGAGGTCGCTCTTGGCGGGCGGCTCCGGCGCGGCGGCTTTGAAGATTGCGTCGCGATTGGCGTATAGCAACCCGGCGCCCACGATCATGCCGACCGCCAGCGCGCCCGCGATCGCCATCCCCGCCGCTTTCGAGCCCTTCATGACACAGCCTTCCCAACCCGTTCCCACAGTTAAGCCTTCTCCGGGCGCGGAAGGTCAAGACATGTGGGGCGGACGGTTCTCGGCGCGGCCGGCCGACATCATGCAGGCGATCAACGTCTCGATCGGCGTCGACCGGCGGCTGTGGGCGCAGGATCTGGCCGGCTCGCGGGCGCATTGCCGGATGCTGGCGAAGCGGGGGATCGTGTCGCAGGCGGACGCCGAGGCCATCCTGGGCGGACTGGACGCGATCGAGAGCGAGATCCGCGACGGGAGCTTCCCGTTCCGCGACCAGTTCGAAGACATCCATATGAACGTCGAGGCCCGGCTGGCGGAGCTGATCGGCGAGCCGTCGGGACGGCTGCACACGGCGCGGAGCCGCAACGACCAGGTGGCGACTGATTTCCGGCTGTGGGTTCGGGACGCCTGCGACGCGGCGGCGGAGCAGCTTCAGGGACTGCAGCGGGCCTTGCTGGCGCGGGCGGAGCAGCACGCTGCCGATCTGATGCCCGGCTTCACCCATCTGCAGCCGGCCCAGCCGGTGACCTTCGGCCACCATCTGATGGCCTATGTCGAGATGTTCGGGCGGGACGCGGGGCGGTTCGCCGACGCCCGGGCGCGGATGAACGAGAGCCCGTTGGGCGCGGCGGCGCTGGCGGGATCGCCCTTCCCCATCGACCGTCAGATGACGGCGACCGAGCTGGGCTTCGACCGGCCGATGGGCAATTCCCTCGACGCCGTCTCCGACCGGGACTTCGCGCTGGAGAGCCTGGCGGCGGCCTCGATCTGCGCCGGGCATCTGTCGCGGCTGGCCGAGGAGATCGTGGTGTGGATGACGCCGCAGTTCGGCTTCGTGACCTTGCCGGACGACCTGACCACCGGCTCGTCGATCATGCCGCAGAAGCGCAATCCGGACGCGGCGGAGCTGGTGCGGGCCAAGACGGGGCGGATCATGGGCTCGCTGGTGGCCCTGTCGACGGTGATGAAGGGGCTGCCGCTGGCCTATTCCAAGGACATGCAGGAGGACAAGCCGCCGGTGTTCGAGGCCTTCGACGCGCTGACGCTGGCGCTGGGGGCGATGACGGCCATGGTTTCGGCCCTGAAGGCGGACACCGGGCGGATGCGCGAAGCCGCCGGATCGGGCTTCTCGACGGCGACCGATCTGGCCGACTGGCTGGTGCGCGAGCTGAACCTGCCGTTCCGAAAGGCGCACCATGTGACGGGCGCGGCGGTGAAGCGGGCCGAGGCCCTGGGCGTGGATTTGTCGCAACTGCCGCTGGCCGAACTGCAATCGCTTGAGGCGGGGGTCACGGAAGCGGTTTACAAGGTGCTCACCCCTGAGGCTTCCTGCGCCAGCCGCCAGAGCTTCGGGGGCACGGCGCCGGAACAGGTCCGCGCCCGGATCGCCGAATGGAAGACCCGTCTGCCATGAAAAAGATCGTTCTCATGGGCGCCGCCGCCCTGATCGCCGTCTCCGCCGCCGGATGCGGGCGGATGGCCGACCTCGACGCGCCGCCGGCCAAGGCGACCGAGCGCAGCCTGCCGTCGGGCGAGGGTCGGAAGGGGCCCGTCGAACCCGCGACGGTCTACCGTCCGCCCAGCCAGGCGCCGATCGACGGCGGGCCCAGCTCGAACCCCTATGGCGGTTCGGGCAACAACCCGCGCTAGGGCCTTGCACCATTTCGACCGGATCGACGGCGCCCTCCATGCCGAGGCGGCGCCCCTTGAGGCAATTGCCGACGCCGTCGGAACGCCGGCCTATGTCTATTCGACGGCGACCCTGACGCGGCACTACGGCCTGTTCCGCGACGCCGTGGACGCCCATCGCACGGCTCTGGGGGAGGCCCTGATCGCCTTCGCGGTGAAGGCCAATTCCAACCTGTCCGTGCTGGCGACGCTGGCGCGGCTGGGCTGCGGCGCCGACACGGTCTCGGAGGGGGAGATCCGGCGGGCGCTGAAGGCGGGGATTCCGGGAGAGCGGATCGTCTTCTCCGGGGTCGGCAAGAGCGACGCCGAGCTGGCCTTCGCCCTCGAGGCCGGGGTGCGCCAGATCAATGTCGAGAGCGCGGTGGAGGTGGAGCGGCTGATCGCGGTGGCCGCCGCGAAGGGCGTCAGGCCGGAGATCGCCATCCGGGTCAATCCGAAGATCGGCGCCGGCGGCCATGCGCGGATCACCACCGGCGGGGCGACCGACAAGTTCGGCGTGCCGGCCGAGGAGGCGCCCGCCCTCTACGCCCGCGCCGCCGCCTCGCCGCATGTGACGCCGGTCGGGCTGGCCTGTCACATCGGCAGCCAGATCACCACGCTGGAGCCGCTGGAGGGGGCGTTTCGGACGCTGCGCGAGATGACGCTGGCGCTGCGGGCGGACGGGCTGGCGGTCAGCCGACTGGACCTCGGCGGCGGACTGGGCGTGCCGTATCACGGGCAGACCGACCTGCCGTCGATCGCGGACTATGTCGGCATGGCGGCGCGGGTGCTGGACGGGCTGGAGGTCGAGGCGGCGTTCGAGCCGGGCCGGCTGCTGGCCGCCAACGCCGGGGTGCTGCTGAGCCGGGTCATCCAGGTCAACGCGCGCAGCGACGGCCGGACCTTCCTGGTGCTGGACGCCGGCATGAACGACCTGATGCGGCCGGCGCTGTACGACGCCTTCCACGACGTGGTCGCGGTGCGCGAGCGGGACGGCGAGGCCGGGGCGTACGATCTGGTCGGGCCGATCTGCGAGTCGACGGACGTGTTCGCGCGGGAGCGGCGGCTGCCGCCGCTGCAGGCCGGCGATCTGGTCGCCTTCATGGGCGCGGGCGCCTATGGGGCGGTGCTGGCCAGCGAGTACAATTCGCGGCCGCTGGTCCCGGAGGTGCTGGTCGACGGGGCGCGCTGGGCGGTGGTGCGGGCGCGGCCGTCGTATGACGAGATGTGGAGCCGGGAGCCGAAGGCGGACTGGCTGGGCTGAGGGCGGTTCCGCCCGGGTGAAATTCAAAAAAGCGTTGTGTCAGAGTCGGCAGAGTCGGCGCCGAAATTCGTTGTGTCAGAGTCGGCAGAGTCTACATCGGCGCGCCTCGGGCGGTGCGGCGGGGATGCGATTGTCAAAGACCGGGGGGGCAGACGAAGGACGCATTATGCGCCCGCCGGCTTATCCGGATGGAAGATCGGTTTTAGATTCGGTCAAGTCGTTGAGCGGGCGGAGGATTGTCCGCACAATCCCACTATAATTTCGTGGATTGTAAGCACAGCGCCGCCTGTCTCCTCCCCGTCGCACAGCGATGGGGAGGGGGACCGCGAAGCGGTGGAGGGGCGAGGACCAAGGCGCGGTTTCGCCCCTCCACCATTCCGGCTGAGTCGCCGGAATGGTCCCCCTCCCCATTCGCCAGCGGCGAACGGGGAGGAGACAGCGGCGTCTCAATCCAAAGCGCAGATGTCAGGGAGGCCGCGGAGGGCGCCGGCGTGGTCGAGGCCGTAGCCGACGAGGAAGCGGTTGGGGGCGTCCCAGCCGACGAAATCGGGCTCGGGGGCGCGCGGCAGGGGCCAGGTCTTGCGGGCGAAGACGCAGGTCAGGACCTCGGCGGCGCCGGCCTCCTTCGCGATGCGCACGGCCTCGGCCAGCGACAGGCCGGTGTCGAAGACGTCGTCGAGGATCAGCACCTTCTTGCCGGCGACGGGCCGCTGGAAGGGGGCGTAGACGTCGATCTTGCCCCGGCTCTGCTTGTCGTCGCCGTAGGAGGCCAGCCAGAGGGCGTCGAAACGGACGTTGCGGCCGATCCGCGACAGGGCGCGGGTCAGGTCGGCGGCGAACCACAGGCCGCCGGTGAGCAGGACGGCGGCCACGGTCTCGTCATCGGTGACGGGGGCGATCCGGCCGGCCAGGTCGGCGACGATGCGGGCGACCTCGGCCTCGGGCAGCAGGACGGTGGGGGTCGGGGTGTCAGCCATGCGAGGCGGATACCGCCCCGGAGCCGTGCGAGTCGATAGGCAGGGGCACGGCGTCGATCGGCTGCATGT
>Ga0114898_1001932_pt1 | contig 11470 bp, 10 predicted proteins | sample Malvired_Geostar_FD_83496 | JGI IMG/M metagenome (GOLD analysis project Ga0114898, IMG submission 83496) | Marine viral communities from the Global Malaspina Expedition - Malaspina viral metaG DeepMed_Geostar | ecosystem: Environmental > Aquatic > Marine > Oceanic | place: Mediterranean Sea... | reverse complement strand
CGATCACCATGCCATGGCGCGAAGAGATCGTGTCGAACCCTATGATTGGGTCGGCGCATGGAGGGGTCCTGGCTTCACTGGTCGACCTCACCGGGCTTTATACTCTGCTTGCCGGGGGCGTCGCGGCGAGAGCGACGGCCGATCTGCATGTCGATTACCACCGTCCTGCAACCTCAGGACCTCTCACTGCTCACGGACAGATCGTGAAGATCGGGCGACAGATTTCGGTGGCGGAAACCCGGGTTCTCGAGCCCGACGGCAAGTTGGTCGCCAGCGGCAGGGGCGCCTACTTCTCGTCAACCGGATCAATTGATCAGCGCGGCGGGACTATTGATCTCGAACAGGCTCTTGCCACCCAAGGCCCAGCGACTTCTGCAGCGCAATCCACGCCAGCGTAAGGGCGCCTTTTGCCCGGACGAGGTCTGCTGAGGCCTGCTGCTGTTCTCGCAGGGCCCGGTTGAGGTCAGCCTTCGAGATCGCTCCTGCAGCAAAACGTTGGCGGTTCAGGTCCGCCGCGACGTCAGCCTGCTTCTTGATTTGCATACTGGCAGCGAGCGCAACACGCTGCTGGCCGAAGCGAGCCAAGGCACGTTCGGCGTCTTGCAGTGCCAGAAGCACCGTCTGCTGGTAATTGGCGACTGCTTCGTTGCGCGCCGCCCCGGTTTGGTCGATCGCAGCGTCTACCCTGCCGAAATCCAGAAAATTCCACTGGAGGCGCGGGATCGCGAGTGCGGAGAATTCGCCGACATCGACAACGTCGTCCAACGAGGATCCGCCGAGGCCCAGGATCCCTGTGAAGGACAATTTCGGGAACCGCGCCGCCTCGGCCACCCCGATCCGCGCCGTCGACGCGGCAAGAGACCGTTCGGCCGCCCTTATGTCAGGCCGACGCGCCACCAGGCTTGCCGGATCGCCGATCGCGACCTGCTCTGGCGGCATGGGAATGGAGCGCACAGTCGTGAGCGCTGCATCAGCTGATCCCGGCACCTGTCCGGTCAGTATAGCGAGCGCATCAGACAGGACTGCGATATCCGCTTCAGCTTCGGCAAGTTGTGACTTGAGCACCTCCAGTTCGGCATTCGCGGTGCCTACCGGGAAAAGCGGCAATGCACCGCGCTGATAGCGTTGGTATGTCAGCGCCAGGATCTCTTCCTGCAACGAAATCTGCGCCTCAAATTGCTCTGCGCGGAATTGGGCCTCCCGCAAATTGACGTAGGTGCTGGCCACTTGGGCAGTCAACTGGACCTTAGCGTCCTCTGCATTGGCCACCGTTGCAGCAGCTTGGGCATTGCTGGCCTCAATGCGCCTGCGCGAGCCACCGGCAAACTCCAGCTCCCAGTTGGCGTTAAGGCCCACATTGTAAAAGCTGAGCGAGTCATCGGTTTCTGCGTCGGAATTGGTTTGCTCTGACGGGGGGGGCGCCCCGCCTTGAAGGTCGAGACCAGGAAGCCGGCCCTGCACGGTGGTGGCCTGTGCCCCAAGCGATGGCATTCGACCCGCACGGTCTTGCCTGATGGATGCCCGTGCCTGAGCAATGCGCGCCTGCGCTGCGGCGAGCGAGGGATTGCCGGACAGCGCAGCCTCCACCAGCCGCGTCAACTCGGGATCGCCGAGCAGCAGCCACCATCGAGCGACAACCGGATCAGATGCGCTCACATCACTGCCAGCGCGCACAAAGCGAGTGCCCGTGTCTGCTGACATAACTTCCGGGGGGCCTGCATAATCGGGCCCTGCCGTGCATCCAGCTAGCAAGGCGATAGTGACAAGCGGAGGTAGCAAGTGGCGCATCGTGTAGGGCTCAGTGCATCGAAAGGGAGACATTTTTTGGAAGCGGCCTCAGGAAGAGGACCAGCGGAACCGTCGCGAGGGTCAGAATCCCCATAACCAGGAACACATCATTGTAGGTCATTATGAACGCCTCGCGTTGGAGGGTGCGGCTCAGGACGGCCATCGCCCCCTCCATGCCGCCGAAGTTTCGCGCCAGCCCTTCGAGATAGGCCTGTAGCGAAACGCTGTTCGCATTCAGGGTCTCTTCCATCCGCCGGCTATGATGCCAGATCCGCTGGTCCTGGAACGATGCCAGAGCCGAAAGAGCGAAAGAGCCACCGAGATTGCGGGCCGCGTTGAAAATGCCCGAGGCATCGCCCGCGTCTTCCTTGGCCACCGACGCAACCGTTGCCTGATTCAGGAACATCATCGCAAGTATCATTCCGGCCCCGCGGATAAGCTGACTTTCAGTGAAGACAGCGCCGCCGGATTCGGCGGTCAGACTCGTGCTGACAAAGCAGCTGATCGCCATCAGCAGCATTCCGGTGCCGACGGCAATGCGGATGTCCACCTTGCGGATCATCAGGGGCAGAACCGGCATCAGGAGAAAGGCCGGGACACCCATCCAGAAGATGACCAGTCCCGTCTGAAAAGCATTATAGTCAGAGATGATCGCGAGGAACTGGGGGATAACGTAGGTTGAACCATACATCACCATGCCCAGGGCGAGAGCCATGATCGCGACGCTGGCGAACTGTCGATTGAACAGGAGCTGCAACTTCAAGACCGGCTTGCGTGCTTTCACTTGTCCGTAAATCAAACAGGCAAAGCCGATAATGGTCACCACCGTTAGCCAGCGAATGAGTGAGGACTCGAACCATTCTTCACGGTGCCCTTCCTCGAGTACAACAGTCAGACCGCCCAGTCCGAGGATCAGCCCGAGAATGCCAGCCCAATCGGCGTCCGTGAGATATTCCCACTTGGGCTTCTCGTGAGGCAGCCCGATAAACAGCAGGAGCAGCAGGATTGCGCAGACTGGCACATTGACGAAAAAGGCATAGTGCCAGCTCAGGTTCTCGGTCAGCCAGCCGCCGATCAATGGCCCCATCACGGGGCCAAGAACCACAGTCATGCCGAACAGGGCCATTCCGATGGGCTGTTGGTGCGGCGGCAATCGTTTAGCCACAATAGTCATTGCGGTCGGAATGAGGACTCCGCCCATGAAGCCCTGGCCCGTTCGGCCGATGATCATGGTCGTAAGGTCGGTGGCTACACCGCATAGCACCGAAAATGCGGTGAACGCGCTGACAGCGATGATGAGGAGGGTTCGCAGACCGAACAGCCGTTCCAGCCAAGCGCTCAGCGGAATGACGACGATTTCAGCAACGAGAAATGACGTAGCAATCCAGGTGCCTTCGGCGCCTGTGGCACCGATCTCGCCCTGAATGACGGGGAGTGCGGAATTGACGATTGATATGTCCAGCGTCGCGAGCATGGCGCCGAGCGCGCCCGCGGCCACAGCGACCCAGGCAGTCACGTCTGCGTTCTTTCGGCTCCCGGCCGGCCCGATCGAAGTGTCCTGCGCTGCCAGTATCTCGGTCATTGAGTCCGACTCGAGATCTCTTCCAATTCGCCGGCAGCATTCCGGGTGTCGACCGTAGCCACTACCGACATGCCGGGAACGAGCAGACGCCGCACTTCAGGGGGAGCATCGATAGCGATGCGGACGGGTATCCGTTGAACGATCTTGGTAAAGTTGCCGGTGGCATTTTCGGGGGGGAGGATGGAAAATTCCGCGCCCGTTCCCGGCGATATGCTGACCACTCGTCCCGCGATCTCAAGGCCTGGCAGGGCGTCAACTTCGAGCCTGACGCTCTGGCCGGCCCGGATGAGGCCGACCTGCGTTTCTTTGAAGTTCGCGGTCACGTAGATCGCGCTCACCGGAACCACCGTCATCAAACGTTGACCCGGTTGCACGAACTGGCCCACCCTCACCGAGAGATCGCCGACGCGGCCGGCCTTGCTGGCGCGCAGCAAGGTCGATTCAACCGTAAGGTCGGCTGTTTCCAGCTGAGCGCGGGCAGCGTCCGCCTGCGCCTGGGTCTGGCTGATCTGCTCGAACAGGGTCCCCCGGCGAGCGGTCGCGGCAGCCACCGCCGCCTGCGCAGCGGCGAGTTCGGCCCGCGCCTGCCGCGCCTGCGCCTCATACTGGTCTAGCTTTTCCCGCGGTTCGGCTCCTGTCGCGGCAAGGGGCCGATATCGCGCCACCTGGTCGTTCGCGAGGTCCAGTGCTGCGCGCGCGGCGGCGAGTTGGGCCCGCGCCTGGCGAATGGCTGCATCCTGTTCGGCTACCTGAGAACGGATTGTGTCGGCACCGGCCAGGGTCGCAGCGATCTGCGCGCGCGCCTGTTGCGCTTGCGCCTGATAATCCCGCAAATCCAGTTGTACGAGGGCTCCGCCGCGAGCAACCTGCTCGTTCTCCCCCACGAAGACCTCTTCGACGTATCCCGCTACCTTGGAAGAGATAACGACGCTGTCGGCAGCGACATAGGCGTTATCGGTCGACTGCATGTACTGTCCGTAGGTTACGTGCCGGTAGTACCACCAGATCCCGCCAAGCAGCACGGCAAGACCAACGATGATTAGCACGATGCGCAAGCCACGCCGCGATTGCGGTTTCGTTGGGGTTGTGCCCTCCTGCTCCGGTTGGTTGGAGTTATCGGTCATCTGACTCTTTCGGCAGCCTCAGTAAAAGGTGAACGCGTCTCGCGCCCTATGAGCCGTGAGTCAAATAGTAAAGGCATTTAGCAGTTTGCATTTGGGCATCCGAGGCTATCCGACTACACAGCGCTATGGATGAAAAACCAGATACCATGTCACGGTCTCAGCGTCGGCAGAAGGTCATCACCGATAATGACCGCATTCTCTATCTTATGGACGAGATCAGTCGCGGCGCGCGCAGAGTGTACGATGCGAGGGTCGCCAGGATCGGTCTCAATCAGACACAGTGGAGGATCATCGGACAACTTCTTCGCGATCCTGCCCTTACGCAGGCTGAAATCGCCAAGAAACTGGAACTGGAATCGGCGACCATCGGCCAGGCGGTTGCAGGTCTTTGCGCACGCGGGCTGATGAAAAGGCTTCGAGCTGAGACGGATCGGCGAGCGTGGCAGCTCATCCTCACGGAGCAGCTTGACGATCTGCTGCCCGAACTGAGAGGCTCCGCGGATAGGCTTCATGATCTGCTTTGGCGCGACATTGCCGCCGACGAGAAGCGAACGCTGCAGCAGATTCTTGAAAGGGTATCGGAAAATCTGGACCAACACCGTGCCGAGGCTGAATAAAATCATGGCATCGCCCCCGGAAAAGCCTATCGGCAGCATCGCTCGCGCCGCGGAGATTGGCCGAATCCTAATGAGGCACGGAGCGAAGAATCTCGCCGGAGCCCTCGGGTTTATTCCCTCTTCGAACAATGTCATCGACCCTCGCGAATTTCGCCCGGCCGCAGTTGTCGCGTTCCTCCGTGACATCGGGCCAGTCGGCATAAAACTGGGGCAGCTCCTCGCCACCCGAAGCGATCTGTTCACCGAACACTGGATCACGGCATTCTCAACCCTGCACGATCAGGTGTCGCCAGTGCGCTTCGCAGATATCGAGCCCGTACTTGCTTCAAGCTGGGGTGAGGACTGGCGGAACGACTTTGCGCAGTTCGACGAAAAGCCTTTGGCGTCCGCCTCGATTGCACAGACCTATTCCGCCGAGCTAAGGGACGGTAGCAAGGTCATCGTGAAGGTTCGACGCCCGGGCACCGCCGCGCGGATGGAAGCCGATGTGCGTCTGCTTGTGCGTCTTGCCGAGATCGCAGAAGCACGCTCTCCTGACATCGCGCGTTACCGGCCAGTCGAGTTTCTGCGGACCTTCGGCCGCAATCTTGCCTGGGAGATGGACCTCGCTGCGGAATCCCGAGCCTGCGAGCGGATCGGCGCATATCTCGATACCATCGGCGTCAGGACCCCGGCCATCCATTGGGAACTGACCGGGCTGCGGGTGAACGTTCAGGAACGCCTGTACGGCAGGCCCGCGTCTTCGCTGGGCAGCCCATCGGGCGACCCGCGGGTGGCGGCTTTCGCTAAAAGCTATGCCAACGCTGTCCTGCGGATGATCATCCTGAACGGCGAATTTCACGGCGACCCCCATCCGGGTAACGTCTTCCTGATCGGCGAGCAGGATGTCGGCTTCATCGACTTCGGATCAGTCGGGACGCTCACCAAGGCCAGGCGCGACGAGATCGTCCGCCTCGTGCTTGCGATTGCTGGTGAGAAAACCAGCGATGTCGCGAATGTCCTGCTCGCATGGGCGGGGGAGCCGAAGGTGGATCGCGATGCGCTCGCGGTGGATCTGGATCAGTTGATCGGAGAGTTCAGGGGAACCGTGCTATCTGGCATCGAGTTCTCGCAGATTTTTTCCCGCGTTTTCGACCTGTTGCGGGATTATCGACTGGTTCTGCCACCTGATCTGGCCATTCTTCTGCGTACCTTGCTTACGGCAGAGGGTGTCGTCCGATCACTGGCACCCGACTATAACATTGCCGAGGACACCCGGCCGATCATGACGGAGCTTTTCGCCGAGCGGTTCTCGCTCGCTAGCGCTCGGTCGGGTTTGAAGAAACTTCGCGGTCAGCTGCTGGGGTTGTCGGCGTCCTTGCCCGACATACTTGCCACTGCGAACTCGATCGCAAAGTCAGGATATGTGCCGGTTCAGCTCGATCCGCTCAGTATCGAGCAACTCGCAGGACTTCGCAATGAGCGTCAGTCCTTGAAAGGCCCTCTAGCTGCCGCATTGATCGTGGCTAGCGCATTGCTTGTCGATCAATCCTGGCTTCTGGCTGGCGGCGCGCTTGTGATTGCTGGGGTGGTGCTCATCCGAAAATCATAATGAAGGAGCAACTTAATTCGTGCACGGTCACGTTACGGCAAAGCCGAACTTAATGAGGATTTCATACGCCGCACTTCAGCGACCAAGACGCATCGCGAAAAAAATTTTTCGACCTATTGCGATTGAAGGCTTATTTTCCTCAATCAGACGAAACTATGGAACGGCAGCTTTCAGGCTTGTCCTCGCCTGACTTTATGGCCGCTATTAGGGCGCATTGCTGCCAAGCGAATTAGACCCCACGACATTGAATTCGAATCTCTGGAGCGCGAAATCTCACTGACGCCAGGGGGCTTCGGATAGCGCCAGTCTGCACGCGATTTCATCACCAATTTCGGTCGCAGCCTCAAGGAGGGAGGTATCATCCAAGTGTGCATACCGAGCTGTTGTCGAAACCTGCCTGTGGCCAAGGAGGCTTCCAATCATCGGCAAAGTCTCGGATGATCGCGCTGCCAGGCTGGCATAGTTGTGCCTCAGATCGTGGAGCCTGACGTCATCCAGACCGGCATCACGCCGAAGCTTGCGCCAGAACCAGTCGATCGCTGAAACCGACTGCCCCTTGAACGGAAACACTAGCTCATCCTTCTTCCCACGCGGCAATCCATCGAGCACCGCCCTCGCCTCCTGGCCAAGCCAGACGATGCGCGGACCTGTCTTGGAATCGGTCAGTTTGAGCTTCCGCCCCTGAACCTCGCCCCAGGTGAGGTTGAGGATTTCGCCGCGTCGGCATCCCGTCAACGTGAGCAGTGTGACTACCGCCGCCTCGACGGGCTGGTCAGCGCGTCGGTCGACAAGGGCTTGCCCGAGCCGCGCCATCTCGGCGTCGCTCAGAAACCGTTCGATCTTGCGCCCCCTGTTCTTCTTCACGCCTCGAAAGGGGTTTGAATGCTCCGGAATATAGCCCCAGGCCTCGGCCTTGGCGAACATGGCTTTCAGAATTTCCATGGCGCGGTTTGCCGCGCCCGGCCCTGCCGAGCGCGTTACCTCCGCGTGCCAGCGCACCGCATCGGCATGATCGATCTCGTCGATGAACTTGCCCGCAAACGCATGGTCGAGATGGGTGCGGCGGTAGATGTCCTGGATCTCGCGCGTGGACTTCTTCCAGGTCGGTGCCGCCACATCCCAATACGACTGAAGGAACGCCGCATAGGTCGGCGTCTTCGTGCCGCGCTTCTTCTTGTCTGCCGGGTTCTGCCCGAGCTCGATCCGGAGGATCAGCCGGCGGGCAACATCCTTCGCGATGCGCTCGGTAAGGATGGCGGCATCGCCGATCGTTATCAACCGCTGCTTGCCACCGATGGTCCGCTGGAGGACGTAGCTCTTGCGTCCTGAGCGGTGGATGCGCTCGCCAAAGCCCGGAAGCACGTAGTCAAACCTCGTCCGGCGCTTCCCAGCCTCTCCCGGAACAACGCGCGCGAGTTCCTCGGCCAGGATATGCTTCAGATCGTATCCGGTCACGCCGCGATGCCCAGCGCACCGGCGAGGCTCGAACAAATCCGGTCGGCGCTCTCCGAGATGATGTCGTCTGCAAGATGCGCATAGCGCGCGGTCGTCTCGGGAAGCGCGTGCCCCAACAGCTTGCCGATGGTCGCGAGTGGAATGCCCTTGGCAATGGCCGCTGAGGCAAAGCTGTGGCGAAGATCGTGGAGCCGGACATCGGGAAGAGCGGCCTTGCGCCTGATCCTGATCCAGTGTTCTCCAAGATTGATTGGTCCCTCCCGATGCAACGCCGGAAAGACAAGCTGGTCGTCGGCCCGGCGGTCGAGGCCACTCAGAATTTCGATCGCTTGCGGGTTGAGATAAATGGTCTTCGGGCCGGTCTTGCTGTCGGGTAGCGCAAGTCGAGGAATCTGGACGTAGCGCCAGCGCAAGGTCGCAATCTCCGAAGCACGTGCACCCGTGTAAACGAGCAAGAGAAGCGCGGGGATCACGAACGGGTTCGCAAACTCGTGATTGGCCAACGCGCGCCCGAGCCTGCGGTATTCGTCGGCGGAAAGGTAGCGCTCCGGGAGCTCGCGCTTGAAGCGGGACACACCGCGACACGGGTTGGAGCATTTGGCGCGATACCCGAGCTTTTCCGCATACTGCATCATGACAGACATGATCGGGATGGTGCGATTGAAGCTCCCTTCCCTCTTTGTCATGGTGTCGCGCCAGCGGTTGATGTCTGACCGTGCGATCATGTCGACCGGAAGTTCGCCGAAATGCGGAATGAGCAGCTGATCGATGCGCGAGCGCGAGCTCGTCCTGGTCGACGGCTTCCAGTGCGGCGAATAGTCGGTCCAGAATTCCTCGGCGAAGTCGACAAAGAGCGGGACCTTTTTCTGCTCGGGCGCAGACGGCAGGTCGGCAAGCGTAGCCCTGATGAGCAATCTGCGCGCGGCAGCGCGCGCGGCGGGAGCGCCCAGCGCACCTGCCGCCACTCCCGCGCGTCCCAGCGTCACCATCCTCTGCACGCCTCGGGGCCTGTACTTCACTATCCAGCTAAGGTGTCCGGACTTGCGCTTGCGCAGTCCGAAGCCAGGCAGTTCATTATCCCATGTAATCCCGAGCGGAAGTGAGGCTCGACGGGCCACATGACCGGTCAGTTTCAGCTTATTGGATTGGCGTTTGTGGGTGACGGCTGTGCCTTGCCCACCCACAGATTGCCGGTGGGTTAGAAATTTCGAACTATCTGTTTTTACTAGGTTTTGCTCCATAAATGCAGCTTAGGCTGCGTACGGTGTGCCAACTGTTCCCCATTGCGCGGCGAGTGCCAGTGACCGAAGACGTTGTGTTCCCGGGGGCATTTGCCGCCTTTCGCCTAAGGAGCGCGAGCAATCCCTCGCCGGCGAGATTTCAGGCAGAAGGGAACGATGTTCGGCTTCTCCCCGACAATAGATCGCACCTGCGAAAGAGGCGGCGGCAAAGGACCATGTGCGAAGCGGCTGGAACGGGGCTTGTCGTTTCGGCCCGCGCGCGCTGGTCCGACCCGCCGCCGGTTCGCAAGTGCGCGCGGGGCCAAACGCAAAAAAGCCGCGCCCTCAGGAGCGCATCGCCAGATGCGCGGGACAGAGCGCGTCCACAGCCCCGCTCCGCATCCCCTGAACCCATCGTCCGGTGAGCATGAAAAAAGGGCGGAGAACCGTCGCCGGTTCCCGCCCTCTCTTCGCCCTCAGAACTCGTCGAGCATTCCCCCGCGCACGGTGTGGACCACCCGGTTCGTCAGGTGCGCCGGCAGGGCGTTGTAGTCACCTTCATCGAGCGCGAAGTAACCCAGATCATCGTCCTCGACGATATGCTGGTCGAAGTAGCTGTGCAGCGCGCGCCGTTCGGCAACCGCCAGTGCTTCGAAGTAGCTATCCGCGTTCGACGCGATTGGAGCAAGTGAAGCCATGATATCCTCCTGATGTCTGTCCTCGAGACGACAGGAGTTCGGCCGATGGTCTTGCGGATCCCGGGTCCAGGATCGCCCTTTGGGCGACCGCGTCAGCGGCGGTGGGGGCAACGATTTTGTCGGACCGCAGCGCAGCGAAGGGGAGGCAAAATGGTGGGGCCCCGCCGTCCTTGACGCGGGAGCCGCAAGGCCATCACCATGGACGATCCGTGAGCCAGGACCATTCCCAACCTCTCGGATGAACCTAGGGCCCATCGAGCAGCGCAAAAAAGCTCTTTCCTACACCCGGGTGGCCCCGGCAGACTGGACCACGGAGGCATCGACGAGGGGACGAAGAAAGGACCCCACGTATGCCCACGAAACGAAGCGCGGTCGATGCGCTCAGGAAGCTCGAAGCCGAGCGTCAAGCTCTCGACGAGCGGCAACGCGAACTGGAAGAGAAAGCCGCTCTAGAGCTGGGGCAGCTGATCCTCGGATCAGGTGTCGAGGCGTTCTCGAGGAAGGGCCTCAAACAGGCCAGCGAGATGCTCGGCAAGCTCGGTGAAGCCGAAGCGCTCCGGCGGCTGGGAAGCGAACCGGCTGCATCCGGTCGCAGCGGTACGCCCGCTGGTTCCTGAGCAACACGAGAAGGAGCCCTGCCGCGCTTGCGGCAGAGCCCCTTCGTCGCTCGCCGGTTGATCGATGACGTCAGTCGATCTCGGGCGCGTCGCGGTTGTCCCGGTCGCCATCCCTGGTGTTGCCGCGCGAGAGGAAGTCGACCTTGTCGGCGAGGACCTCGCAGCCGTAGCGTTTGACGCCTTCCTGATCTTCCCACTGGGTGTAGTGGAGCCGGCCCTGGACCGAGACCAGCTGGCCCTTGGTGCAGAACTGCCCGACGGTCTTGGCGAGGCCGTTGAAGCAGGTCACGCGGTGGAATTCGCTGTCCTTGGCGGTGTAGCCGTTTTCGTCCTTGTAGGTCTTGCCGTCCTTGTCGCGCGCGGGGCGGTCGGTGACGACGGTGATGCCGGTGACGGAGGTTCCGCCCTTGGTCTCGCGAGATTCGGGATCGCGGGCGAGACGGCCGGTGAGGATTACGAGATTGGTCATGTGACTGGTCCTTCGGTGTGCCAAACCGGAAACCATTTCCGGCTTGCGAACATCCAGAAGAAGCAGGGCATGGGAGGACTGCACCGCAGGGCGCGCCCGCGCCCAAGGGAAACGCTTTTGCGAGGGGTGGTGCGGGCAGGCAGCGCAGCTGCCAACACGGCCCGAAGGCAAAGGCGTTGCCGGCCTCAGCTGACCTGATTCAGGACTGTTCGCGAAGAAGCCGGATTGGGTTCGGGTGGCTTGGCGAAGGCGCCCTGGACCCCGCTCTCCTATCCGCCCTGTCCCTCGCCCTCGCTGGCCGCCAGCAGG
>Ga0114898_1001931_pt1 | contig 11471 bp, 25 predicted proteins | sample Malvired_Geostar_FD_83496 | JGI IMG/M metagenome (GOLD analysis project Ga0114898, IMG submission 83496) | Marine viral communities from the Global Malaspina Expedition - Malaspina viral metaG DeepMed_Geostar | ecosystem: Environmental > Aquatic > Marine > Oceanic | place: Mediterranean Sea... | reverse complement strand
GGGTGAATCTCCGCTAGTCCCAGACTCTCCCTCTGGTTTGTCTCCCTTTAAGCTCGAAAGCAACCCGGAAAGATCCGCCTCGCCCACATTCACCACGATATGTGCGTGCTTCTGCATGTTTTGCCCTGTTTCAGTCAGGTACTTGTCCGAAACAATACCAAACGTGAACGCATATTGATTGGGCGACATCCGACCACTCCGCACTGCCTCCAGCATTTCGTCACTCAGCACTTCACGCAACCGTTCCGACTTACCAGCCATCATGTCCCGGTGCGACGGCACGAGGTCGGCGTGGCGATCCTTGATGATCTGAATGGTGGACCTCGACACCCCGAACCTGTCGGCTAACTTTACCAGCGGCACACCTTCCCTGAGCAGAAGGACGATTGAGCGGTATGACTCGTAGGGCATTCGGCAACCGATACCGTGGCCAGGCTGTATCACCTCTGCCGCTTTGGCCTCATCATCCAGCACAGCCAGCGCCTGAGTGTCTACTTGTACTGACGGAGACTGTCGTGCAGGTCTTCCAGCTTTGCGGACAGTTCGGGTTGGCTTTTCCCTAGGCCGATCAGCACGCTCTTGACCTCCGACCGATACAGTCGGCTGCGAGGTATCTGTAGCAGCGCTGTTGCTATCTTTTGCCATTGCTCGTAGGTGCCCGGTTCAGTCGAATTGGTCGAGGGCATTGATCACCTTGCTGATGAATTCCTTGTGGGCCTCCTCGCGGCAGGGGTCACACACTGCGAACGGCCCGCCGGCATAACTGGCTGTGCCTTCGCGGAAGGCGTCAATGAGTTCGTCGCGCTCGGGAGAGTCGGGCAGCCCGACGTGAATTGAGTCGTCCGCCACCATCATGGTACTGCACGAATAGCACCTGACTCGAAACATGAACTGGTGACGCTGTGGCGTGCCTAACGGCATGGATGTGTCCGCACTCACATCTTCTCTCCTTGTTGCCTGACGAATGCCGTGTGCGGCATCCTCAAGCCATTGACTGCCAGTTGTGGCAGGTGTTCTACACGTCAGAAAGGTAACTCATCAGCCGGGGTGCTGACGATATTATCTGATTGAGAAGTTATTAGCAGTGGCACGTCGCATCTGTCCTTGATTTTACGGGTCAGCATTTCCAAGCTGCGGACTTGCGCTTGAATTTTGCCGTGGAGCGAGTTCTGTGCGGTTGGATTACCGCGGGTTCGCACCTCCTGCTCTTCGAGTGAGCGAAGGCGTCGGTGGGCGTCAATGCGGGCGCCGCCCAGTCGTGAGCATTCGTCGCATCGCTTGCCTTGCACTAGTTTTTCGATAAACTCGTCAGCCACGGTGGATTCAGTTTCGCTGGTATTGACTGAGCCGGCTTGGCCGCAGTCGGGGCAGGTGTAGGGGAATGTTTTCATTATATGCTGTTGACTAGGTCTACGATCTCTTGGTGGTAGCGGGCGTCCCTTGCCTGTTGGCCTTTGGCGCGCTGGGCGTTTCTGGCGTCGGCGGCGGGGTTAATGCCCCACTCGATGGGGTCGTCCATGTAGCGTTGTTGATTGAACCATGTGGCCGGGTGGGGTGTGAACTTCGATTCCTCGTGGTTCTTTGATATGGCCTGCGCGCGCGCTCTTGCGTATAGGCGGGTCTTGTCGAGCAATTGCTGGTATGACAGCCCCAGATCCTTCTTGAGCTTCTCCAGCTTGAGCGTTGCGCAGATTGCCTTGAGGGCGGCTGGCTTGCCGACCTTGCGGGGGTAGGCGGCGTAGATTGCTTCGGCCTGTTGGGTGGTCAGGGCAGTCTCCTTGCGCGACACCGTTTTCTTGGGTGGTTCAGGGGGGGTGTCACCATGACACTGGGGGGTGTCATTCTGACATGGGGTAGTGTCACCATGACACCCTGCCAGTTTGGGGAGCATGTACAGGTTGGGCTGTTGCTCCCGGCGTTCGACTGTGATCAGGCGCCGGGCTTCCAGTTCGTGGATAGTCCGAATGGCGGTTGAGCGGCTACACCCGCACTTTTCGGTCAGCAATCCTAGCGTCACGCATTGATCGTGGGCTAGGGCGAGCAGCACGAGCTTCTGGGTGTGCGGCAGGTCTTGTTGCCAGGCCCAGTCGGTTGAGGTGCTTTTCGTCATGTGCGTGTCAACTAATTTCCGTGGTGGCGGCGGCGGCAAAAACGCCCTTTTCCCTTGGGAAGCTGGGCCTGATAACAAATTCGCAATAACTCACCATTGACCTCTCGTGTTTTACACGTTACACACTGCGTGTGCCTGTCGTACTGTCGTACAGTCGTCAGTCGCACAGTCGTACTGACGTCTGTCGTGTAGCACGTCCGTGCGACTCTGGCGTGTCTGCTGCTGTGGCGTTTCATTCGGCTTGGCGTTCATTTGCTTTTCTTTTTTTTTGTTTTTTCTTTTGTTTCACGTTGGGGGAGCGGGGCGTTTGTCCTGCGCGCGTCGTTGTTCATGCCGGCCTCACCTCCTTCAGCTTCTTTTCCAGTTTTCATCATTCCTTTCAATTCAGTGTTGCAGTGCCAGCAGTTCATTCAAATTCAAGAAGCCCTTGCCGCAATCGGTTGGCGGCAAACTCGCAAATCTTTTCATCAATTTCTATTCCTACGGCCCTTAACCCTAATTCTTTTGCGGCGACAAGGGTCGTTCCGCCTCCCATGTATGGATCAAGGACTGACTTTCCCCCGCTCCACTCCAGCAGCAGGGAAACAAGTTTGAGGGGCTTCCCCCAGCACCCCATGCCACTATTCACATTACGCGGGTATTCCAATACTGAATTTAATTGCTTTCTAGCCCGTGGAGTATAAACGCGGTCAGGCAGCTTGTCTTTGCCTACGCAACCTCTGCCCTTATTTTGCGGCTTGCCATTATTGGGTTGCCCAAGATACGCCTCGACGGTTTCGCCATATAAAAGAATCAATTCATGCGTAAGCCTTGGCCCTGTATGACTAACCCATCTTCCGTCCTTGAAATGCCAAACTAATTCAAAGCGAGGTCTGCCTAGAATGCGTTCGACGGATGTGCGATTTTGCCAGTTTGTAAATGCAAACGATGTTTCAGACGGCAATCTGCGGGCATTTTGCCATTCATCAAATGGCGGATCATAGAGCGTGACATCCATTTGCTTAATCGAGGGCAGAATCTCTCGGCAATCGCCATGATAGATTATACAATGATTGTCTTGGTAGTATGGCCTCATCCAAACTCCCCCCTAACAATCCTCAAAAACTCCACTGCTTCCATCGTCACATACGCCCCCTGGCCCCTCATAGCACTCCGCCAACTCATCACGCACAAACTGCATCGCCTCGTTGGCGGTCTTGTAGCCGTGCCCGTATTTAATTTTCCTCCGCAGCAATTCATCCAAGAGGGCAATGCCGCGAGCTAGTCGCGGCCCGTCGAGGTATTGGCGAATTTCCTCATCGCTGCCGTGGATTGTGAGGGTGAGGGGTGGGGACGGTGCTGATGCGCGGCAGACAAAATCATGCATCGGGGATTCGCTCCACGCAGACCCCTGCTGCATTTTGTCCGGCGCATTCTCGTCGCCGTCGTAGTTCATTGTAGCTCCTGTGTAACTCATTTCAATTCCTTGTCTTCAAATTGTCTCAGGAGAGACTCTACTTCTTCGATAGCCTCCGCTTCCAATGTGTTAAATGGCCGATTATCGGATGAATTCATATCAAAATTGTCAGCCAAGTCAGCCGTGAAGGCCAAGTGGGCGCGAGCCATTTTCAATACAATTTCTAGTGCTTGTCCTTGTAACATTTAATCCTCCAATTCTCCGTAAATGTTTTCCCAATCCTCTACGATTTGTTCTTCCTCCATACCCGGAGCAGAGTGAGAGGTGAGCAATTGCTTGGGGAGAATCCACATTATCTTCCATTTACCTGTTCTTTCATTACGCGGTAGGCGTTGCCCTTCTCGTTATTAAATTCATTCGCCTGCCGGAAGACCTTGTCCCTGCACACGACACCGACGACATCGAACCCGCGGTCGTCCGTACCGTCCAGCGGGCCGATTACCAGGGCGTACCGTTTGATGCCGTGAGACTGTTTACGGGTTTCCACCAGCAGGTTCGTGTTGCCGTCCTTGCGCCAAGCAGTGGTCTTTACGTCCACGGTATTCCCGTCCCGGTCCCGGCAGTCGGCCTTGGCGGGAATAGTGAACTGGCAGTCTGGGTCGTCTTGGTCGCCTACCTCGGTGGATACGTCCCAGTAAAGATTGTATCGCTTGCAGAACGCCTGCTCCCCACAAACGCCATGCAGCGTGATCGCGTAGTTGGTCTTGCTCTTATCGACCTGCATGTTAGGTCTGCCCTGCTTACGATTATTGCGCACCCGTGCAGTTGCAACGTGGTCGCACATCTTATACTCGGCCTTCGTCAAAGTGACTCTCATTGTGAACCTCTCAGGAACCAGACCAGTATGGTCACGGCTATGATCACCACGCTCAGGTCGATCAGCAGTTGAAGGGTTTTGTCGGGGGGCATGCTCACGATAGGGTCGCCTCCACGTCAGCCACGCGCCCAAGCGTCACCAGGATAGATTTGCAGGCCGCCTTGGGGTCCAGGTCGCCTTGAATGCCGCCCCTTGCCTGATCACACACCTGATCAATCTGATCGCGTAAGGTGATCAGGTAAACGACCTGGTCGATGGCCTCGAAGACCGCCTCACGGTCAACGGGCTTTTCCCACAGGTGGCCGCCATGCTCGACAATGCCAATCAAGTATTTCTGCTCCATCAGTTCATCAAACTCGCGCCTGATGTGTGCTATATGTTGGTGGTCACTGTCTGTTGGTTCGTTCATAAGTCTCCTTGATTATATCTGAAAATCGATTACGTCCTCCGGTGGCTGGTACGCCGCCAAATGCTTCACTGCCATCCAGCGCGTCTTGGTGACCTTGCAGAACGTCAAGCGTTGCTCCAAGGCGAACTTGGCGTGCAGGACAGCTCCGTGCGTGCGGTCAAACAGGCGTGCTGTTTGGCCGGACGACAACCCCCGCAGGAACATGATCGCCATAGCCATTTGGCGGGCCTCGGCAATCGGTGCGTGCCGGTCCCGGCTCATTATCGCCTTGGGCCTCACCTGAAACTGGGCGGCGACCTGTTTTACGATATTGTCGCGCTCTTGGCGTTCGGTCAGCATGATAACAACTCCGGCTTGTAGTTCTTCTCGTACTGCCAGAGGATCAGCGCAGCCTTGAATGCGTCCAGTGCCTTGGCGCGCTCCTCATCTGTCCACAGCTTGACGTAGGGTGGCTCCGGCTCAACCGTGTTGATCGCCACCGATACCACGGGCGTGTCAGCCGGTAGACAGGAATGGTAGAAGGCCAACTGCATGATCCATTTGTTGTAAAAGTTGGGCTTGAACACCGGCACCTTCGCCCGGCTCTTCTTCATCTTTTGCGTCTTCCAATCCACCAGACAGGGCGCATGGCCGACAATGTCGGCAGCCTCACCCTTGAAGTGAATCAGCGCGTCGGCCTTGCCCGCCACGCCGATGTGGCGGTTGACCAGAACACGCTCGGTCCAGTCCACCGCCCGGATGTTCATTGTCGCCCACTCATGGAAGCGTTGAAGGATTGGTTCGCCCTCGTCCCACAGATGCCATGATAAGATCGACTCGATACCGTCGTGGACGTGCGTGCCCAACTCGGCGGCTGAACGTCGGAGCGTTTCCGCGCGTTCAGCCAGCCGGGCACCATAGCTGTCTTCTACCTCCTCGGCCCCTCGCGGAAGATCAACCGCCGCCTGCACGGCCTGGTTGATCTTCCACTTCTCTAGCCCCTCGGAGTGCATGATGTTCAGCACACTGGTGGGCGAGGGGAGCAGGTGTTCCTTGCGCGCAGTACGCAGGGTGGCGTCGTACTGTGGCAAACCATCAAGGGTGTACCAGTGGCCGCCTCCATCAGGTTTTACGAATACAGTCATTCTAGGGTTCCTCGACGTACCGTTCGCATTCGCGCACATACTCGTCAGTGACGGTGAGCTTCTGCCCCTTGACCGGCGGCAGAATCGCGCCAATGGCGCTGCCCTTGCTGCCGTCTTCCTTCTCGAATTCCTCGATGTTGACCTGCGCCTGCGCGCCAATGAGCTTCTCAGTATCGAACCCGCTGCGTTCTTCGTCCGACAGATCGGCCCCGCGCCAGGACTTGAGATCCTTGCGGAGTGCCGCCTTCTCGTGCAAAGAGCGGGTGTAGTTGCGCCCAATCGTCATGGGCGTCCCGTCCTCCTTCGTTTCTTCAAGCTGGAACATGAGCTTCAGCTTTTCCTTGTCGCCCCACTGTGTTGATTGTGTGCCCAGATCGATCACGTCGATGCAGACGGCTTGGTGTAGACCGGCAGTGGGGTTCTCCCACCCGCCAGCAGTTTCAGTTGCTATTATCATTTGTATGTTTCCTTTTTGGTTTGTGGTTAAAATTGGAGTTCGATCTTGGTTACGATCCTTGGGTCGTTCTTGTCGGACAGCCGAGCCAAGGCCCAGTTCATGCCCCAGTCTTCCACGATCAGCACCGAACCGTCCTCGAAGGTAATTTTATATTCGTGTTTCATTTTATTAGTGTCCGCGCACCATCGTTACATCGATAAACACCACCTTGTCGCGCAACTGGACCTCCAGCGTGCGCCCGTCAGCCATTACTCGTAGGACGCGACCCTCTTGGCCGCACCAGCTTGAACGCCCTTTCACCGTGACGCCGTTGTTTACCATTTGATCTATTTTTCTCATCATTCGAGTGTCTCTTTCAGCAACCCTTCCAGTCGCTCAATTTCAGAAAGGAGTACCTCGGTCCGTCTCAGCAGTCCCAGATCCTCAAATTCATCGTGTCGTATATCCCCACCATAAATCTGGTTCTCCAGTTTGTTGATGGCAAGGGCGGTTTCAAATCGGCTTTCCTGTTCCGTCTTTGCTTCACGAAATGTGGCCCAATATAGATTGTAAGCAGGAATCAAGTGCTTCTCCGGGTCCTTGCCATTCGACAATTGCGCAGCAATCGATGCTATTTCAAATGGTGTCGGAGAAACACAGGTCCGGGGATTCCGGTTACTCGTAAGGTCACTGTCAATTGTCATGTGCTTTTCCTTGGTTCGTGTTTAGTGTTGCACAGTGGGTGAGACATTCGGTGTCCCACCATTAATCTTTTCTAAAGTATTCTCCTCCGGCGGTAAGTCGCCCCGCAGGAATTGCATAAAAATATCGGCGGGCAGGGTCACCAGCCACGGCGAATTATTCTTCTTGTGGGCGACCACCGGCACCTTGTCGTTGGCGTCCCGCTCGGCTTGGCTCATGGCGTCCTGAATGTTGAGCCGCTCCACCGCCTTCACCTCGAAGTGCAGCCAACTGAGCGAGGGACAGACGACATCAGGATTGTCCTGCCCCGTCTCAGCGTCCCTCCCGCTATGCTGCACCCCGCGTTTGCTGGGAAAACCCGCCTCGCAGAGGAAGGACGCCCATGCGCGTTCGCCACGGGCACCCTTCGCTCTGCTGTTAATTCGCTTCATCGGTTTGGGTAATCGATAAAGCGTTTCAGGGAGGTGAGCGTAATTCGCACGCCGCGTGCGCCAATCCGTATGGCATCCAGGTCGCCCCTGTGGATCAGGTTGCTCACCTGCTCCGGCGTGCAGTCCATTAGTTCCGCAGCGTGACGACGACTAACCAGCCGCATGTCATTCGCTTCGGGCACAATCGTTTCTAGTTCTTGAGGCATATTTCGTTAATCCGTTTCGCATTGCGTTGGGTGTGGGCGGGGCAGCGGTCCAACCGGAAACCGCGCTTCTTGAGTCCACCCGGCCCCACATTGTATGCAGCCCAGATCAGCCCCGGCGTGACGTTTATTACACCATGCCCACGCAAATACTTTTCCAACCACTGCAAATAGGATTTGGCGTACCGAGTGGACCACAGGAGGTTAGTTGCACCGTCCTTGTATGAGGTTACTTGAAGACCGGCCTTACGCCGGAGGGAGGTGACGTGGTCCCACGTCGGTCGCCAAAATTGAAATGCGCCCAAAGCGCGTGCGGTGCCGTTGCTATTTAAGTCGCCACGCGCCGTGGTCCGCCCGTTGCTTTCCACTAGGCAGACCGCTTGCAGCAGCCTTTTGTCCACTAGGCTTTGCGCCGAGGTGATCGACGGCCATAGACTCAAGCAACTCAGCAGTAGTGCAGCCGCGACGTTTCGCTTCAGCACGGATTGCTTCAAGGATCTTGAAGTCGATCCAGGCAGCAAAGAACCGTTTGTGATCTGCCCGTTTGGGGGCCATGCCTGATGAGTACGCAATCGCGTGTTTGGTGTCAATGTGTTGTTATCCATTTTCGTGTCTCCTTTTTATTTCAGTTGTGAGGCGTTTGTTTTCTCAGCCGCCTCGTTGCTGATTTGTAACTGCTTGCACTCACCGGACGTGTTTTACACGTCAGAGGCAATAGTGCCAACTGTAGGTTACTAACATAATACTCACCTAACATCGTTAACAAGTAATACCGCGGCCAGAGTCGTAATCTAACAAAAACTATTTTGCCACTGCCACTGGGACATCTGCGGTCCCACCTGTTAAATCAATTTCGATCACCGGAATCTCCACCAAATCGGCATAGTATTGGTTGGTCGTCTTCGGGTCGGCATGGCCGAGCAATCGTTGCGCGGCGAACAGTCCGGCCTGAGTCGAAACGTGGGCGCCGTACCACGCGCGTACCTTGTGGATCTTCTTGGCGAACGGCCAACCCAAGTCAACGAACCACAGATTGAGCCGCCTGCTCACGCCGTACTTCCGTTCGTGGTCGTGGTTCTCGACCTGCTTGTCGCGCCATGCACCCTTGACGACCGTTCCCACCTTGTTCGTGTAGGCCGGTGTCCAGTAGCGCGTGGTCGAGGCTGGCACGATGTATTCCGAGTCGTCCGACAAAAGCAGGATCTCCTGGTACACTGAATCGGGCAGCGGAATCTTTCGCTCGCGGCGTCCCTTGGGCAGCCAGTTGTCGGTCGCCTGCACGTAAAGCACGCGCTTGCCGTCCAGTTCGGTGATCCAACTCTTGCGTGCCTGCATGGCCTCGCCCCGGCGCAGGCCCAACCCTGCCGCCAATTGAAACAGCAGGTAGGCCGCCGGATCGCTCTCCCGCAACTTCGGCAAATGCGCCAGCACCAGCTTCACCCACTTGGCGACCTCCTCGTGCCGGTACTCCACTCTCATGGCTGGCAGCGGACGCACCTTACGGAATTCAGTCAGGTCGGGCAGGTTCGGGTAAATGCCCTCGTCGAGCAGGTAGTCCGCAAACAATGAGCGGGCATCGGCCAGCGCACTGTTGGCTGAACGCTTCTTCTTCTCCAACTCCTTGCCCTCCGGCACGCCCTTCAGGAACGTCGCTTGGAACGACCTGATCAATTCAGGCGTGAGGATCTTCGAGTCAAGCCCGTCCACGTCGGCCTTGGCGTCCAAACCCTTCGCCACTCTAATGAACCGGCGCAGGCGGTGCGTGTTGCCCAGCTTGGTGCTGGCAGCCGCTCGCGGTGCAGGGGAGTCCAGATAGATTACGATGATCTCGCCAATCGTAATGAACGTCGGGCGCAGACTTTGCCCGGCCTCCACCGTACCCCACCTGCCCTGCAACGCGGCCTTCGCCTTGTCGATGGCCCTCTTGGCCGCCGTCTTCTCGCAGGCCGTCCGCAGGTTCACGTTGGCGTGCTTGCCGTCGATCATAAATCGCGTGGACCAGAACTTGCCACGCTTGATCAGCGTAAGCTCAATGCCGTCCGCCTCAATGCGGCGCTTGTTTTCGATGACCTCGCCCTTGCGATTGAGGTAAGGCGAGAGGTTAAGTTTGGAAGTGCGTTTTTTCATTTAGCGTGTCTCCTTTTTCTTTTCGTCCTGTTCAGTTTTCCATCGGCGTAGCCGCTTGATCCATTCAATGGCGGCGTAGGCACTTTTCGTTTCACGAGGATTTCCTGGATCCATATCGTAATTCATAATCTCCCCCTCGGCAAATCCCCAAAGGGATTCAAGGTTGCGGATTGCTTTCCACGTTAGTGCGGGTCGTTTCATTTTCGTGTCTCCGATTTTATTTGGTTTAGTGCAACCACCTTTCGGCGGCGATCAGCATCGGCTGATGAGTAGAGATTGCCCCAGATTTCAGAATTTGGCAAGCATTTATTTGCACCTAATTTGCACAAGAAAAAAACGGCGTTGAACGGGTTGAAGAATAAGACTGTATTCGTGGGGAAAATGGGGTGACCGACCGGACTCGAACCGGCGACATCCAGAATCACAATTGAATTATGTTGTTACCAACTGCGCCAATAGTGCAAATAGTGAAGGGTTTGAGGAGGTGTAAAACACTTTGGGAGACAATAAAGCCAATAGAAACCCCCTTTCATTTGCACAGATTTGCACAAAACTACCGCCGCTTGACAACGCTCTTCACGGCCCCCAGGGGTATCGCCACATAGTCACCCAGCGTCTGGTCGGCCGGTTCGTCGTCGATATACTGGCTGGTCGCTATTACCAAAAATTCCGCCTCGACCTTTACCAGTTTTCCTTCGGTCCACACGTCGGCCACCTTCGCGTCAGACAGCGTCTGGTTGGTGAAGCCAACCGTGTCTGTCCAAAGCACGTTCACCCTCGATCCGGTTGGTGGGAACTTCTTCATTGTAGTAAATGCCATGCCTCCTTAAACCTATCATAATATGGCATGACGTTGTTGCGGCGGCCGCCCTGCCACACGATCAGCCGGTCACGGTCCACCTTGTCCACCGGCATGACGTAGGTGCCGATGGGCGTGACGCCAATAATAAAGTCGCACTGCTCACGGGTGTACAGCTTGGCGTGGACTCTCCCCTGCGCGAGGTTCACTCGGTATCCGTCGCAAGCCTGAACCTTGTCGGTTCCTTTGACCTGGAGCCGGTTGATCTTGTTGCCGCCAAACTCGCATATCAGATCCCACGGTGCGCCGTCGCCATACGGCCAGGCCACCGTGGCGCCAAGCTCGGTCAGCCGCAGTGCCACCGCCAGTTCATGCCGGTTGCCCCGCTGCTTGTTCGCTGTTGTCGCCACCACCCGAAATTCATTTTAGCGCACCTTTCCAGCCCCAGCCTCTTCGGCCTTCAGAATCATGGCTTGCAGTTTATGGCCGTGAATATTCTCGCCGCGATATAAGAAGCCTTCGCCTGACCGCTCACGGGTTACATTCTTCCAGTCGCTAATGGACGCCACCGCAGCTTTGCGGGTGGGGTGATCCGTCTGATCATGCGGCACCAAGGTGCCGAACTCATCGAACTCACCGTGGACTACCTTCCACTTGCGGTTCTTCTTGAGCCGCAGGTCAGGTTCCCCCGGCATAAACCTAGCCCTACCACTCCTCTCGCTCTTCCGCAACTCCCGCTTGTAGTGCGTGCCGAATAACTTCTCGGCCTTGGCCCTGGTGGCACCGATCCCGACCAGTTCGCCCTTCGGCGCGTACACCCGCCACTTGCCTGACTTGCTCTGGAGCAGGGCATAGCC
>Ga0114898_1001929_pt1 | contig 11474 bp, 10 predicted proteins | sample Malvired_Geostar_FD_83496 | JGI IMG/M metagenome (GOLD analysis project Ga0114898, IMG submission 83496) | Marine viral communities from the Global Malaspina Expedition - Malaspina viral metaG DeepMed_Geostar | ecosystem: Environmental > Aquatic > Marine > Oceanic | place: Mediterranean Sea... | reverse complement strand
GCCGCAGCCGTTTCCACCGCGTAACCCTTGGGGTTGCGGCTCAGCCAGCGCCAGGCATCGCTGAGCATGGTGAGCAGGTCTTTTTCAGCCTGCCAGCCAAGATCGTTGCGGGCCTTGGTGGTGTCTGACCAGCATTGGGCGATGTCGCCCGGACGGCGCGCCTTGAACACGTGTGGCAGTGGCCTGCCGATGACTTCCTCGAAGGCGGTGATCATCTGCCGCACCGAGTAGCCACGGCCGGTGCCGAGGTTCCATACGCAGACGCCATGGACCAGGTTGAGCCGCTCCAGCGCCTTGAGGTGTCCCTTGGCCAGATCGACCACATGGATGTAATCACGCACGCCGGTTCCGTCAGGGGTCGGATAATCGGCGCCATAGACGTTGAGCTGCTTGCGCCGGCCGACCGCGACTTGAAGCATGTAAGGCAGCAGGTTATTGGGAATGCCGTTGGGGTCTTCGCCGATGAGCCCCGACTCGTGTGCGCCGATGGGATTGAAATAGCGCAGCAGGGCAATCGACCAGCGCGGGTCGGATTCGGCCAGCCCCTTGAGAACGTTCTCGGCCATCAACTTGGACTGGCCATAGGGATTGGTCGGGACACCGGTTGGGCAGTCCTCGGTGATCGGCATGCGTGGGGAGTCGCCATAGACGGTCGCCGATGAGCTGAACACCAGTTTGAAAATGCCGGCTTCGGCCATCGCCTGACACAGGGCGATGCTGCCGCTGACGTTGGTTTCGTAATAGCGCAGGGGTTCTCGCACGCTTTCGCCAACCGCCTTGAGCCCAGCGAAATGCAGCACGGCTGTCACCGGATACGAGGCGAACAGCGCGTTGAGCAGCGAGCGGTTGCGCACGTCGCCCTTGATGAACTGGACGCGGCGCCCGGAGAGGGCTTCGACCCGATCCAGCGCGCTTTTGGAACTGTTGCACAGATTATCCAGCACCAGCACGTCGTGGCCCGCCAGGAGCAGCTCCAGCACTGTATGGGACCCGATATAACCAGCTCCTCCCGTTACCAGAATCATGTTTCTACCTCGCATACCGGAATTATTCGACGCGCACGGGAGAGACGCGGCTGGCCGTATGAGCGCGGCCGCTGCATGCATCTCCAGGGTTGGGTTCGGCGAAACGGGCGGTGCTTCCGACTGCTGAAGTACGCAGCGCCGATACCGGGATAAATCAGGCGTCCTGAGATAAGGACGGGGAGAAGGGCGGCCAAGTTCCACTGGGCCGACGGCCAGCCGATGACCGACCTTTGAAGGGGGTCGTAGGGAACCTTGCCTTGTCCCGCGTCGTCCATAGCCCGCGGGCTGCGCTTGGTGTCGCGATGATCGGCTGGCGCTGCAGCGAACCCGCTTTTCCTACACCTGCGCAGGCTGCGCGGGATTATGCGATGCGGCAGAAGGGACTCTGGAGGACTTCGCCATCAGCGAGAGGTAGCCATGAGCTGGGCCGGCCCTTATCAATACGAGATTGGAAAATCACCCGACAAGCAGCAAACGCCGCCCGAAGTCGTTTTCGATGAGCTGGTTCCAACGCTGCTGTGTCTGTCGCATCTACGCTGGAGCTTCGTCTACCAGCGTCCACAGCACCTGATGTCCCGGTTTGCACGGGATTTCAACGTCCTGTTCTTCGAGGAACCGATTCCGACCGAAGACGCTCAGCCCTGGCTGGAAGTGCGTCCCGAGGAAAACGGCGTGCAAGTGCTGGTGCCGCGCCTACCGCATGGCTGTGAAGGCGAGACGGCGCTGCGGATTCAGCGCGATCTGCTCGACGGCTACCTGCAAAAGCTCGGCGTCAACGAGCTGATGCTCTGGTACTACACGCCAATGGCGCTGGGTTACGCCGGGCATCTGCAACCGAAGCTCACGGTGTACGACTGCATGGACGAGCTCTCGGCATTCCGTGGCGCGCCGCCGGAGCTGGTGGAGCGTGAGCGGGAGTTGCTGCAACGAGCGGACCTGGTCTTCACCGGCGGCTATAGCATCTGGGAAGCCAAGCGTGCCTTGCACGACAATGCCCACGCCTTCCCCAGCAGCGTCGATGTGGCCCATTTCGCCGAAGCGCGGCGGACCCAGGCCGATCCGGACGATCAGGCCGAAATCCCCACGCCACGCCTCGGTTTCTACGGGGTGATCGACGAGCGCTTCGATATCCAGCTGGTCGCGGAGATCGCGGCAAAGCGCCCTGAGTGGCAATTCGTGCTGGTCGGGCCGGTGGTCAAGATCGATCCGGCCGAGCTGCCGCGCCGCGACAATATCCATTACCTGGGCGGCAAGACCTACGACGAGCTGCCGCGTTATCTGGCCGGTTGGGACGTGGCGATCATGCCGTTCGCAATGAACGAATCGACGCGCTTCATCAGCCCGACCAAGACCCCCGAGTACCTCGCCGGCGGTTGCCCCGTGGTGTCCACGCCCATCAGGGACGTGGTACGCACCTATGGCGACACCGAGATCGTCTACATCGCCGATACGCCCGAGGCGTTCATCGCCTCGGTGGAGCGAGCGCTTGCCGATGCCGAAGACCGTGACCGACTACTGAAGATCGCCGACGAGATTCTCGGCGACATGTCCTGGGACCATACCTGGGCGCTGATGAAGGAGAAGATGCAATGCGCGATCTAAGCCTGCGAGACAGCCATCCCGAACACGCAGGCGGAGGCGCCAGCGCCAACCCCTCCGGCGGCCGGCGCGGCTTCGACTACCTGATCGTTGGCGCCGGATTCGCTGGCAGCGTACTGGCCGAGCGCCTCGCCGCCGGGCTGAACAAGCGCGTGCTGGTGGTCGACCGCCGCCCGCACATTGGCGGCAATGCCTACGACCACTACGACGAGGCGGGCGTGCTGATCCATCGCTACGGACCGCATATCTTCCATACCAACGCCCAGCGCATCGTCGACTACCTTTCCCGGTTTACCGAGTGGCGGCCCTACGAGCACCGCGTGCTGGCGCAGGTAGACGGCCAGCAGGTACCGATTCCGATCAACATGACCACACTGAACGCGCTCTACGGCCTGAACATGACCACCGAAGAGGAGGCGGCGGCATTCCTCGCCAGCCGTGCCGAGCCGGTCGAACACATCCAGACCAGCGAGGACGTGGTGATCAACGGCATCGGTCGCGAGCTGTACCAGAAGTTCTTCCGCGGCTACACCCGAAAGCAGTGGGGACTGGACCCCTCGCAACTGGACAAGTCGGTGACCTCGCGCATCCCCACGCGAACCAATACCGATGATCGCTACTTCACCGATACCTTCCAGCAGATGCCCAAATACGGCTACACCAAGATGTTCGAGAAAATGCTGGCGCACCCGAACATCAAGGTCATGCTCAACACCGATTACCGCGAGATCCGCGACGAAGTGCAGCATGATCATCTGATCTTCTGCGGGCCGATCGACGAGTATTTCGATTACCGCTTTGGCAAGTTGCCCTATCGTTCGTTGAAGTTCGAGCACAAGCAGCTCGATCAGGCGCAGTTCCAGGCGGTCGGAACGGTCAACTACCCGAGCGAGGACGTGCCCTACACACGTATCAGTGAGTACAAGCACCTGACCGGCCAGGTTCACCCGAAGACCAGCATCACCTACGAGTATCCCTCGGCCGAAGGCGACCCCTACTACCCGATTCCCCGCCCCGAGAACGCCGAGCTGTACAAGCGCTACCAGAAACTGGCCGACGAGACGCCCGGCGTCACCTTCGTCGGCCGCCTCGGCACGTACAAGTACTACAACATGGATCAGGTGGTCGGGCAGGCGTTGGCCCTGTACAAGCGTATCGAGGAAGCCGAACTCGGCACCGAGCCCGGCGAGGGCGCCGAACACAGTCAATCGCTGGCCGAACAAGCACCCTGAGACGAGGCCGAAGATGCACCAGCCGACGCTGTTCAAGAGTTTTTTCATGGGTGGTTTCGAGTGCTCGAATCATCGCCGCAGCGACGGTCGACGGCTCGACCTGATTGCAGCCACCGGCCATGACCGCTGGGCCGCGCACGATTACGCCGTGCTGCACCGCCATGGCTTGCACAGCGTGCGCGATGGACTGCGCTGGCACTTGATCGAGCGCTCGCCACGCCAGTACGACTGGTCGAGCTTTCTGCCGATGCTGCAGGCCGCGCAGCGTCAGGGAACGCAGGCGATCTGGGACCTGTGCCACTACGGCTGGCCGGACGATCTGGACATCTGGCGACCGCAGTTCGTCGAGCGCTTTGCCCGTTATGCCGCGGCGGCGGCGCAATTGGTCAAGGATGAGACCGATACGGTGCCGTTCTACGCGCCCCTGAACGAAATCTCGTTCTGGGCCTGGGCAGGCGGTGACGAGGCCTACTTCAACCCGATGGCCCGTGGCCGTGGGTCCGAACTCAAGCACCAGTTGGTCCGCGCGACGATCGCAGCGATGCAGGCGATCCGGGATGTCGAGCCGCGGGCACGCTTCGTCCAGGTCGATCCGGCCATCCATGTGGTCGCGCCCAATGACAGGCCGGGGCCGCAGCGCGATGCCGAACGCTTCCGACAATCCCAGTTCGAGGCCTGGGACATGTTGTGCGGCGAGGCCTGGCCCGGCCTGGGTGGCGCGCCTGAATACCTCGATGTGCTGGGCGTGAATTATTACTCGGACAACCAGTGGTACCACGGCGATGGCCGTACGATCGAACGCGACAACCCCGACTATCGCCCATTCAAGGGCATCCTCACGGAAATCTGGCAGCGCTACAAACGACCGCTGCTGATTGCCGAAACCGGTGCCGAGGGCGACGTGCGCGGCGATTGGCTGCGCTATGTCAGCGAGCAGGCCGGCCTGGCCATGCAGCGCGGCGTCCCGGTCGAAGGCATCTGCCTGTACCCGGTGCTGGACTACCCTGGCTGGACCGACGACCGCCACTGCCCGGTCGGGTTGCTGGGTTTCCCGGACGAAAACGGCAACCGCCGCGTGCATGAGGGCCTCGCCGACGAGCTGCGTCTTCAGCAACTGAGGTTCAATCAGTTCAACAGCCGCTTGCCACTCGCCGAAGCCCTGTCATGAACGCCCCCGCCCAGGCTCCCAAGGCGAAACCGCAGGCGGCGCCGCTACCGAGCCGGCCGGTCGCGTTCCTCTGGCACTACATTTGTGCCCGGCCCTGGCATTTCGGCGGCCTGCTGGCCCTGATCATCGGTGCCTCCAGTTGTGCCGTGGCGGTGCAGTACGGCATGAAACTGCTGGTCGACTCCATGGCCCAGGGAGGCTCGGATCGCAGCGCCGCCAACGTCTGGTTCCCGCTGGGGCTGTTCATCAGCCTGATCGTCCTCGAAAACGTGTTCTGGCGACTGGGTGGCTGGCTCGGCTGTCGCACCGTGGTGGCCAGCGTGGTGGATTTGCGTGTCGACCTGTTCAAACATCTGACCGGCCATCCGATGCGCTATTTCACCGAGCATTTTGCCGGTTCGCTGGGCAATCGGATTTCCGCGGTAGGGACCGCGGCGGGCGCGATCTATGGCGGTCTGGCGTGGAAAATCGTACCGCCCATCGTCGATTTCCTGGGCGCGGTGGTGGTGTTGCTCACCGTCGATGTACGCATGGCCGTGGCGCTGATTCTCTTCGTCGCCATCGTCGCCGCACTGATCACCGGCTTTGGCATCCGTGGCCGTGCCAAGCACCAGCGTTTTGCCGCCCAGTCGGCCCGCGTCGGCGGCGAACTGGTCGATGCGGTATCCAACGTCTGGACCATCAAGGCGTTCTCGGCCCGCGACCGCGAGGCTGAACGGCTGGCCCAGGAGATCGGTTACGAAGCGCGTGCCCAGCGACGCAGCTGGATGTATCTGGAAAAAGCGCGGGTCATGCACGACGTCTGCCTCTCGGTGATGGCCGGCGGCATGCTGATCTGGGCAATCAACCTGTGGATCGCCGGTTCGGTGACCGCGGGCGACGTGGTGCTGGTCAGCGCGCTGACGTTCCGTATCCTGCATGGCTCGCGCGACCTCGCGCTGGCGCTGGTGGATGCGACGCAGCAGATCGGGGCGATCGACGATACCTTGCGCATCATCGTCCAGCCGCATGGTCTGGAAGACAGCGATGCGCAGCTGTTACTCGCCGAGGGCGATATCACCTTCAATGACGTCAGCTTCAGCTACGCCGACCGTCGCACCGTGTTCCACCACCTGGAGCTGCACATTCCCGCCGGACAGAAGGTCGGGCTGGTGGGCTCGTCCGGCGCGGGCAAGTCGACGCTGATCAACCTGATCCAGCGGCTCGATGACGTCCAGGAAGGGCGCATCCTGATCGATGGTCAGGACATCCGCAGCGTCAGCCAGGACAGCCTGCGCGAGAAGATCGCAGTGGTCCCGCAGGAAACCGCGCTGTTCAATCGCAGCATCCGCGAGAACATCCGCTACGGTCGTCCCAGCGCGACCGACGAAGAGGTCGTCGAGGCGGCGCGCAGCGCGTTTTGCGACGGCTTCATTCGTGAGCTGCCGCAGGGATACGACACCCTGGTCGGCGAGCGTGGCGTGATGCTCTCCGGCGGCCAGCGCCAGCGCCTCGGTATCGCCCGTGCGTTCCTCAAGAACGCGCCGATCCTGATCCTCGACGAGGCGACGTCGGCGCTCGATACCCAGTCCGAAGCCGAAATCCAGGTCGCGCTCAACGATCTGGTGCACAACCGCACCGTGGTCGCCGTCGCGCATCGGCTATCGACCCTGTCGAGTTTCGACCGGATTCTCGTGTTGCGCGACGGTCGCATCGTCGAGGATGGCCCGCCGCATGAGTTGCGCAGCCGTGGCGGGGAGTTCGACGCGCTGTGGCGCATGCAGGCCGAAGGCTTCAAGCAGCGGCCCGACCCGGTCGCATGAAGCGCGTGGCGGTGACGTCGCGCAGCCTGCGTTCGCTGGGCTACGAGCCGGACCAGCAGGCGCTGGAGGTGGAGTTCCACAACGGCTCGGTCTACCGCTACGAACAGGTGCCGGCGTCGGTGGTGCAGGCGCTGCTGGCGGCCGACTCCCTGGGTCGCTATTTCAACCAGGTCTTCAAGGCCTGCGACTTTCCGTATCGACGGATCGAATAAACCGTTGCGCTGAACTTCCATGCGCCTGCGCGGGCCTCAGATAGACAGGACGCGTCATCACCGAGCGGAGGCTCCTCAGATCGCAAAGGGGAATTTATCTATGTCGGATCATCACACCTACAAGAAGATCGAGATCGTTGGCTCTTCGCGCACCAGCGTCGACGAGGCGATTCAGAACGGCGTGGCGGAGGCCTGCAAAACGCTTCGGAACGTCGAGTGGTTCGAGGTCGGCGAAATACGCGGTCACGTCGAGAATGGCCAGATCGGGCATTTCCAGGTCACCATGAAGGTCGGTTTCCGTCTCGCCGACAGCTGACCGCTCCCAGGCCACCGGCAGCGATGGCGGATCGACTGCCCGGTGCTCGCGCGCGGCGGGCTCGTCAGGCGCTGCTGGGGTGTTGATCGCGGCTGCGCTCATAACGGCGTAGCAGCGGTTGCGTGCTGAGGCCGTGGACCAGAATGCTCAGGGCCACCACTGGGATGACCAGTTGAATGACGTGCTCCGCCTCGTCCGGCAGCAGACCGTGGGTCACCGCGTAGCTCAGGTAATAGAGGCTGCCGATACCGCGGATGCCGAACCACCCGACGGTCAGGCACTGGATGCGATCCAGGTAGCGGCGCGGCATCAGCAGCCACACGCTCAACGGTCGGATCACCAGAAACAGCGCAAGCGCCAGCGGTACCGCGCGCCAATCCCAGTGCACCGATACCAGCACGCCAAGCATGGTCACCAGCAACACCTCCAGGCTGCGCTCCATTTGCCCGCCGAAGGTCAGGATGTCGCCCATCATCACTCCTGCGGCCACCTTGGGCTCGGCGATGCGGTCGTTTGCCAGCGGCAGCTCACGGGGCGAGAACCCACCCTCGGTCAGATGCGGGACGGCGTGCGCGATCAATTCTTCCGAGGGCGTTTCGGATTTCTTCGCCACCGAGACTTCTGCACGCCGCAGGCCAAGCCCGGCGGCGAACACGGCGAGAAACCCCCAGGCGCCGATCAGCTCGGCACCGACATAGGCGAGGGCGATCAGCGCCAACGCCAGCGAATCGTTCGGCGACATCGAGGTGTCGGCATCGCGGGTGCGCAAGTAGATCGCCAGCTTGCCGATCAGCTTGCCGAGCATGTAGCCAAACAGCAGACCCGCCGGTACCGCCCAGACCAGCCGGTGCAACGCCCACTCACTGACCCAGCCCAGCGCCAGGGTTTGTTGCTCGATCAGCAGCAGACCGAACACCACGAAGGGAAACGCCGTGCCGTCGTTGAAACCGGCCTCGCCCGACAGGCCATAGCGGACATGGTCGCTGTCGCGTGCATTGTTGACCTGCACCAGACTGGCCAGCACCGGATCGGTCGGCGCCAGGATCGCACCGATCAACACCGCGATGCCCCAGCCAAGGCCCAGCAGGTAATGGCAGAACACAGCGACGCCGGCGATGCAGGCGAGCATCACCGGGCCGGCGAGGATGTACGTACTTCGCCAGGCGGGATGGCGTAGCGGCATGCGCAACTGCAACCCACTGACGAACAGCGAGATCAGTACCACCACTTCCGTCAGGTGCTCCATCCAGCCGGCGATGAGCAGAAAATCCATTTCCCACAGGCCCACTCCGAGCTGCCCGATGAGCAGCCCGAAACCGAGATAGATCAACGAGGTGGTGACTGGCAGCCAGCGCAGATAGGCCGATGCCAGCGCCAGGATTAGCAGGAGAATGCCGAGCACCGCCATCCATTCGAGAAAATTCATTCAGTCTTCCGCAACCGAGCGTGACGCGCCGAAGTGCGCATGGATGGTGGTTCGATCGGAAGGATTCGATGGGGTTCAGCTGCGTTCGTCGAACAGGATTCCTTGCGAATCCATACAAACGGCCCGCCCCGGGGCGGAGCTTTTGCTTTGGCTTTGGCTTTGCCTTTGCTGTGCTGTGCTGTGCCTTTGCTGGGCTTTTGCTTTTTGTGGGAGGCCCGCCCCGGGGCGAAGCTTCTGCTTTGGCTTTGCTTTGGGGGAACCCCGGACTCGGTGCCCAGCAAGCCAGCAGGCCTGCGGCCTGCATTCGCCGCAGGGCGCGCCTCCCACGCAAGCGGTGCGTGTGGGGCGCAGCGGCGGTGCTGACTCGCCTTTACCCCCACGCTTTGCGGCTAGGCTTTGCTTCTGATGCTTCTGATGCTTCTGATGCTTCTGATGCTTCTGATGCTTCTGATGCTTCTGATGCTTCTGATGCTTCTGATGCTTCTGATGCTTCTGATGCTTCTGGCTTTGCTTTTAGATCCTGGCTTTACTTCTGCTTTCTGCTTTCTGCTTTCTGCTTTCTGCTTTCTGCTTTCTGCTTTCTGCTTTCTGCTTTCTGCTTTGCTTTTGTGGGAGGCCCGCCCTCGGGGCGAAGCTTGGGTTAGCAACGCCCTTTGGTCGGACTCAACGCAGTCCGGCGAGGATATCGAAGGCGCGGTGGCGATCTGCGGTTTCGTAGAAATCGCAGGTGAAGATCAGTTCGTCGGCCTGGGTCTGTTCCAGCAGTATCTCCAGCCGCGCCCTAATCTTCTCGGGCCCACCGATCAGTGCCATGCCCAGGAAGTTGCCCACCGCGTCCTGCTCGTGAGGCAACCACTTGCCCTGCATGCTCGGCACTGGAGGAACCAGAACCAGGCTTTGGCCACGGATCAGCGCAAGGATGCGCTGGTAAGCGGTAGTTGCCAGGTATTCGGCATGCTCGTCGGTATCGGCAGCCATCAGCGGCACGCCGAGCATCACGTAGGGTTTGTCCAGCACCTCGGAGGGCCGGAAATTCTCCCGGTACAGGCGAATCGCTTCATGCGCGTAACGCGGTGCGAAATGTGAGGCGAAGGCGTAGGGCAGGCCCTTGGCCGCGGCCAGTTGGGCGCTGAACAGACTGGAGCCGAGCAGCCAGATCGGCACCTGGCTACCGACCCCGGGCATTGCGATCACCCGTTGATTCGGCTGGCGCGGGCCGAGCAATCGCTGCAATTCCTCCACGTCCGCCGGAAAGTCGTCGGCACTGCCCATGCGGTCGCGGCGCAGCGCGTGAGCGGTGAACTGATCGGCCCCCGGCGCGCGGCCCAGGCCCAGCTCGATGCGCCCGGGGTAGAGGGCTTCGAGCGTACCGAACTGTTCGGCAATGACCAGCGGCGCGTGGTTGGGCAGCATGACGCCCCCGGCGCCCAGGCGGATCCGCGAGGTGCCGGCGGCCAGGTAGCCGATCAATACGGAGGTGGCGGCGCTGGCGATGCCGTCCATGTTGTGGTGTTCGGCGACCCAGAAGCGTTCGAAGCCGAGCGTCTCGACGTGCTGGGCCAGGGCCAGGGAGTTGCGCAGGGCAAGGCCGGCGTCGCCGTCATCGCGGATCGGCGCCAGGTCGAGGGTGGAAAAACGGGTGTGTTCGATACGGGACATGTCTCTCTCTCTGCTGGCGGAACGGGGGTCGAGACGACTCAGCGACAGTGCTCGGCCTCGGCACGGGCCAATACGTTGTGCTGTTCGTCGCGCAGCCATCCCTGTGGCGTGAAGCCCAGCGAGCGCGCCTGGAATAGATAGCGCCGCCCGGCCTGGAAGTCGTCATAGCGGATGACCATGGTACAGCGCATGTACTGCGTGTCGCCGAACTCGCCCAATCCGCCGCTGCTGATTTCGAATTCGTAGCGTGCCTCGAGTTCATGCGCGCCGGGGCCGACCTGGAAATAGCGACCATCGGGGGTGCGTTTGTTGTCCAGACGGTCCGACATGAAGATATCGCTGGGTTGTGCGCTCAGGTCGACCCAGGCCAGGTCTGGATCGGGCGCAGGTAACGGGCCGGCGCAACCGGACAGGCCCGCGGCCAGAAGCAGTGCGAGTGGCAGACGCATGAGTGTTCCTCCGGAAGCCGCAAGGTCCAGCCCATTGCTGGCGCGGTCGCCTGCTGAGCCTGAGCCAGTCGCGGCGCTTTTTCAACGCGTGCGCTTGACGAGGCTCGCTCGAATGGCGCGATCAGCGTGTAGCGACCCCGCCGCAGCCGCGCTCGGTGGCCTTGGCCAGCAGCTGATCGTGTTGATCGTAAAGCCGTGCCCAGGGTCGGAAGCCATAGCCGCCGGCCACCAGCCGGTATCGCGCGCCGGCATCGAAACTGTCGTATTCGAGCGTCAGGCGGCAATCGCGCTCCAGCGCTTCGCTGTCGCGCCCGATGTCGGCTGCGCCTACTTCGAAGCGGTAGCGCATGCCCAATTGATGGCTGCCCGGCGTGACCTGGAAGTAGCGGTGATCATCCAGCGGGCGCTGGTCGACGGCAACCGCCTTCAGCTCGGTTTCTTCACGCGGGTCCAGTTCGATCCAGGCCTGGTTCGGGTCAGGCCTGGGCATCCACAGGGCGCAACCGCCGAGAGTGGACAACGCAAGGGCAAGAATCAGGGTTCGCATGGATGGCTCTCCGACCGCGCCGGGCGGTCTGGCTGCAAG
>Ga0114898_1001928_pt1 | contig 11474 bp, 27 predicted proteins | sample Malvired_Geostar_FD_83496 | JGI IMG/M metagenome (GOLD analysis project Ga0114898, IMG submission 83496) | Marine viral communities from the Global Malaspina Expedition - Malaspina viral metaG DeepMed_Geostar | ecosystem: Environmental > Aquatic > Marine > Oceanic | place: Mediterranean Sea... | reverse complement strand
GAATGAATTCAAGGAAGACGAGAATGTAGTTGTTGTGAACGATGCTAAGTATCTTGGATTCGCATGGAGCGATGACATGGCTAGCTTTGAACAACATGAAGCTCCTGAACGAGGAGTCTACTGCAATGAGTGCTACGCAAAACTAGTGGTCTACTCATGGGACTTGTCCAAGAAAACATCTGAACGATACTTAGAGGAGAATAACTAATGACCAAATATACCAATGTAATTGATACGACACTCTGTTTTGAATGTGGGGCTGATACCCAATACGATGGATGGGTGAATAGAATTCCATGTGACCGAGATAACCTAGAATGCTATATGTGCGGATCATGTAGCGACACTATTGAAGCCATGACTGCTCGTAGTGCCGAAGACTTTGACGATGACAAGTGGGATTCCTATCTGGCAGATAGAATCAAATATGTTGACCAGAAGTTTCCTGATGCTTCTAAATTCAGAGAGTTCATGGAAACCGAAAGTGAATGGACTGAAGCTGATATCACGCAGGTTCAGAAGCTGATAGATTCATACCGAAGGATAGGTGTATCGCCTAAACCATTCTAATCTGGACCGGTCCAGGTCCATCACGAGCTACAGCCCGGGAAATCCCGGGCTTTTTTTGTGCCCCGGGACCCGGGAGGAGATCCTACATCTTTTCCTTACCCCAAGGTTGCTCCCCAGGGGGACCGGTCCCTTCCGGGAATCCCGGAATCCATCCAGATACATCTCAAGAGACCGCTTGACAGGTGTTATACTTTCCTATATACTCTCTATATGAGATACCAGAGACAGCGACTCGTAGACGTATTAAATCAAGTTAAGGAGTTGAGAATGATTGACCCAGAAATGACCTCGGATATTGAAGGACTTCTCAAGGATGCTAACGCTATATGGGAAGACGGCAAGCACGTCATGGAGATGCAGAAGGAGATGAACCCATTTGAGTTCTTCCACCACCAAGCCACGTGTAAGCAATGTTTCAAGGTGATGATGATGACTGGTGGATTGAAAGAGTACACCGATTACCAACAATGGTCACACAATAACAAAGAAGTCCAATGCGAGAAAATCGGTCACACCAAGTGGCTTGTAGAGAATATCAATGTATTGAACTAAAACCTGTATGGTTCATGCTTATGGCTTATGCTTGACACGTATAGTATATTATGTTATACTATCTATAGTAAGAAAAGGAGAACTGACATGATAAACGGCAAATGGAATTCAAACCAAATACTGGAGAAGTACGGACTCATAGATGAGGAAATCGTTGTCCGGGATGATATCCCTGTAGATGATGACGAGCAAATCGAAGTTGAGTTTGGAGATATTAATATGTCTGACAATCAGGCGAAGGCTTCTACTGATACGAAGTGGAACGAGAAAGTTCAGGATTGGACTACTGAGGATTACACCTTACCAACCCGACACGACTACTCAAATGATTCTAGAGATAGAATCAAGTTCTTGAAGAGCATGGTTGGTCACGAAGTTCCAGACAGTTTTGACCCACATGAGATTTCATGGGTATTGCCCAACTTGGGCGTAACTGGGTCTGAGGGGGCTGAGAATGCGATTCAGCAAGGTCACTTCACCATCAATGTAGCAGGTGAGTTGAACATCAAGGCTACGGTCAAGATGCCAATCGAGCCTAACAACGCTACATGGGGACTCAAGAAGTCCAATACGGTCTTGACCACATTGGAGCAAATCGTTAACACGATGGAGATGGCGATGGCTACTGGTCAAAAGGTAGTGGTCAACTGCTCGATGGGTATGGAACGCTCGGTCTTGTCTACGGTCTGGTACTTGGTCAGGAACAAGAGTATGAGTCTGGACAACGCTTATGACTTTGTCAGGTCAGTTCGACCCATAGCAACTGATAGAAGGGAGTGGATTATAAATTAAAAACAGCGGTGCTGGGCATCACTAGAAACTGCCTTGTTTTTTATTGGGGAAGAACCCAGGTTGTGTTAGCCTGGGTTTTTCTTTGCCCGGAAAACGGACCGGTCCCCAGCACATCTTTTCCTTACTCTCGAAATCGAGATCTGCCCGGCTCGAACCTCTTGACCCGTTTTACAAGTCAAGGTCATTCTGGTATAATACTAACAAGTAAGAAAATACACTAAGGAGATATGAATGAGTACTAGGGCTACAGTAGCACGACAGACCGAGAAACCAGCTTTTGTGGGTAGGTACAGTCACTGGGATGGATACCCAGAAGGTGTCGGTACTGGGATTATCCGGGCAATAAGACACTTTGGATTAGACAAGGCAAAGAAAGTCCTCCTAGATGAACATATTGGAGGATGGTCAAACATAGCACAGGCAGACTGGACTCAGGAAATTGGATATGTAGAAGACTTAAACTCTCCAAATACAACCAATCCACAATGCTTTTGCCATGGGGATAGAAATGAAGAAGAGTGGGTGGTAGACTCTGCAACTGACGCAGACAACGTCTTCATCGAATGGGCTTATGTATTTGATGAATCGAATGATACTCTGATGGTTTATGAACATGATGTTCCCTTATGGAGCCTGATAGAAACTATAGACCTAACTGACCTAGATAAGGCAGAGCTTCAACTAGCTGAGCTTAATAAAACACCTCAGCTTTCTTAATAGGAGGATTCGTGACCACCTTAGACACTAGGATATCTACTTGGAAGAACCCTCCTAATATATATTGGAGGAAACCAATGGGCGACAAGGTAAAGATTGAATTTCACGATACCTGTGCATCACTCGGAGTCAGACTGTGGCAAATCATACCGACAGCCTGGCTGAAAAAAAGGAATGAGAAAGCATGGGCTAGTACTATTGAGGAAGTAAAATGGATAGTGAAGAGTCGATTGAATTTTTACGGATACACTTCATATAGATGGATAGAACAGTTTGACAAGACCTTCATAATTCCCCTCAAAGATGGAAAAAAGATAAAGATAAAAAAGAGAGATAACACGGAACACTACCAAGAAGAGAAGGATAACCTGGAGAAGTTCAGACGTGATATGGAAAATATCCTAACCAAAGAAGTTCCTCTAATATACGAAGCACAGCTATCTAAGTAACAGACACCTCATTTAGTTTTCTTGCCTTTAAGGGGATGGGATTTTCCATCCCCTTTTTCTTTGCCCAATTTCCCCGGTTTCCTAACCTGCACCCCGGTACATCTTTTCCTTACAACCAGGGGGTCCAGCCGGGATTTTGGACCGGACCCGTAGCTAAAATTCCCATTTCCACGGTTTTAACAACTTGGTCAGTATAATTATAAATAATTAGAAAACGGAGGAAACCATGAGAGAGTTTGAGAAGTGGAAACAGTATTCCATCTTTCGTAAGAAAGTCCGACGAGAAATTAAGGCGATGAACCTGAGACTCTGCATCCAATGCAAAAAAAAGGTAATCGGAGATTCGGTCTACTACACCAAGCCCAGCAAAACCGACCCGAACATCTGCTATCCCTGTAACCATCAGGCAGATTATGCACAAGTGTTAAAACGTACAGGGGAAAAAAGTAGGCATCCTGTCTACCAATAATGGAACACAATCAATTCAGCAGACCGCTTGACATGGGTTGGTAATAGGAGTATACTATCTCTAGTGAAGTAAAACCCTTAGAAGAAAGAGGAGACACAAATGGCTACGAAGAAGACCACGACCAAGGTGACCACGACCCAACAGGCTGAGACAACTCAGGTTCGCTCCAGAGAGCCTCTGAGCCTAGATGCAGTATTCGACAAGGTCGTTGCACTACAAGAGTCCAAGAAGGCTCTGGATGCCGAGTTGAAGGAACTCAAGGTATCCTTACTGGACGAGGTTAAAGACCTCGGTGGAGAGTATGTCCGAAACGGTACGAAGGCTCAGATAATAGCTGAGAACTTCATTCCCAACGGCAAACTCAAGACTCTCAAAGAGGTGCTGATTGGAGTACCAAAACGCTACCACTACCTCATCCTTGAGGACAAGTCTATTGCCGAGTACATCAAACTAGTAGCAGTAAAGGAGTAATTTATGACGCTCGACTACTCATATAGTAAACAGGTTGCAACAGAAGATGCAGTAAGGTTCTTGTCTAGTATGCGAGGGAAATGGATAATGGCTCGTGCCTTACACTACGGCATCAAGGAGTTGAGCAAGGTAGAGGGTGTCCACAGAGAGGTTAGTGACATAGCAGATATGCAATACTTAATGGATGAACTCTTTAACCTCCCTGTGGAGATTCTAGAGCCATCCAAACTAGAGGTGAACTTACCTTCTCCTGAGTAAGAGTCTGAGACTGGTCATCTCGGAGTTATGAAACTACTCGGTCATTCTCCTTTAGCCCCACCTGGGAAATCCTGGGTGGGGTTTTTTTGTGCCCGGAATTCCGGGCTTCCGCCCCGGAACATCTTTCCCTTACACCCTGGCGGTCCGGTCCAGCCGGGATTTTGGACCGGTCTACCAAATCCAGGATTCCTTCTCTTCTCTATACCGCTTGACAGGAGTAATAAATAGGAGTATACTTATTAGTGTAAGGAGAGGACTATGAACCAAGACAACAGATGGGAACGCCGAGACAACAAGCGAAGTGCCAAACGTAAGATGAAAGTGAATGGTGCAGGAACCAAAGTGACACAACGCATCATCATGGAGAAGGCACAAGAGGCAAACTCACGCCTCCAAACTGCTCCATGACTGCTTTACACTTGCAGTTCATTTTGGTATAATACTAACAAGTTAGAAAATAGATTCAAAGGAGTAGAAATGACCACACTCGGACAAGTCGAATACACAGTCAGTAGGAGCATAAAGCACGACATCTGTGACGATTGTGCTTTGGTAGCCTACGATGAAGGAATCCAAAATTGGGACGAGCAAGTGACCTTTATGGTCAATGTTGGTGACATGGCTGATGACCATGTTTGTGCTAGAAGAGAATACCCATCTGATGACTTCTCTTGTGATTGTGGGTGCAACTAATGAATAAATGTGAAGGTTGCGAAGATAGACACGTTTTCACCATGAGCTTCTCATCTCAGAGTGTCAAAGCTCTAGAGAAACTGGTGACTCTAGTCAACAACAAGCTAGATGGTGAAATCCACTATTATAGAATCGAGTTCGATGGAATCGTTGAACGATGCGACCACGGTGAATTACAGGACTGCGAAGAGTGCGATTCAGTACAGGAGTAAAGAATGGAAGTTTTTTCTTACAGTCAATGGCAGTACGACCTTTCTCAAGACGATGACGTTATGGAGTGCGTCACGTGTGGCGATGAGACTGGATTAGGTTACGTCATGGCTAACACCGAGGACGAGGTTGCTAGCCTGATAAATACCGACAATGGTCAACAATGCAACTCTTGTTTTGCTGACTTGATGACCACAGCAAATTACACAATAACACCACCTAACCAGTATCCAAATGCACTGAAGGAGAGCAACTAATGGAAATTCCAGGCATGACCACAATTGACCGAACTATGGCAGGAGAACTCTGGCAAGCATTCACGACTCTATCAGATGCACAAGAGCTTATAGCACTTGGCGATAGCGATAGAGCTAACGAAGAAATCAATCATGCCAAACGTCATCTTCATGAAGTGTTTAGCAAACTGAGTGACGATGAACAACGTGAAGCCATGCTAGATACTTGGCTATGCACACTAAATCTACAAGAGGTGAAGTAATGGAATACGAAATAAATTATAAGATAGTCTCAGCGTTCTCAGCACAGGTTGAAGCTAACTCTGAGGAAGAGGCAAGGGCTAAATTCCTAAAGATAGACATGAAATATGAAGTCTCTGAGAACATCCTTGATGGGGGCTTAGACCACAGCGAGATAGAGATAGAAAACATAGACACTAAGTACAAGGAGTCTAACTAATGCGTGATTGGAGAGGTAATTGTCATAGATGCCAGAAGCTATCAATTGTCCACACGATGAGCTTTTTCAACACTGATTTGATATGTGAAACGTGTGATGAAGAGGAACGAGCCGACCCGGAATATAAACGGGCTGTCGAAGCTGAACGGGCTGAAGTAATGAAGGGCAATATGAATTACGAAGGTATTGGTCTAAGACCTTAGGAGACTTAAAATGAAAACACATCCAAAATCAACAATACATTGCACCAAATGTGACAGTCAGAATCTGAGGCTGACAAATGCAGTCCACAAGTGGAACATTGAAACTCAGGAATGGGAGTTCTCAGACAGCCCAGAAGGCTATATGTACTTCTGCCTGACTTGCTATACTGATGATTCAGACTGCGTAGAAAAAGAAATACGAGACTCTATGCTAGTGCAGTGAGTAGCCAACACAACACCTACTCTATGTGACGTACACCGTAAGACGCTGTTAGTCATAGAGTCACTTTAGTACCCCGGTTCTTTATGAGCCGGGGTTTTTTGTTGTCACCTGCACTTAGGACCCCTGGGACATCTTTCCCTTACTTCCACCAGGTTACCAGGGGTCCACCGGGGCGGGAGGACCGGACCGGTCCAGATGAGGGAACCGCTTGACAGAGGTTATCAATAGGAGTATAATCCAAGTAGTTAGAAAATACATTAAGGGGAGTGAAGAATGCATGCTTTGATAGGGATTTCAGTTGAAGCGACCAACTCGGCTGACGCAGTAGAAGAGGCTAAGGAATACTTCAATACCAATCTACTGGACAACTACGGCATCGATTACGGTAGCCCCAAAACAGAGAGCGGTGACGATGAGAGGTACGAAGACATACCTGCCCCTTGTAACGTCCTGTCACCAAAGGGTAAAGCATTTGCAGAGCGATGCATGGAGAACACCAAGTTGGAGTTCTACGGGCACATACAGAAAGTCAGAGAGGGATTGGAAGCTGTCTCGAACGATGAATTGTGGGCAGGTACACCCGACTACAATCATATGGTTCGATTCAATATGCATGAAGCAGGTGCTTATGGCGGTAGTGCCATAAGGCTTTATGACTCAGTTTGGGGAGAGGGAGTCAAAGACCAATGGTCTTATGACCACGTTCAGACCCGATGGAACGAAGACGACAATCCAGAGACTTGGATAGTCGCTTTCGATATCCACCACTAATCAATTGACTACTTGACACGAGTATGGGATTAGTATATACTTACTGTAGTTGAAAAAACCATTTAGGAAAGGATGACCAATGGCTAAGATGAAGAATATAGGACGAGCGGAGTGCAGAACACTTAGTGAAGAACTAGAGGTAGTAATTCAACGAGCCGTGAACAAGTACGGTCTGACGGCATCATATGCCAATGGCAGGTACGGCGGACATACGGCTACCTTCAGTTTCAAGCTAGACGTTCCTGCTATGGCAGAGAAGGTCGCTAATCGGGATGCTGAGTTACTTGGGGCTAACTTCAACGTGGGTCATGTGTTCATATCCAATGGAGAAGAGTTCAGGGTTACAGGATTCAATATGCGGAGACGCAAGTATCCTGTAAGTGCTGACAATACTCGAACTGGTAAAGGATACAAATTCACTATCGAAGCCCTCAACCGTAACATTGAAATCGCTGAGTTGTTCGAGAAGAGTAAAGAAAAGGAAAAGGTGACCTCATGAAGAGAATATTGAAAACAGACCTAGACGATGCCATGTCAGCATTGAACCGAACCACCAACAACACTCAAGACTTCAGCTATGACAGAGCCTACGGTGGGTACAAGCTAGTCCGAGAGGGTGGTGCATGGGAAGTCAGTCCTAGATTACCCAAACGAGCAATGTACGATTGGATGTGGGCTTACATCTATGGAATTGAAGCAGGACAGAAAATACTATTGAATACGAGGGGTAACTAAATGGACATCACACTAAAGAACGTCAAGATTTACGCAGGTCTGTCTGAAGAGACGATAGCTTTCAATGCCTCTGTCTACATTGACGGCAAGAAGGTCGGAAACGCTAAGAACAATGGTCATGGTGGTGCTAATGATATTGATGTTCGAGACAAGGAAGGTCGCTGGAACAGGGACTTAATGCAGAAGATGGAAACTGAGGCTGCTACTCACACTTGGTCATATGAAGGAGAGACATACCCTCATAGCCTAGATTCCTACATCGGTGACCTAGTGGATAATTTCCAGGAACAGCGTGACCTAAAGCGAAAATGCAGGACTCAGACACTCTTTCGTATCCCAGACGAAGTGTATCAAGACGGTGAGTACCACACCATGAAGCGAAAGTATGATGAAGGCGTGAAGTCTTACTTGCTCAAGTCTCATGGCGACAAAGTCGAGATACTCAATGAGAGGATAAAGTAATGGATACCTACAACGCTGAAGTTTCTATAACTGTCGATATGGATGTCGAAGCCAAGTCTTATGAAGATGCACTAAAACAAATTGATGAATTGGTAGCTGCGCCAAGAGAAGAGGATTGCAATCGTGGTAAAGGTCAACGAAACCCAATCACGAATATCCAACTCAGCAATGTGGTCATCGATTACATCGAAAACTATGACAACCCAGATGAGGAGGACAATGAGTAACTAGCTGTCTGACATAGCTCTGGCATTGTGGCGGTTGCCGTCATCTAGTGTTTGAACCTAGTAGGGGACTACTAACTAGCTAGATGAGTGTCGGGAATACTGCTGCTTGTAAGTCCCAAATGCCCGGAATCTTTATGGTTCCGGGTTTTTTTGTGCCCGGCACCAGGACCGGTCCCGCTGCGGGATCACACATCTTTCCCTTACGTGCTGCGGGTCCCTCCAGGGGTCCAAACCCGCTGGCCTGGGGATTTCCCGGCAACCCGGATTATGTGGTACACCGGGCCTCATCCAAATTTAAGACCTACGGGCAGAGTGTAAGTAAACTTGAGTCGGGTTGTATAAAACAGTTCGATGTAAGACCGCTTGACACGTGTCAGTAGATAGTGTAAACTTAGAGTACATTAAATCAGGAGAGGGAACATTGAAAATTGAGATGAAGGCTAAGACGTTGAACGGAAGTAACGGCGGAACAATTGGAGCAGGAATACTCAAGTCCGTCCATAACGTGATGTTCGAGGATTTGGGAAACGGACATACAGAGATTTACAAGGTTTCCTTTACGGACTTCAAGGGGAACGAGATACCAGAGCTATCTCCCCTCTATGTGGACAAGGCGGATATCAAGAGGCTGGCTAAAGCCTCGTGATGTTCCCTTTGTCTTATGGTTAATGGTTACTTAATGGTTATGATTCAGAAAAGGAGTTAATGGTTTATGAAAGTAGATGTTTACAAGAACCTACACAAGAACACATGGAGTATACGTGACCGAGCTACTGGTCGGGTCGTAGAACATTCGGACAACGTACTAGTGAAGGACGCTACGTTCGTGGTTCAGCCCGGTGGTAGGAAGCGAGTACTGATGGAAGCACGTAAGAATGTGCATGCCTTTGTTCGAGGCACCATAGAGTCGCTGCCCAGAGTCACGACATTCGAGACTCCATGTAACGTGCAGGTCAAGTATAATCCTTACGAGGCCGACTACTTCTACAAGGTCGAAACAGGAGAGGTCGTAACAGAGGCTCCAATAGTAGTCTTGGATACTCAGGGTGCTTGGATACAAACAAACGGCTCTACGGGGCAACCAGAGAGCCTGGAAAGGGGGTCAGGCGTATGAGTCTAGCAGAAATACTCCTAGTCATTGGAACCTTTGGAATCTGTACTGGAGTATGGACAACCCTAGTTGTCATGCTGAAACAGAACTCCAAAACAAACGAGCAAGAGAAAAGCGTTACAACAGTAGTTTCTAACTAAGGAGAAAATAGAATGATGTATAAGAGCAATAAGGCAGCAAGGGTGAATAACGTGAATAAGATAGCAAGGCATTTAGATGCCTTTTGGCACAGTCCATTTGGATACGATAGCATCGGTGATATATCCAACTCGGTTTTTAAGCAATTGGGCAATCGATGGGGATACGAACTCAACACTCCCGGCTTCTTCCGTGACGCTGATGGATACACCCTGTCACTGGAAGTCCCTGGGCATAAGAAGGAAGACATAGAGGTCAGAGTTGACCCGACGAACCATACCCTGAGAATAGTGGTCAAAGACTACACAGTAGTAACTGGAGATGAAAAAGAAGGGGAAGAGCCAAGACTCGAACAGCAATACGCTACCCTCATCCCCCGGGAAGCGGATGTCTCCAAGGACCCGAAGGCGAAGCTCGAACTGGGAATTCTCTCAGTCACATTCCCAGAGAACGAAGCTACCAAGCCTCGTACCATAGAGGTGACAGTCGAATAAATAATCAGCCCGGAGCAGGGCGTGAAGGTGTACTAGCGAAGGGGTCAACGACGTTCACTACGGGCAACCGTAATGTCACCCCGTCCCCTGCTCCGTAATTGATTCATAAACTTGAAAAGCCCCCTAAAGGGGGCTTTTCTTTTTCCCGTAGCTCCGCCGCTGGGCGATCACATCTTTCCCTTACACGACCCAGGGGTCCCGGGCTGGGACCGGTCCGAACTTCGAGGTCGTAGCTGAAAAACCCGGATTTGTGACCGGGGGCTAAGACCAGTAAACCATGTATGTCTTTATGAATGATATTCTGAACACCATCAATGTACCAAATATCATTCATAAAGACTCTGCTAGTAGTATACCAATCCTGCTCGCTGTCAAATCCTGGTAGTATTTACTAGCACTATACCTTATACCCTCTTATGTAATAAGAGGGTAGTGTAGTAACGACCATTTGTAAAGGGAATATCTAGCAGTATACCAAAACCCCTACTCTGTAAAGGGCATGAGGTGAGGTGTGAGTATAATATTAAGACACACATCGACAATAACCTTTTAGGGTTGAGTTGGGTACGTGGAGTAGATAAAAAGAAGTATCCAGATATAAAGAATATACATAGTAGGGTGGTAGCGTTGCACTTATGGTTTATGGTTATGCATACTGTTATGCATTATTGTTTGCATTGTTAATGGTTATGCCAACTAGAGTTGTTAATGGTTATGTTCATGAATGGTTTGGAGGGTTGATGGTTTCTAATGGTGCTGTACTGTTCTGGTTGGTGTTCTTGGTTATATATCTTACTTTGGTTTATTACTATGGATGACTTCTATGGTTAGCCCGCCGTAGGTGTGTTATAGCTAAGAAAAGCAATTCGGACATGAATGGCACTAATTTTCAACCAATTCTCTCTTCTTCTACTATAGTTTTATAGACTATGAATGACCTATGAACCGCCCCAGATACTAAATACGGATACAAATTCATGGGGTCCCTGGATTCGTAGCTGAATGTTCCCGAAAAACGCCCGGAACTCCCCCGAACTTCCCCCTATTCTCTCCCTGTTCTCCCCCTATTCTCTACGTTACATTTAATCCGGGATTGCCATACCACTCCGCCCCACGTGACCGCTTGACACCAATAAGGAATAGGAGTATAATCTTACTAGTTGGATAATACTTAGAGGGGGAGAATCTATGAGAGAACAATTTGATAATGCCGTACAACAGAAGTTCCTGGAT
>Ga0114898_1001927_pt1 | contig 11480 bp, 9 predicted proteins | sample Malvired_Geostar_FD_83496 | JGI IMG/M metagenome (GOLD analysis project Ga0114898, IMG submission 83496) | Marine viral communities from the Global Malaspina Expedition - Malaspina viral metaG DeepMed_Geostar | ecosystem: Environmental > Aquatic > Marine > Oceanic | place: Mediterranean Sea... | reverse complement strand
GTGCTGATCTGGTGTCTGATGATCGAGCGGCTGTCGCCCGGCCTGTCGGCCTTCTGGGCGACCGCCTTCATGATCTTCATCCTGCTGACCCAGCGCCCGATGATCGCGCTGTTCCGCAAGACCGATATCGTGGCAGCGGTGCGCCAGGGCGGGCTGGAACTGATCGACGGCCTGGCCACCGGTGCGCGCAACATGATCGGCATCGGCATCGCCACGGCAGCGGCCGGCATCATCGTCGGCACCGTGTCGCTGACCGGCATCGGCCTGATCATGACCGAGTTCGTGGAGTTCATCTCCGCCGGCAATCTGATGCTGATGCTGATCTTCACCGCCGTCATCAGCCTGATCCTGGGCATGGGGCTGCCGACCACGGCGAACTACATCGTGGTCTCCACCCTGATGGCGCCGGTGATCGTCGAGCTGGGCGCGCAGAGCGGGCTGCTGGTGCCGCTGATCGCGGTGCATCTGTTCGTGTTCTATTTCGGCATCATGGCGGATGTGACGCCGCCGGTCGGTCTCGCCTCCTTCGCCGCCGCGGCGATCTCCGGCGCCGACCCGATCAAGACCGGCCTGGTGTCGTTCTACTATTCCATGCGCACGGCGATCCTGCCCTTCATCTTCATCTTCAATACCGAGCTGCTGCTGATCAATATCGGCGGACCGCTGCATCTGATCCTCACCGTATCGGCGGCGGTGATCGCCATGCTGGTCTTCGCCGCCTCGACCCAGGGATACTTCCTGGTGCGCAGCCGATTGTGGGAATCGGTGGCGCTGGCGCTGGTTGCCTTCACCCTGCTCCGGCCCGGCTTCTGGATGGACATGCTCTATCCGCCGCTGGAGCGCATCGATCCCAGGCAGATCGTCGAGGTGGTGGACGACAAGCCGGCGGACGCGATGCTGCGTGTCGTCGTCGAGGGGCTGACGCTGGACGGCAAGGAGGTCAGCAAGACCGTCCGCCTGCCGCTGGGCCCACAGGCCGACGGCGTGACGAGGCTGCAATTCGCCGGCATCGAGGTCATTGAGGATGACGGCAGGATGCTGGTCGATAACGTCGTGTTCGGCTCACCCGCCGAGAAGGCCGGCATCGACTTCGACTGGGAGATCAAGGTGGTCGAGCTGCCGGTCGAGACGCCGGACAAGCAATGGATGTTCATTCCGGCGCTGATCCTGCTGGGCGGCATCGTGGCCCTCCAGCGCCGCCGCCGGGAAGATACCCCCGCCGCCGCAACCGCGTAAGGGAGGCACGCCATGTACAAGGACATATTGCTGCCGATCGACCTGAACCAGGACAGTTCCTGGAAATCGGCGCTGCCGGTGGCCATCGAACATGCCCGCGCCTTCGGCACGCGGCTGCATGTGATGACCGTGGTGCCGGATTTCGGCATGACCATGGTCGGCCAGTTCTTCCCCAAGGGCTTCGAGAAGAAGGCGGTGGAGGCCTGCCAAAGCAAGCTGCGCGCCTTCATCGATACGGAGATTCCGAAGGACATCCCGACCCAGTGCATCGTCGCCGAGGGCACGGTGTACGAGCGCATCCTGGAGCTGGCGAAAAAGCTGAAGATCGACCTGATCGTGCTGGCCGCGCATAGGCCGGAGCTGCGGGACTACCTGCTCGGCCCCAACGCCGCCCGCGTGGTGCGCCACGCAAGCTGCTCGGTGCTGGTGGTCAGGGAGTAAAGTCTCCCTGGTCAGGATAAGCTTAGACCGCAGCCATCCCTCCCTCGTTACCCTCGGGCTTGACCCGAGGGTCCAGAGGCGACGCTTTGCCGTTTACATCAGCGCCACACCAATCGAAGACGAATAGATTACTCACCACCCTCATCATCCTCGTCCAGCAACACAGCGCGCTGAGCCTTCAGAAGTCGAATTAACTTACCAATTTCCTTCGGCCCCATCTCACCTTTTGCTAGCAATCTAACGTTGGTGTCATTTCCAAGACGGATACGCATCCATTCAATCTCTTCAGTCGCAGGCTCGGAATGCCCAGGTCCCTGCTCGACTGGAAAGGTAGGCGGTGTCTTTCGAAACGATTCGCCTGCTGTCGCGCCTCGCTCTTGAACTATTACTTCACTCATAGGTATCCCCGATTTGCTGCCTTCCACGAATACCCATTGACCATCGTTATGTACATGGCGCACCCGCAGAGGCGTATTAAACTGAAGCGCGCCTTGTGATTCCCATTGGACCATATCTCCAACGCGCGCACCGCCATAGGCCGAACTGTCTGTGTTGCCGTCCGACACACCTAATTCTGTGCGCTGTTCGCCCCTGTCACCATGACTATCGGTGACGCCCAATTCCTCCAGGTGTCTTACTGTCTCCAGAAACGCCTTTGCGGCTGGCCTGACTGCATTTCTATTGAAGCCCTGCCGATTCAAATAGTTAATGACACCATCCTCTGGCGGTATGACGCCACCAAAGAAATCCATCAACTCTTGGAATAAGGGCGGCGTTAAACCAGCAGCCCGGAGATTTTCGTTACGTTCGTCAGAGTCTTTCGCATGCAAAATTGCCCTTGCACGTGAAGTCACGCGCATCATGCCCTTTCCAGAACGCTCTACCAAACCATAAGCAGCCAGCGCAGCAAGTGCTTGATTTGCTGGACCGCTCAAACCTTGATATCCGATTAGCTTGGCACCCAACGTCCGGTCAACCGGGGCCGTTCTATACTGCGCTTCGATCTTCGCAACAGCAGCCACCGCGTCTTTCAGCGACATGACTGGATAAGACGGGCTCCGGACCGGCTTGGTCGAATCGTTACTCATGGCGGCCTCCTCATGACTGTCTCTCGCTTGTAGCAGATGACTCAGAAAAAAGAAACGGCTATTTCTCAGACCTCTTGACGGCCCGAGAAAAAGACCGTATATCGACTATCAACCGCCCGAAGAAGGCGCCATTTCGATGGAGACAGTATGAAATTGGATGCTTGGCCCCCACGTCTTGCTGCCGGCCTCTGGGGGATACCAAAAACAGAACGCCGTTGATCCAGTTTGGATCAACGGCGTTCAGGTAGCAAAGAACCGAAAAAGAGCGATGAGCCCCTGCGATTCAAAGCCTCAGCAACTTTTAAATCGCATACTAATCGCTCTTTTTCAAGGCTCACGGCCTGAAAAGGAGATGAAGACACGATGGTCTGGGTTACGGCCTACTATCGCGTCCGCTTCGGCCAGATCGAGTACGTCAGAGCGCATTGGCGCGGCTGGCCTTAGATCTGATTTAGCGGCACCCGCTCAGTGGAGCTAGCGACTGCGGTTCCTTCTGGGCTCACACTCACCTTCAACATAATGTCAGGGCGGCTTCGTGCCGCCCTTTTTTTTAAATGAATTCCCCCTCACACCAGCGCCGCCACCCGCCGCTGGATCTCCGGCACAACCTCAGCCTCGAACCAGGGGTGGGTCTTCAGCCAGTTGCGGTTGCGCGGGCTGGGGTGCGGCGTCGGGATAAAGGCGGGGCCGAAATCGCGCCAGCGCGCCACCGTGCCAGCCACGGTTGGGGCCAGCGTCTTCTCCCGCTTCTCGCCCAGATAGCGTGCTTGCGCATAGGCGCCGATCAGCAGCGTCAGCTCGATCTTCGGCAGCAGCGCCCGCACCCGGTCGTGCCACAGCGGCGCGCATTCCGGCCGGGGTGGCGCATCGCCGCCGCGCGCGTTGCGGCCTGGATAGCACAGCCCCATCGGCATGATGGCGATGCGCGTCTCGTCATAGAAGATGTCCCGGTCGATGCCCATCCAGTCGCGCAGCCGGTCGCCGCTGGGGTCGTTGAACGGGATGCCGGTCCTGTGCACCTTGGTCCCCGGCGCCTGCCCGATCACCAGGATGCGGGCACTCGCTGCCGCGCGGATCACCGGGCGCGGCCCCAGCGGCAGATGCGCCGCGCACAGCCGGCAGGCTTCTATCTCCCGCAGCAGCGCAGGAAGGGGTTCGCCTACCATCCGTCTTTCAGCACCCGTTCCACGAAGGCGGGGACGATCTCGCTGGCCGGGCCGTGGATCGCCTCGTCGAACAGGCTGGTGCCGGATGAGACTTCCAGATTCAGCTCCACCGTATGGGCATGGCCGTTCCGGCTCACCTCCGCGACGAAGCCCGCCGCCGGATAGACATTGCCCGAGGTGCCGATGGAGACGAACAGCCCGCAGGCATCCAGCGCGCTGTAGATGCGCTCCATCTCCAGCGGCATCTCGCCGAACCAGACGACATGCGGGCGCAGGCCCGCCGCATGGCCGCAGGACGGGCAGGCGGTACCGACGCTGATCGGCTGGCGCCACGCCGCCACGATATGGCAATGGGTGCAGCGCGCCTTCAGCAGCTCGCCATGCATGTGCAGCACATCTTGGCTGCCGCCGCGCTCGTGCAGATCGTCGATATTCTGGGTGACCAGCAGCACCTCGCCCGGCCAGTCGCGCTGCAGCCGCGCCAGCGCCAGATGCGCCGGGTTGGGCTGGATGTCGGAGTCCAGCAGCTGCTTGCGGCGGGCATTGTAGAAATCATGGACCCGCACCGGATTGTCGTGGAAGGCCTGCGGCGTCGCCACATCCTCGATGCGCACGCGCGACCAGATGCCGTCCGCATCGCGGAAAGTGTCGAGGCCGGATTCCTTGGAGATGCCGGCCCCGGTCAGGATAACGATGGATTCAGCCATGCAACCGCCCCACTCCGGCACATTCTGCCCCAGTCTGTTTCAGTCAGAATAGCCGCGCCCTACTCCCCTGTCAGTGCATTAGGTGACAACGGATAGAACGCTTCCTCCCGGTAGAGCGGGCCGGCGGCGGTGAGGGTGCTGGAATAGAGCGCGAATTCCTCCACCACGACGGGCGGCGCGCGGAACAGGCTGTGTGCGCGCAGGAAATCGCCGACGCGATCGGCCGGCGGCTTCTTCAACCGCGCCAGCGTCACATGCGGGGCGAATTTGCGCGGTTCCGGCGGCAGGCCGGCACGCACCAGCACCGCCTCCACCCGGTCGTGCAGATGCAGCAGTTCCGGCGATTTCTCGACCCCCGCCCACAGCGCGGTGGCCTTGCCCTTGGTCTCCCAATGGCCGATTCCGGCCAGCGTGAGATCGAAGCGCGGCGCCGTCACGCCCAGCAGCGCCGTATCGATATCCGCCATCTGCCCCTCATCGACCTCGCCGATGAAGCGCAGGGTGAGATGCAGATTCTCCGACGCCACCCATTTCGCCCCCGGAATGCCGCCGCCCATCAGGGCCAGACGCTGGCGCAGATCGGGCGGCAGGGGGATGGCGACGAACAGGCGGATCATGGCGTCCTCCTTCTTCCGCAGTCGCTCGGGCACAGTCGCTCGGGCACGGCCGCCCTGGCGCTATCAAAGCTGCGTGAACGCGGCGCGAGGCGCCTGACAGACCGTCCCGACTGGCTTAGTAATCGAGAAGCTTGTTGGCAAGGGGGGAGCCGAAAAGATGCGTATCGTGAAAATCATGCTGGCCGCGCTGGTACTGGCTGCCGGTTCCGGCACCGCGAAGGCCGACACCTGGTCCGACACGCTCGCCAAGGCGCGCGGCCAGACCGTCTATTGGAATGCCTGGGCCGGCGACGAGCGCATCAACGCCTATATCCAGTGGGTCGGCACGCGCGTGCAGGCCGAGCATGGCGTGACGCTGCGCCATGTGAAGCTGGCCGACACGGCGGAGGCCGTCTCCCGCGTGCTGGCGGAAAAGACCGCCGGGCGCAGCGAAGGCGGCTCGGTCGATCTGATCTGGATCAATGGCGAGAATTTCGCCGCCATGAAGCGCGGCCAGATGCTGTATGGCCCGTTCACCGACAGGCTGCCCAATTTCAAGCTGGTGGACACGCAAGGCAAGCCGACCACGCTGGTCGATTTCACCATCCCGACCGAGGGGCTGGAATCGCCCTGGGGCATGGCACAGTTCGTCTTCATGATGGACAGCGCGCGGGTGAAGAACCCGCCGAAGAGCATCCCCGCCCTGCTGGACTGGGCGAAAGCCAATCCCGGCCGCTTCAGCTACCCCGCCCCGCCGGACTTCATCGGCTCCACCTTCCTGAAGCAGGCGCTGGTCGAGCTGACGCCGGACCGCACGATGCTGCAGAAGCCCGTGGATGAAGCCGGCTTCGCCGCTGCCACCCAGCCGCTCTGGGCCTGGCTGGACGCGCTGCATCCGGCGCTATGGCGCGAGGGTGCGGCCTTCCCGAAGGGCAGCCCGGCCCTGCGCCAGATGCTGGACGATGGCGCGGTGGACATGGCGCTGTCCTTCTATCCGGGCGAGGCCTCCTCGCTGATCGCCGAGGGCAAGCTGCCGCAGAGCGTGCGCACCTTCGTGCTGGAGGGCGGCACCATCGGAAACACGCATTTCGTCGCCATCCCGTTCAACGCCAGCGCGAAGGAAGGGGCGATGGCGGTCGCCAACTTCCTGCTGTCGCCGGAGGCGCAGGCCCGCAAGCAGGACCCGGCCCATTGGGGCGACGGCACGGTGCTGGACCTCGCCGCCCTGCCCGCCGCCGACAAGGCACGCTTCGAGGCGATCGAGCTGGGCGTCGCCACCCTGTCGCCGCAAGAGCTGGGCACCGCCCTGCCCGAACCGCATCCGAGCTGGATGACCCGGATCGAGGAGGAATGGCTGACGCGCTACAGCCGTTAGAGCCCTCCTGAGACCGGCCGTCCGGATGCTGCGCCTTGTCCCGCCGCTGACCCTGCTGCTGTTCCTCGGCCCCATCGCCGCCGGGCTGGCCGGCACGCTGCTGCCTGCCTTTGGCTATCTGCCGGTGCTGGGCCTGACCCTGTCGCCGCTCGACCCCTGGCGGATGCTGCTGGCGGCACCGGGCCTCGGCACCGCGCTGACCCTCACCCTGACCAGCGGGTTGCTGTCCGCCGCGATCTCCTACGCGCTGGCGGTCGGTCTGTGCGCCGCCTTCCATGACCGCCCCTGGTTCACCCGGCTGCGCCTCATGCTGGCGCCACTGCTGGCGGTGCCACATGCCGCGCTGGCCATCGGCTTCGCCTTCCTGATCGCGCCCAGCGGCTGGATCGCGCGGATGCTCTCGCCCTGGCTGACCGGCTGGGACCGCCCGCCGGCACTGGCCACCGTGGCCGATCCCCATGCGCTGGCGCTCACCGCCGCCCTGGTGCTGAAGGAAACGCCCTTCCTGCTGCTGATGATGCTGGCCGCGCTGAACCAGGTGCCATCTCACCGGCTGATGGCGGTGTCGCGCTCGCTGGGCTACGGGCCGGCGGTGGGCTGGCTGAAGACGGTACTGCCGCTGGTGCAAAAGCAGATCCGGCTGCCGCTCTATGCCGTGCTGGCCTATGCGCTGTCCAATGTCGATATGGCCATCGTGCTGGCGCCGGGCACGCCGCCGCCGCTGGCGGTGCAGCTGCTGCGCTGGTTCAACGACCCCGACCTTGCGATGCGCTTTCCTGCCGCTGCCGGGGCGGTGCTGCTGTGCGTGCTGGTGGCGTTCGTCATTGTGCTGACGCGGGGCATCGAGGCGCTGGCCGGTTGGCTGGGCCGGCGCTGGATCGCCGCCGGATCGCGCGGGCAGGGCGGGGCTGGCATCCGCAGCGCCGCCGGGCTTGGCGGCTGCCTGGCGCTTTGCCTGTCGGTGCTGGCGCTGATCGGGCTGGGGCTGTGGTCACTGGCCGGACGATGGCGCTATCCCGACGCGCTGCCGCAGACCCTCACCCTCTCGACCTGGATGCGGCAGGGCGAGGCGCTGGCCCTGCCGTTCTGGACCACGCTGTGGGCCGGCCTGGCGGCGGTGCTGATCGCGCTGGCCCTGGTGCTGGCCTGCCTGGAGCATGAGCAGCGGCGCGGCCGGGCGCTCAGCCAGCGCGGGCTGTGGCTGCTCTACCTGCCGCTGCTGGTGCCGCAGGTGGGGTTCCTGTTCGGCGTGCAGGTGCTGCTGGTGATCGGCCGGCTGGACGGCAGCGCTGTGGCGCTGGTGTGGAGCCATCTGCTGTTCGTGCTGCCCTATGTCTATCTGGCGCTGGCCGCCCCCTACCGCGCGCTCGATGCGCGCTATGAACGCAGCGCGCGTTGCCTTGGCGCCGGGCCGGCACGGGTTTTCTGGCGGGTGAAGCTGCCGATCCTGCTGCGCCCCATCCTGATCGCAGCCTCCATCGGCTTCGCCGTTTCGGTCAGCCAGTATCTGCCGACCCTGTTCGCCGGCGCCGGGCGCTATACCACCCTGACGACCGAGGCGGTCAGCCTGTCCGCCGGCGCCGACCGGCGCGTCGTTGCCGTCTTCGCCTTCGCGCAGGGTGCCCTGCCCTTCCTCGGGTTCGCGCTGGCGCTGCTGCTGCCGGCGTGGCTCTATCGGCACCGGGCGGGCCTCAGGGGTAGCATATGACGGGTTACAGGCTGGAATTGCAGGGCGTGGCGCTGCATCTGAACGGCGAGAGGCTGCTCGGGCCGCTGACCCTCGATGTCGGCCCCGGCGAGGTGGCGACGATCATGGGGCCGAGCGGGTCCGGCAAGTCCAGCCTGCTGGCCTTCCTGTGCGGCATGCTGCCGCCCGCCTTCACCGCCGAGGGCCGGGTGCTGGTCGATGGCGAGGATCTGGCACCGCTGCCGGCGGAGAGGCGGCGCATCGGCATCCTGTTCCAGGACGATCTGCTGTTCCCGCATCTCTCGGTCGGCGACAATCTCGCCTTCGGCCTGCCGCCCACGGTGCGCGGCCGCAGCGAACGCATCGCGCGCATCGCGGAGGCGCTGGCGGAGGCCGACCTCGCCGGCTTCGCCGACCGCGACCCGGCCACCCTGTCGGGCGGGCAGCGCGCGCGGGCGGCGCTGATGCGCACGTTGCTGTCCGATCCCCGCCTTTTGCTGCTGGACGAACCGTTCAGCAAGCTGGACGCGGCCTTGCGCGCGCGGTTCCGCGCCTTCGTGTTCGATCATGCACGGCGCCGCGGCCTGCCGGTCCTGCTGGTCACGCATGATCCGGCGGATGCGGAATCGGCGGCAAACCGCGGTAAAATCGTCACGCTGGCCTGATACATCAGAATATATCAGGTTACCCTGAATCAGTTGGGAACTTTCCGCCCGTCCCGCAGGTTCATAGTGTTGCAAGAGGTATCGTGATAAGGTGCGCTCGAGCTTTGGCGAAATCGGCGTCATGGCACAAAGACATTAGCGCGCGGACCGGATGACAATCCTGTGCTTTCGCGCGTGAAGTTATAGAAGAAAGGAATCCCCAATGGCTTTCTATCCGTCCGTTAAACTTCTGTTCGCAGGAGCCGCTGTTCTGCTGGTCGCCGCATGCGGCACCACAGACATCGACCAGGTCCGCACCACGCAGCCGGCCGGCGCATCGCCCTTCAACGTCGCGCTGACCAACGAATATCGTGAGCTGGCGGTGTACGAGGCCGACAAGATGTATGACTGGCCCGATGCCGGGACCTGGGCGCGGAAAGGTCTTGCCGCCTCCAACAACCAGCTCGTGCTGCCCGAGCAGGTCGGCGACTGGAACGTTCCCGCCGACAAGGTTGGTGAGCTGACGACCGCTCGCCAGCGTCTGGTCACCGCGCTGGACAGCAGCGCCCGCACCAAGCTGCCGGCCGATGCCGCACGGGCCCAGGCCATGTTCGACTGCTGGGCCGAGCAGCAGGAGGAGAACTGGCAGTTCGACCATATCGCCGCCTGCCGCAAGGGCTTCATGGATGCGATGCAGAGGGTCGATGAGGGTATGAACCCGCCCAAGGCCGCTGCTCCGGCGCCGACCGGCACCCCGGCTCCCGCCGGCCCGTACACGGTCTATTTCGCCTTCGACAGTGCGACCCTGTCGGCTGAGGGGCTGCGCATCGTGCGTACCGCCGCCGACACCGCGCGTTCCGAGAAGGCGCCGATCGGCGTGGTCGGTCATGCCGATGCCGCCGGTGCGTCGGACTACAACATGAACCTCTCGCTGCGCCGCGCCAATGCGGTTCGCGATGCGCTGATCGCCGATGGTATCCCGGTCAGCCGGATCACCGCCAGCGGCCAGGGCGAGGGTGACCTTGCCGTGCCGACCGCCGATGGTGTGCGCGAACAGCGTAACCGCCGCGTGGTCGTCCTGTTCCGCTAAAACCGGAACTGACGCACGAAAGGAAACGCCCGGTGCTTTGCACCGGGCGTTTTTCTTTGCGCGTTTCGAAGGGCGTCAGACCGCGACGTCGAAATTCAGCGTCGGCATCAGTTCCAGCAGCCGCTTGGTGTAGGGGTGCTGCGGCGCGGTGAACAGCGTCTCGGTCTCCGCGATCTCCATGATCTTGCCGTTCTGCATGACCGCCACGCGGTCGCACATCTGGCGGATCACCGGCAGATCATGGCTGATGAACAGCATGGTCAGCCCCAGCTCCTGCTGCAAATCCTTCAGCAGGTTCAGGATCTGCGCCTGGATCGACACGTCGAGCGCCGAGGTCGGCTCGTCGCAGATCAGGAAGCGCGGCCGGGTCGCAAGGGCGCGGGCGATGGAGATGCGCTGGCGCTGCCCGCCGGAGAATTCATGCGGGTATTTCCAGGCCGCGGCGCGGCCCAGCTCCACATGCTCCAGCAGATCCTCGACGATCTGCGTCACCTGCTCCTTGCTCTCGGCCAGCTTGTGATGGCGGATCGGCTCGGCGATCACGTCGAACACCCGCATGCGCGGATTGAGCGAGGAATAGGGATCCTGGAAGATCATCTGGATCTGCCGGCGGAACGGGTCCAGCTCCTTGTCGGTCTTCAGCGTGCTGACCGCCGTGTCGTCGAAATAGATCTTGCCGGCGCTGGGCGTGTAGAGACCGGCGATCATCCGGGCCACGGTGGATTTGCCGCTGCCGCTTTCGCCGACCACGCCGAAGATTTCGCCGCGCTTGATGTCGAAGGACACGTCATTGACGGCGGTGAGATATTTCCGCCAGGACGGGATCACCGAATAGCGGCTGGTGAACCGCATGGTGATGTTCTCGCAGCGGACCAGCGACCCGGTATTCTCCGAGATCTTGGCCTGCGCCTTGCCCAGCCAGTGCGACTGGATGTCGATATGCTGGTGCTTCTTCACCTCGCCGTCGGAGTAGGAGACGCGCGGGAAGCGGTCCAGCTTCACGTCGGAGCGCGGCACCGCGGCCATCAGGCTCTTGGTGTAGGGATGCTCCGGCCGGCCCAGCACCTGCGCGGTCTCGCCCAGCTCCACGATCTTGCCGCGATACATCACGGCGACACGGTCGGTGATCTCGGCGATCACGCCCATATCGTGGGTGATGATGATGACGCCGACATTGCGCTCCTTGCAGAGCTTGCGGATCAGGTCGAGGATCTGCGCCTGGATCGACACGTCGAGCGCGGTGGTCGGCTCGTCGGCGATGACCATTTCCGGCTCGGCGCACAGCGCCAGCGCGATGACGACGCGCTGCCGCATGCCGCCGGAAAACTGGTGCGGATACTGATCGACGCGGTTCTCCGCATCGTCGATGCCGACTTCCTCCAGCATCGCGACGGCACGCTTGCGCGCCTGATCCTCGCTCATGTCGAGATGGGTGCGGACCGTCTCGACC
>Ga0114898_1001919_pt1 | contig 11511 bp, 19 predicted proteins | sample Malvired_Geostar_FD_83496 | JGI IMG/M metagenome (GOLD analysis project Ga0114898, IMG submission 83496) | Marine viral communities from the Global Malaspina Expedition - Malaspina viral metaG DeepMed_Geostar | ecosystem: Environmental > Aquatic > Marine > Oceanic | place: Mediterranean Sea... | reverse complement strand
TTTGTTGAATACGGCACGCGATACCAGCCGGCCAGGTCGTTTCTCAGGCGAGCAGCCCACCAGCAAGAGGACGTTGTGCTGGGCGTATTCCGTGGCGTGATGAAAAAGATAGTTGCAGAGGAAGCTGGGAAAGTTAAATGAGCGATATCGGCAAAGCAATCAGGACCAGGCTGGCAGCAGATAGCGCTGTGGCTGCTGACGTGGGAACACGAATTTTCCCCAGGGCTATGCCACAGGATGCCACACTGCCGGCCATTGTCTACCAGTTGATCAGCAGTACCAGCGACGATGCCATAGGGGCAGCGGCTGGCATAGCAACGGCACTGGTACAGGTTGACGTTTACGCGGATACCCACCTGGCGGCAAATAACCTGGCGGAAGATGTCCGCGACAGCCTGCACGGGTTTGCCGGCACAATGGGTAGCGAAACGGTACGCGGCCTGCAATTGCAAAACAAGTTTGAGGGCTACCAGGTGCCAGACGATGGCGGCGATGATGGCACATATCGCGTCACCATGGACTGGTCGATCACCCACACGGAATCAGTACCCACGTTTTAGAAAAGGAACTAGAAAATGGCAGATACAGGAACAGGCACTACGATCACGTTTGGTACGTCTGGATGGACTGGCAGCGTTATTAGTATCGGTGGCACCACCCAAAGCCGGGAAGCCCTGGAGGACACACACCTGGGCACGACTAATCAAAAGACATTTGTTTTTGATGATCTGATTGACGCGGGTGACTTTGAACTTGAGTTTTACTGGGACCAGTCGGCCGGCACGTTTCCACCTATCAGCGCGGTAGCGGAAACTATCACAGTGACGTTTCCTCTTAAATCCGGCGAAACAACTAACGCAACCCTGGCCGGATCTGCTGGAGTGATCGAAGCCACTGGTCCGTCTGCCAGTAACGGCGAGCTAATGGTGGGCAGTATGTCGATAAAGTGGGACGGAAAAACAGAAGTAGCCTACACGGCGGGGTCCTGATGATTATCACACTGGATGACCACCCAGCCAGGCAGATGGTGGACGGGGAGCTGGTGCCACTAGTGCCAGACCAGCATTGTATACGGCTGGATGGCATCATGGTGGGCTATTGCAGCAAGCACGTGGGCGGGTTTATCCAGCTGATAGTGGTCCTGGATGAAGCGACACAGGACGCGATCGCGGCCCACGTTATGCAGGCCATCGGCCAGCAGACGGTAACAATGGTGCCGGACATGGAAGCGTTGAACAAATCTGTTTTTGATGAAGGGGAAGAAGAAAATGGGGAAGATAGCGAACCGGAATGACATCTTAAAGCTGTGCCAGCGGCGTTACCTGGACGTGAACGTGGAAGAACTGGGCCTGGCATTCAGGATCCAGTCATTAACGGAACGGGAAAAGGCCAATTATGAAACGCAGCTGCTGGGCCGGAACGGGAAGGTGAACAAAAACAGGTTACTGGATGCCAGCCGGCGTCTGGTTTGCCTGTGCCTGGTGGACAAGGATGGCAAACCGCTGATGAACAGCGGTGACGTAGACGAACTGGCGGAACTGGATGGCTTGGTCGTTGCCAGGCTGTACGATGCCTGCCGCGTCCATTGTGGGTTTGATGAAGGGGACATAGAAACAGCGGTAAAAAACTCCGATCGGGTCCAGCTAGAAGAATCTTCTGCATGAGACTAGCCCTGGCCCTGGGCCATGTGAATGTGGATGAAATGCTGGACCTGGTGACACCAGAGCAGATCGACCAATGGTGGGCCTATTACACCATCGAACCGTTTGGCGAACCATGGCAACACACGGGACTACTGGCGGCAGTAATACAAAACACCACAGCAAGCAAGCGCAGCCAGGTCAGCCAGCCGGCCGACTTCATGCCACAGTTTGACCTGGGCACCACGGACAACCAGAGCAAGATATTAGACGCAGAACAGGAACTGGCGGCACGCTATGGCAGCAATATCAGAAGTCGCGATCAACGTCACAGCCAGAACCCAGAAGCTGGAAAAAGACCTGGCGAGGGCGAAGGCGAAGCTAAATAAGTTTGGCGGATCCGCGAAAAAGGCAGGCGGTGGGCTGGTGCACCTGGGCCGGATGGCAACAGGGGCGGCGGCGGCGTTTGTGATGATACGCGGTGCCCTGGGCGGTTTTACTTCATCCCTGGCCCGCATTGATGAAGCCGCGAAGAAATCACGCTCGTTGGGTATGACAACCCAGCAGATTCTACAGCTGCAACACAGCGCGGAACTGGCGGGAGTGAGTACCAGCCAGTTGAACACCGGCCTGAATCGCATGGTTGTGGGGATCCAGGATGCCGCCAGGGGCACCGGGGAAGCCAGCAAGGTCTTAGAGCAAATGGGCATTAACGTGGCAGACCTGGCAGCCCTGTCGCCACACGAACAATTTATGAAGATTGCCGATGCAATACGGGGCATCGAAGATCCAGCGAAAAAAGCAGACGCGGCGTATAAGCTGTTTGGCAGGTCCGGCGTGGACCTGATTAACATGCTGGATGGCGGCAGCGACAAATTGAGGGAACAGGCGGCCGAGTTTGACAAGCTACACGGCAAGATAAGTGAAACCGATTCTAGGGCGATAGAAGATGCCAATGATGCTATTGCAGATATGAAAAAGGCATTTGCGGGCGCGTGGGTGCAGATAACGGTCCTGTTTGCGCCGGCCATCAAGCTGGTCGCCGGCCTGCTGGAGGGGCTGTCGAAGATATTACGTCTGCTAGGTACGGGCCTTCGTAATGTGTTCGGTGTGTTCGCTAAAATGCTCGGCATAACCAAGAAACAAACACCAGCAACCAAGGACGCAACAAAGGCCACCCAGGACCAGACGGCAGCGATGGAGGATGCAGAGGTGGCAGCATCCAAGCAAGCAGCAGCCCAGGAGGAACTAAAAAAACAGCAGGAAGACCTGGCCAGGGCAGGGCAGCAGGTGACTGATCAATTTAAGACACCGCAACAGAAATTCCAGGACCGCATGGCCCACCTGGACAAGCTGGTGCGGGCCGGGGCCATCAGCTGGGAAACGTACAGCCGAGCGGTCAAAGGTGCTATTCAGGACGTAAAGAAAGCCAACCAGCGGCAGATCCAGGCAGCCAGGCCAATTGCAGCCGTGACAATGGGCAGCACAGCGGGATTCAGTGCAGTGCAGCAGGCCAACCGGGAGCAGGAACGGCAGACGCAGCTGCAAAGACAGGAAAACCGACTGACAGAAGAAACCAACAGAATCCTTCGCGGCGTCGAGCGTGAATTGAAGGACGATCCGGAAGTGGCGAACATATGACAGTAACATCTGTAACAGTAAAGCATGATGGCTGGTCTGCCAGCGTTACACCTGGCACGTCAAAGGTGCTAACAGTTAAAGGAATAGCGACCATCGGCGCGAAAGTCGATTTTACAGTCGTATTCACAGTCGAAACAGACGACCGGCTGGATGGCCCACAGATCGTCGGCGCGGGTGACGTTGCCGGCGTGAAGATACCGTCAATCGGTGACTTCTACGAGTTTGGAAACGACAAAGACAAAGGCGCGTTGTGCAAGTCAATCAACGTCCGGGCCACTGGCGGCAAGCTGTGGGACGTGACATGTGTTTACGGTCCAAAGGGCGACCAAAAGCCGAAGGACAACCAGCCGGAAGAAAACCCACCCATGCGGGATCCTAACGGGGATCCTACAGACGACCCAATGCTGGCTGCACCCACGGTCCAGGTCAGCCTGGTTCATATGAAGCAGCCACTAGCAGAAGCGATATACGGCGGGCAATACTGGGCAACCCATGATGACATCACGTACAAGCCAAATGTATCTTTAACCATGCCGACAGGTGTTGCTGGGGGGTCACATATATCTGCGCTGTTTGGAAAAGATGCCACAGGCGCAAAGTGGATTGATAACAGAAACCCTGTTGTAAATTCTGCCGGCACCCCGTACGACCCACCGTTAGAACGGGACCACGCCAGGATCAATCTGAGGATAACCAGGAATCACCAAACATTCCCAATCAACGATGTCTGGTGGTACCAGGACACAATCAATACTAGTGATGTCAAAGTATTGGCCCACGGGTTTGAGATGATCATTCCGCCACACTGGGCCAAGATGATGTCAATCAGCGGCACACCGGCAGAAATCAACGGCCAGCACTTCTACCGCGTAACGTATGAAATGCACATCGAACCAGGGTTTTTCGTGGAAGAAGATCATCCCTGGCGGCCGAAAGTATTGGACCGTGGGCTGATGCGCAGATCCAGGGCGGAGGAAGATAGCGACAAAGACCCTTATGACCAGGACAAGGATGATCCAGGAAAAGAAAACATTAAGGACAGCACAGGCCAGGCGGTGATGGAACCAGTGCTGCTAAATGGTGCCGGCAACACGCTGGTGTCGGATCCGCTGGGGCGGGTGGCGGTCTGGCTGGAATATGCAATGTATAAGGAAATCGATTGGGAAGATTTAAAATTCGACTTTATGGGCGGGATCGTTTTTGACAATCCACCAAAGGGCATAAACTAAAATGGCAGACAAAATATGGAACGGTACGGGCGGAACTGATGGCGATTGTACGGACGCGGCAAACTGGACACCCAGCGGGGTACCTAGTGCAGCCGACAACGTGAGATTGATCGCCACCTTTGATCAGAATATGGCAACCAACCTGGCCGGCCTAACAGGTGTTTCCCTGGGAGACTTCATCGTGGAGGAAGGGTATTCGGGCACCATTGGCACCAGCACAGCGGACCTACAGATTACCTGTAGTAGCTTTGAATTCCACGGCACCGGCCTCGCCTATATCGACCTGGAAGCAAGCAACATAACGGCCACTGTGCACCATAGCGCATCATCGGCCAGCGTGGGTACGCGGGGTCTGTACCTGGTCGGCAGTAACCTGGCGGCCCTGGTCGTCAACAACGGCGTGGTGGGCCTGGCAGCGGTCCACGGTACATCGAGCACAGCGGCAGCGGTCCGCGTTTCAGGCGGCACCCTGGTCCTGGGATCTGGCTGCACACTTACGACGGTCACTTGTTACGGCGGGAACGTCACAGCCCTGGCAGATGTCACCACAGCAAATGTCTACGGTGGGACGTTTTTAACGGGTGAACAGGCAGCCGTTACAACCCTTAACGTGCAGGGCGGCGGGGTGACTGATGGAAGTACGGGTACCATCACCACGGCGAATATCGAAGCCGGCCGGCTACTGGTTAAAATGGGCGTGTCTAAGACAATCACAACCGTCAACCTAAACGCGGGCGGTGGGTTTATCTACGATCCGAACAGCGTCACGGTTACAAACGTGGCAATCGGTGACGATAACTTCCCGATCAATATCAGCACTAGCCGGGGATAACGGGGAATCATGCCAGACGGATACCTGGTAACAGCTGAAACGATCCGCAAGCTGCGCGCCGATCATGAAGAACTGCGCACTGCTTTGAAGGTGCTGCAAAATACTGTCCTGCGTATGCCAATGACATCTATTGGGGGATCCGCCGAAACGATGGCGATAGCCAGGGTAGCGGAAGTGATTGACGGGTACACAGTCAACGCAGACGGTAACACGGTGCTGGACTTCGGGCCGGCCGATATCCACAGGCTGGAAGCAGACGGGGAACTGGTCAGCCTGGAACGGGCTGTGGACGTTTGGAACGTCGAAGAAACAGCGGTCGGCGTTGATGAATTCGTAAACATCACACGCAATTTCTTAACCGGGAAGTGGATCATTGACCAGATCGGCGGTCCTACGGTGGGCCTGCATCGCGTCAAGCTGAAAGAATCGATGGGAATCACTACACCTGGCCAGGCGGATGCCGACCTGTACACCCTGGCGGGCGTGGACACCGGGACAGATGTTACGGTCCTGGACCCTGACAACCTGTATCCTTCAGCCCTGGGACCGCGTGTCAGTCCAGTCGATCCACTTGTAACACTGGACGGGGCGGCCGGCCTGGTCACTAAGTCTGGATCCGATTACTACGCTGTTGAACTGGAACAGGCTGCGCGTTTTATCAGATTTGAAGTTGATAGTCTTTCAGGCTATTTGACAACCGATGAAGTTTGGGAAGTGGCCGTCGGGGACTGGTGGCACGGGCAGCGTCCTGGGGCAACAAGTGACAGGGACGCGACTGGATTTTACGCATACAACTTCGCAATTCAGCAAACAGCAGCAGCTGGCACTGAGCACCTGTTTGAAGGCGGCAGTGGTGCTGTCGGCCTGGCTGTCTGGAATGATCGCGCGACAGCATCGGCGGCCGGGGCGGAAGTAACCCACCCTGGTCTATACACGATTATCCAGATGGAATTCGAGTGTCCTGAATAATGACGTACATCACACATGGAAACTACAAGGGGGCCAGGTGGTTCCCCAGGTGCTGCTGCGAGGACTGTGAAGTAATCAGGGATCGGTTCATCCGTATCGGTGGCATTGACCCCAGCCGCTGGGAAGAAATACGCGGCAGCTGGGGCACGCATTCAGGGGCGCAGGCGGCTGCGGATGATGCACACCCATTGCAGGAATCAAGCGCGCCGGCCGACATGCCGGCCCTGGTGGTTGGCGTCCAGGACCTACCGGATAACAATCCGGACTTCTACACAATTACAGAAGTCACAATCAAGACAGGTGCCCAGCCGATTTTCGTTGTCGATTTTACCGACGCGGTCACGGATACATACCACGCGGTCCGGGTGACCTACGACAATTCAACAGACGATGAAATCATTGTGGCATTCTTTTCTTATGATGGCACTACGGCAACCCAGCTAGGTGGCCATCACATTATCGATTGGCTGCCAACCGATGCCGGTGACTACCTGAAAGCCACTTTCACAGTCTGCCTGAATGACGATAAGCTGATGGTTCTGATGTCGGGTGGCACAACTGGTGATGGTGAGGATGCCATAGGCGCGGACAGCCCACCTGACTTCATGGTGTCGGAGGACATCACGGCAAAGCATGGCGGGAAGCGGGCCGGCCTGGGGTTTGCCGGTGGTCTGGCGTCACCCAGGGCCGGCACACGGTGGCATAGTTTTGAATTGCACATTCACAAGAACGATAAGAGCGATTGCCCTGCGTGCCTGGACTGTACCTGCAACGGTCCGCCACCTGATGAATTCGATGTCACCATAGAAGGCATTACCGACCAGGACAGCGAGTGTTGCGACAACTGCGCGGATCTGAACGAAACCTATTCTCTACGCTATTCAGCCAGCCTGTCTACCAGCACAGTTTGCGTGTGGGAATACACCAGTGACTATTCCGTACTCTGGTTCTGCAACTTTCCGTCGGGGAGTCCATGCGAGGAAAACGGGCCTTACCAGGTTGATAGTATTCGTTTGACCATCACATCCGGGACAGACGAGGAGGAGAACCCGATATGTAAATGGAAACTGGCGTTTGTTGCCCTGGGGTCAACTGGTTACTACGGGTCGATGTGGATTCATTGGCCAGAAGATCCCTGCACCTGTGACCTGGTGGAAGCAGAGTTTTCATTTGGCGGGCACGAAGAAGGAAGTAGTTCAGCGGGGTGGGCTGGCGGCCCGTACGGAACATCCGGCGAAACGGTACTGGATCCTGACGGCCGGCCGCAGTCCAGGCAAGGGGAAGCATCAGCGGCGGACGGTGGTATATTCTTTTCTGATGTCTGTGATGTAGAAACCACTGCCACCGTCACAGTATCGGTAGCCTGATGGAATGTATCTTTATCGAAACAGGGCAGGGCTATAAGTGCAAATTCTGTGGTACCCAAAAGGCCAGGGCGACCAGGAGAAACTGCAACAGGTCCACAGGCCTGGGCGATACGATATCCAAAATAACAAGCGCGCTGGGGATCCGGCCCTGTGGCGGATGCCGAGGACGACAGGACAAACTCAACGGCTGGTTTCAATATGACAGACCACAGCCGCCCCAGTGGGTGAGCACGCTGGACCTGGTGGTGGATACGTACCAGCTGGCGGCCAAGCTCCCCAGGGGCATAGACGCGGTCGTAGGTATCCCACGATCGGGCATAATACCGGCCAGTATCCTGGCTACCCATTTACACGTTCCACTGTACAGCCTGGCAGACGGGGTAATGGTCCACACTGGGCAGGGCAGCCGGCTGGACGCAGCAGGGGACCACCAGCGGGTCCTGGTGGTAGACGATACGGTGATGAATGGGCACCAGCTGAAACGGGCCAAAGCTGCGCTGCCTGGCGGTGGATACCTGTTTGCAGCGGTCTACGTAAACCCGCTGGCAAAGGGAAAACCAGATTATCAGGCGGCCGAGCTGGAACAGCCCCACCTGCTGGAATGGAATTTTTTCAACTGTGGCTACATTGCAAACTGTGCCACAGATATGGATGGGATCATCTGTGAGGATCCACGTTGGGAAGGGCTAACAGAAAAGCAGCAAGAGCGCGAACTGGAAACAGTTGCGCCCAGGTGGATCCCCAGGCAGGTGCCTGTCCAGGCAATCATTACCGCCAGGCTGGAGAAGCACAGGCAGACCACAGAAGTCTGGCTGGGAAACCACGGCGCAAAATATGGAAAGCTCATAATGGGACCATGGGCCAGTGACAAAGAGAGGGGCCGACCTGGTGCCGTATCACAATGGAAGGGGGAGCAGTTTGAACGGCTGAAGCCTAACTTCTTCATAGAATCAGACCCACGGCTGGCGCAGGACATAGCAGCCATGACGGGCGGCTGGGTTATCTGCCCAGCAGCCAAAACAGTCTTTTGAATGCTTCCCCAGGTCACTATAAGCCACATTTGGATCCGAAACCCTACCTAGAAGGAATCGAAAATGATCAATTTCGTTAAAGATGTGCTGCAATCAGCAAAGAGTAAAAGGGTGATTGCCGCAACCGTCACGGCGTTTTTTGTTGCCAGTGCCCAGGAGCTGGGCATACCACAAGACGCGGCCCTGGGCATCGCGGCCCTGGTGGTGTCCCTGATTATTGGCGACAGCATGCGAGCTGTGTCGCCAGATTCTGACAAGTACAAAACAGAAACAGGGGGAAACAATGGGCAAGCGTAACCGCAACGGCCAGGCGAAGCAGGACAAGCGTGCTGGCAAGGTCGAGAAGCTGACAGCGAAAGCGGCCCTGGCGAGGGCAAAATCGCAGAAGCGGAAATGGTTATTTGCCATCCTGGTAGCCGGGATAATTCTCTACCTGCTTATCAGTAAAGGGGGGCTGTCGGGCATCGGCGGCCTGCTGGAGCGTTTCCGGGCTGTGGTGCCTGGCCCATAATGTCGCAGGATTCGACTAACTGGCGATAATAGAAGGTGCCCAGTCGCTGTCGGCAAACAGCAGCACAAAGCGGCGCACAGCCTGGGCCAAAACAAAAACCTAAACCGGCGAAAGCCGGCGCAACCGCTGCCCGGCCTGGTGTGGTAATTCCCCACCACCTGGGCCGGGTGGTGCTTATAGATATGGGTGGAGCTCATGGACGACCACCAGGTCGAAGCAATCAAGGCAGAAATCCGCCGAGTGGAACAGACAATCACAGCGGAGTTGAAACCGCTGGCCCAGTTGTTCAGGGGAAATGGAAAGCCCAGCCTGGAAGCCAGGTTATTCCACATGGAAAAGGAACTGGCGCGGCATAAGGGTAATGCACGCTGGGCAATCCGATCAGCAGTAGGGGCAATGGCGACAGCACTCGGAACTGTGGTGTGGTCACTTCTACAACAAGGGGCGTGAGAAGGATGCACGATGAGGTTTTACAATCATTGCAAGGCAGTAGCGTGGCTGGTCGGCGTGTGGTGTGCGGCGGCCGTGGCACTTTTATCAAGTATGCTCGCCTGGAAGCTGGCAAAATGGTGGCGGGCATTTTGAATCAGGTTGAATCAGGGTTGACGGTTTGGGGTCATTTGGTGTACCGTTACCGAACATAAGAAACACTAACCTGTTTTGGAGTTTGGTTTCATGGAAGAACCGACACGACCACACGACGATGAAGAACGTATCCGGGACGAGTTTGAGTTACCGGAGAACATCATAAATCTGTTGGATGAAGCCCTGGCCCTGGCCGATGCATTCCCAACAAAGCCCAGGTGATGCCCATGGATAACAATGGGCAAGCCCTGTTGACGTTCACTGAACTGGCCCAGCTGTTGCGGGTGTCCAGGTCCACCGCTGGCAGGATGCAGCGGGAAAAGCTGCTGCCACCATCCATCATTGTCGGCAGGCGTAAACGCTGGCGCAGGCTGGACGTTGACAAGTGGCTGGAACAGCAACAGGAGGGCAACTGATGGTCTACATGCTCTGCAAGGACTGCCGCATTGCCTATTCCAGCCCATGCCTGGCGGTGGGGGATGAGTACGTACCACAGCGGCAGAATTGTCCCAAATGCGGCAAGGAATGCGAGCAGACAGACATTATCTACCACGCGGACGACCAGAACGAACTGCTGCGGCAGAAGTGTGCGCGCCGGCAAGGACTCCTGAATATCATCAAAGCGAAGTACACAAACCTGTACGAGTTGGCGGACTGGAGCGGCCAGGTACCACTGGTGAAAGACTGGGCCTGGGCGCTCCACGAGTTTATTCGGACGGCTGTTTATGACATCGAAAAAACTGACAAAGTCAGAAAAACGGAAGATGGCTGAACTGTTTAGAAGGGGAATGACACATCATGCCATCGCGAAGCAGCTGGGGCGCAACCAGGCCACTGTCTGGCGCGTTTTGAGTGGCGAAACGGGCCAACAGGGGAAGCGGGAATCCTGGCGGTGCCCTGGCTGTGGTGGCAAAGTAGCGATTGATGAATGCCTGAAATGCAGGCCAACTTTGACGGATTCAAGCAGGTTAAAAAATGCACGAACAGCAGCCACATTCTGGCGACACTGGCCGGCAATCGTTTGTCGAATGGAAAGCGGATCTGATAAAGCTGGGCCGGCAGGTCGCGCTGGATGAATCATGCAGAGATGGTCTGCGCGAGGGCCGGCCAATCACAAATACGGAAGCTTATGCCCTGGACGCATGGATACACAGCAATCCAAGTGACGGGGAATTGGAAATGTTTAGGTTAATCAGGGGGATGGACAATGCCCGTTTCGATACGTGGAAAAAGTTATTTAACTGTAGCGGAACGGGTGAAGAAGGCCCACAAGGACAATCCGGGAAAGTTGACGATTGAAACAGAACTGCTCGACAACAATCAGGCCATCGTCTTATTCAAGGCCACAGTCTGCATATACGCGGACGATAGCAGCCGCTCGTTTACGGGCCATGCCTGTGAATTCCACGACAAGAAAAACGAGAAGGCGGTCAACTTTGCCAGTGCAGTGGAGAACTGTGAAACGTCTGCAATAGGGCGGGCACTGGCGGCGGCAGGCTACCTGGGTACTGAATATGCCAGTGCCAATGAAATCCAGAACGTGGCTGGCAAGACAAAGCGGCGGGCCAGTGGCAACAGGCCACCACCACCCAAACCAGAGCAGCAGGGACTGAACGAAATACCATTTTAAGGGGAAACCAGATGGCGACATTGAACCGCGTAGAACTGATTGGCAACTTGACGCATGACGTTGAAATACGGGAAAC
>Ga0114898_1001918_pt1 | contig 11511 bp, 27 predicted proteins | sample Malvired_Geostar_FD_83496 | JGI IMG/M metagenome (GOLD analysis project Ga0114898, IMG submission 83496) | Marine viral communities from the Global Malaspina Expedition - Malaspina viral metaG DeepMed_Geostar | ecosystem: Environmental > Aquatic > Marine > Oceanic | place: Mediterranean Sea... | reverse complement strand
TGTCAAGGAAATGTAAAGAGAGAAAATATTTCCGTAACGGGTGAATATTCGGGCGGCTGCTGCGTCTAACCCACGTACACAAGAGAGAGACAGTCCAATGTGGCAAGCTGCCCGAATCACTTGCGAAGAATTCTACCGGGAAGAACTGGATGATCTCACGATTCGTGTTGATTGTCCGTTTCCCCCGGCTTTGTTTATTGCCCAGGATGGCAAAACATATGTCGTCGGTGGTGGTCCGTGGATCGAGGTTCCGGCTGGCACTCTCTTGGATGATATTGAATGGGCTGGCTATCCCGAGCGGGTTGAGCCGGTCAACGATGATCAATTGTGGACCGTTCCGGGTTCTAAAGGCAAGACGTATACAGTGCGCGTGACTAACGGTCACTGGTCCTGTACTTGCCCTGGGTATCAATTCCGTCGCAAGTGTCGGCACGTTGCAGCGCAAAAGGTGGCAGCATGAAAGTCGGTGATCTGGTTAAATATGTAAGCCCCAGCGGTCGATGGGCTGGTCATTGGCAGGAACCCGGCGTCATCGTGCGGTGTATCCCTGGCACGGACGAGCGAAAGGTTGTGCGGTGGACTACTGGCAAAGGTGGTTGTTACCCCGCGAGAAACTTGGAGATAATTAATGCAAGTCGGTGATCTGGTAAATTTTCATACAGAAGCATGGGTGTTTGCCCATGAGAATCGCAAGAGAGCAAATCCGGGTTTGGTTATTAGTGTGACTGACCCGATTAAAGGACGGGTTGTTGCAAAAGTTTTGTGGAGCAATGGGACATATACGCAGGAGCATTCTTCTTTTCTGCGCCCTGTCGATGAAGTTTATACCCCCGACCAAGAAATTAATTCTTAAGAATAGGAAAAATTAATATGGCTTATCTTACAAAAAATGATCTCGTAATTATTCGCAACGGTGAAACCACCTTGCATGCACGAGTTGTAGACATGCGGTTCCGCCGATTCCGGCGCAATTGGAAAGACAAGAAGACCGGCGAAACTAAAAGCCGGTGGAAGTCGGTGCCCTACGCTGTCTGTTCCGTGTTCGCTAGCACAGACTCTAATAAAAATCAGTCGCTGCCCACCGGCACAGAATTTATTATTGCGGGATACAAATTGAAGAATGAAACCAAGGACGGCGAAAAGTTGTTGGTGCTGCACGATAAATATATTGCAGAGTTTGATGGCGGCTGGGTCAACACCCTGCTTGCCGAAAGTAAAAACGCACGAGCAAAGAGGAGTGCATAAATGGGATATCGATCCGAAGTAATTTTGGCAATTGACGCGGTGTTGGTTCCGCAATTTATGGCAACTCTCGCAAAAAGCCCCGAAGCGCGATCATTTTGTTTTTCTCACAGTGATGAAGTAATTAAAGATTATTGTGAACCCGGTGGTCTTCTCTTTCGATGGGACGATGTTAAATGGTATGATACTTTTGAAGAAGTCAATGCAATTATGGACTTCATTGGCTGGGCAGAAGCTGAACGGGTAGAATATCAAGGCAGCAAAGCAGATGGGGATAACTTTTTCCGTTTCGTGCGAATTGGTGAATCTTATGATGACATCGATGTCCAGGGCTTTGCATTTGACCATATCCACCCCACTCGTTCAATTGAGTATTAATTAATTTACAGGAGCATGAGGTATAATGCCTGCGAGATTTAGAAGAATTGTTTGCCAGGATGGGTTCTCTATGAGCGTCCAGGCTCATGAAGGTGCCTATTGTTCGCCGCGTGATACCGACGCAGTGCGATATAGTCAAGTCGAGGTGGGATACCCGAGCGAACCCGAGCCACTATTAATTAATTATGCCGAGGATTCTGACCACCCGACCGAGACAGTTTATGGCTGGGTGCCTGTAACCGTTGTTGGTTTGGTGATTGCTAGACACGGCGGCATGGTCGAGGGCGAATGTCCCCCAGGAGTGCCACAATTGTGGGCACCGGAAGCCCAAAGTTGAATTGTCAAGGAACTGTAAAGTAAAATTAATCTTTGAATAAATTAGCGGTCTGCTGCGTCTAACCCACGTACACAAGAGAGAGAGAACATATGATTACGCTAGAATTGACTGAAGAGGACATCGCAACTTTGATCGATGCGCTTGGCACCTGGATGGAACTGCCCGAGGAGTGCGAGGGCGAGGAGTGGCTACGCCGACAGGCGTTGGGCGCGGATCTTGATTTGGAACTCCGCGAGTCTTTCAACCGCCGCGACGATCCGTTCGGTTGCGTTGACGACCGCGTGGACTCAAGCGCCGAGGCTGGCGAGGAAGTGCAAGAAACCTCCCGAGCCGCAACCCGGCGACAAGAGGCACTGGTTGACCTTTCTATTTTCAACGATCCCATTGACTGGTAGTAAATAATGTATTCAGAAATGAAAGTCGGTGACTTGGTAAGAAACATTCGACACCCGCAAGCCGGGATCGGCATCGTGACGCAAGTGGATCTATCTACAAGCTGGAACCTTCAGCGATCTGGTCCTACGGAGGTTGTCTTTGCAATTGCTGTATTTCCAGACTGTAATGATTCCGAGCAGATCATCTATCCTGATGAAGCGGAGATAATTAATGAAAGTCGGTGATCTGGTAGTTTTTAAAGGCGACTATGATCGTGTTCCTGGTCTTGTTGTCGAGGAGCGCGGGACCAAAGGTGTATGCTTTGGCGTGCGCTGGGTCGATAACGATGAAACCGTATTCGAATCGGCAGAGTACCTGGAGCTAATTAATGAAAGCTGACGAGGGCGATTTTGTGATGGTCGGTGATCTAATTAAATGGTCGTGGCACCTTAGCACTGATTGGGAGCAGACACATTTTACTGGCATTGTGATCGATACCATTATGTATAAAACGGACTATGAAAAGATCCGTGTGCTTAAAGTATTTGACAACACCGGACAGGCGGTCACGGTGCGGGACGATGAAGCATCATTGGAGATAATTAAAATTGGAGCTAGTCAGTGAAGGTCGGTGATCTGGTAAAAGTTGTGAGATCAAAAGTTAAAGGGTATGGAAACGGAGAGCCCATTGGTGTAGGCAAGATCGGCGTTATTGTTGAATCGCGGGATTTGTTTAGTAACCAAGACGGTTTTGTTGTGATGACTGGTGATAAGGTGATCGTTCTGGGTTCGAACTATCTGGAGGTGATCAATGAAGCCCGGTGATCTGGTGAGACTGCGTGACATGGGCATGCCTGGAAGCCACCGGGGCGCTGGGCTTGTCATTGAAATCCGCGAGAAAGAGCATGCACACTGGCAGGGCACAGCGTGGGATTCAGTAAACGTTTATTGGGGTGCTGGTCATCGAATGAATGATCGATGGATGGTGCGCGGCTCGCTGGAGATAATTAATGAAAGTCGGTGATCTGGTACGCTGGAAAAATGAACGGATCCTTAAAATAGAGTCCAACACGGGCATCATCGCCAGTGAGATCCGCCATGGCGTTAATACATCTTTTGTAGATGTATGGGTAGATGGACAGATCATTCCTGTCATGACGCAAGCCCTGGAGATAATTAATGCAAGTCGGTGAACTTTATATCGGGAAATCCTGGAGTATTTTTGGCAGACTGCCCGCGCTATATCTCGGTGAAGATATTATTGAGCGCAGCGATGGTCGGAAAATAATTAATTATGCGTTCTGGGTGGATGGAAAGCGCGTGCTAGCTGACCGCTCGCTGATATCGTACCTGGAGCCCTTGACATCCTCTTGACAACTTTTCTCTAATTATCTTGAATAAACCGCCTGTCTGGTGCGTCTAACCTACGTAACGAAAAGAAAGACAGCCCTCCCGGAGATTTCATATGCGTCATTGTCGAATTTGCTACCGTACTGGTCATAATAAACGGACCTGCCCCTCATACACCCAGAGACTCAAAGAAGGCGCTCTGGGCGAAATTGACCAGGAGGCTACTAGCGGTGAGTCAGCATCGACTTATTACCGCGATCTATACATGAAGCGCACCGGGCTGAATCCGGCAACGGGTGCCAAGGTTGCGGGAGTCAAGCGCAAGCAAAAGCGTCAATGTACGTGGTGCAAGAATCGTCATGGACAGTGGCAAGAGAATTTCGGCTGGGATCACAATCGGCGCACCTGTCAGGACCGCAAGGACTGGCACAGTGAATTGGTTGGCGACGTTGCCAACTGGCGCAGTGAATTCCTGGAGCGCATGAAGTCCCACGGCTTTGGCGTCGGTACGCTGATTAAGAAGCAGTCCTATGGTTACTGGCCAGACCCGGATACCGGCGAACAACGCTACGGATCCGCAGAGCGTGTCATGATCGTCACTAAAATCAATTGGGATCGGGTACATCAGCACAATCGGTCAGAAACGGTCGTAGTCGTCCAGGACGTAGGCAAGCCGACCGAGACAGAGGGTGTACGCATCCCCAAAGAAGTCGAGTACACCGGGGAAGAAGACAATTACGATAGGCTTTGGGATACTGGTTACGAAGTGCTGAATGGCAGTGGTTCGCAGGCGACAATCCCGGCTGGCTGGATCGATGGACAGCACGCAACGGTTGATGAACCGTACTAAAATTAATTTGAATTATTTTCGATTATCTTTGAATAAAAACCCCTTTCCAACGTCTAATTACTGTAAGTAATTGAGAGAAAACGAACACACTGGAGTGTCCACCTAATGGCTGTTGATTTTAAAACCTTTGTTTCTGTTGCGCCCCATGTAGCGCGTGTCCGTAAGCCCGTTCTGCTCCGTGGTCGCCACGGTATTGGCAAGTCCTGTGTGGTCTACCAACTAGCCGAGGTCATTGGACTTCCGGTGGTAGAGCGTCGTGCTTCCCAAATGACCGAGGGTGATCTTCTGGGTCTGCCTTCCACCGATGGTGATTGCACCCGGTGGAACCCGCCCGAGTGGTATCTCACCGCTTGCCGCGAGCCCGTCGTGCTGTTTCTCGATGAAGTTGACCGTGCAACCCCCGAGGTTCGTCAGGGCATCTTTGAGTTGACCGATAGCCGCAAGCTGGCTGGTTTCACGCTCCATCCTGACACCCTGATTTTCGCTGCCGTCAATGGTGGCGAGCATGGAGCGCAATATCAGGTGGGCGAAATGGACCCCGCCGAGCTTGACCGCTGGACCGTGTTCGACGTGGAGCCCTCAATTGAGGACTGGCTCACCTGGGCGAAGGAAAACGTCAACGAGATCGTATGGGACTTCATTAATCAGAACCGCAACCACCTGGAGCATACTGGCGATTTTGAGCCCAACAAGGTCTATCCTTCTCGCCGGTCCTGGGATCGCTTGAACGAGTGTCTCGCAGAGGCTAGCCTTCTGGAAGAAGGCGCGGATCTTGATACCCTGTTCACTCTGTCTTCCGCGTTCGTGGGTTTCGAGGGTGCTGTAGCTTTCAAGGATTTTGTGGATAATTATGACCGTCTGGTGACGGTTGCTGATGTCCTTGATAATGGCGCGATTGACAAGACTTCCGATTTCGGCATCAATGAACACTCCGCCCTGGTCGAAAAGATGGAGTCAGAATCCACTTTCGAAGAAAAGCTGGAGCCCGCCCAAATGCAGAACCTCGCAAATTATTTTGTGACTCTGCCGAGTGAAGTTGCCATGAAGCTGTGGACCGTCATGGGTCAAGGCAACATCGACAATACCGTGGGACTGCATCAAGCCACTGCCGGTGACGGTCGCGCTGTTAGTGCCTACATTGTGGAGTTGCTGACCGGCGAATCTGCCTAAATTAATTAATGTCCTTGGGTGTCGGGAAGGCATCCGAGGGCAAATTAATTAATCCCCCTAAAACGATTATTCAGCGAGAGTTAAAAAAGAAAAATGGAAACTAAACGACAGAGAGTACGCAAGGGCTTCGCCAATATTGGCAGACACCGTAAAAGTTTGACTGCCGAGCAACGAGCGGAATTCGCCCGTGAACGTCGAGCCCTGGTAGGTAAATTGATTCTCCAGGAAGGGTTTGAAGGCGCACTAGTCATCGAGCATATCCGAGGATCACAGTATCTTCTAAGGCTCCCAGACGGTTCAGAAGTTTATGCTTCACACAAGAAGCCCCGGCAGAAGCCAGGGAAAGAAGCTATCACCGACCGGGATGGAACCTGGGCACTGTGGGAGACACGATCATGATGGTCAAGGGAAGAGAAGTAAAAGTCAATATGCAACGACGACACCTGGAATTGATTGCAGAGGTAATTAAATTTATTGGTGATAATGAGGTAGACAGGAACACCGTTGCAACAATGTTTGCTGATGTTCTCATGAGAGAGCGGGTCAATGATCATTTTGATGTCGCCCGGTTCGTTAAAGCGTGTACCAGTGATTAAAAACATTTGTATCGTTCTTGTTGTCATTCTCCTGTGGGAGCATAGATACACACTTATTCATGCGATTGAATCACTTGGGTAATTGTGGGTCATTGTGGAGCAAAGTGGAGCGACCGGATCTAGCTGGATCGGTTAAAAGGAATTGAATCAATTAATGGGATCTTTAATTTTGTTGGATAAGCGGGTAAAAGAGTGACGGATCTGGTACGTATTCGCTCTCGCATTATTCGACCGACAAATGTAAAGATTGTGTTAATCGAACTAATTAATTTGGATAGATTGAATATTTCGCCCCTGATTACGTCTAATTAAGCGTACAAGAGAGAATTTTATGACCCCTGCTGTAGCCCCCTTTGACCTGAACATGCACACAGCGCGGCTTCTTATGAATGAGCCGTTCTTTGCTGCACTGTCTCGGCGTATTGATAAACGCTCGACCACGGACGTTCCCACTGCCGGTGTAACCGTTGATAAGCAGTCGGGACAATTCGTGCTTTATTACAATCCCGAGTTTATGGGCGCACTGCCTGATAATGAAAAGCTGGGTGTGCTTAAGCATGAATTTTATCATCTTATCTTTGAGCATGTCACCGGGCGCAAGCCGTCCGACAAGCTGACGAAGAAAGATAATATTTGTATGGACCTCGCAATTAACTCGCACCTTCAAGGCGAGTTGCCTGACATGTGCTGCATGCCTGGAGTGGGTCCGTTCGAATGGGCTCCGCTTTACAAGTCCTATGAGTGGTACTTGGCGAATTGGCCCGAGGATGAGAATGAAGGCGGCGAGGGTGGCGAGGGCGAGCCCGGAGAAGGTGAGCCCGGAGAAGGTGAGGGTGGACAACCCGGATCATTCGATGATCACTCCGGCTGGAGCGAGGGTGGTGATACTGCCAGCGAGATCGCCAAAGAACGTCTGAAGGATGCAATTAAGAAGGCTGCCCAGGAAGCGCAGAAGGCGAATAGCTGGGGCTCGGTTGGCTCCGACATGCGACAAGAGATCATCGACCGCATTTCCACCAAAGTGGACTGGCGCAAGGTGCTGCGATACTTCATTAAGACTAGTCAGCGGGCTAACAAGCGTTCGACCGTTAAGCGCCTGAACAAGCGTTACCCTTACATCCATGCTGGGCGTAGGGTCACCCGTCAAGCTAAGATCGCGATCAGCATTGACCAGTCTGGATCGGTGTGTGACGATATGCTTGCTGCCTTTTATTCGGAGTTGGATAAGCTGGCAGAATTGGCAGAGTTTACGGTAATTCCTTTTGATACCGACGTTGCCGAGGATAAGGTTTTTGTGTGGAAGAAGGGAGAGCGTCGGAAGAAGGAACGGGTACTCTGCGGCGGGACTTGCTTTGATGCTCCCACCAAGTATGTCAACAAGGGTAACTTTGATGGACATATTATCCTGACTGATATGATGGCTCCCAAGCCTGTGTCTTCCCGCGTGCAGCGCATGTGGATGACCACCAAGGACTGCGCGGCGCGTCCCTACTTCCAGACTAACGAAATCATTCTAGCTGTGGATTAAACATGCGAACACCTATTCTAATTGCTGCCGGTCTGCTTGACGTTGCTGTATATGTAACGCTGGCATGCCTTGCCTATCACTACTTCTTCTGCCCCCTGACATAAAGGTCGGAGAGTAATAAAAATAATAATGTTAAACAATAGCTATAGAGTAGAGTACTATAGAGAGAGAGAAGACAATGGCATCAGTACGTTATAAGAATGGTTCATACTATGTTGTATATGCTCAGGGTAAACCTGTTAAGTGTCACAACAAAGCAACAGCCGTCTACCTTGTCCGTCAAGCTAACAAAGTCCTAGCGTAACAAGAGACAGGACAGGCTTAATGTGAGGGGGTGCCCCCCCCCACCTACCCCGGAAGGTATGTCGCACTAATGCCCCGGCAGGATCATTGCGACTAAGTACGTTCATGATCGCTAAGAAAAAAAATGAGATTTAGCTATTGACAGCCAATTAATTATGGGTTATATTATATGGTAGAATAAGGAGTGTGAAGTATGGCATCAGCCAAGAAAGACCAGAAAATTGAAGCGAATAGAAAGAAGACCTATAACGGGCAGTCCACTAGAACCAAGTACGGTACCCCAGGACCATATGGTGGAAACAAAAAATATAAAAAGAGATACAAAGGGCAAGGACGGTAACGGCAAAAAATGCCCAAAAAAAATACCGAGAATAAAAAGCTTAGCGTGAACAACATCGAATCAGATAAGTTCAATGAGGGTGATCTAGTAAAATGGTATACATTTTATGAAGATGTAATTGTTAGAGATGCAGGACATGGCATAATCATTAAATGTGACAAGGGCAATAAAAATGCCCCAATTGATTCGCCAGGACTTTACGATAGGTATTACGTGCTTAAATTTAAGAAAGGAGAAGGTTCGTCGGAAATTGCCCAATGGTTTTTTACCGAGGAATTGGAACCAACAAAAGAAAATACAAACAAACAAGGAGAGCTATAATGGCATATTGTATTAATTGCGAAGAGAAATATTCAGACAAGCGGGAGGAAATTGGCTACGCTACATGTCTAGCATGTGGTGAACAAGAGGCAGTAACACTTATTATCGAGAGACAGGAAGCTAAGCTTCGTGAACTAGCGCCATACGCTACTAGTTCATTGGACAATCCAGAGTCTCACTTCAGTCCCTCCCCCAGAGCGAGGTGACGCATAGACTATAGTGACAGTCATTTAACCACAATGACGCTAGTTACTATATGTACTACAATAGAAATGACCTATGGATCTTCGGTACCGCTTATGGTTCGATGAGTGCCCATTCACGCAATAAAGATATACGCAATTACAATTGGCGTATAATGACGTATAGGAAAAAGAATCCCACCGATATAGAAAAATGGTATCCATACGAAAGTTTTTATACGTATACAACCGCCATTCGAATGCGTAACTTTTTATTAAAACAAGGAATATGTGCAATAATATGTAAGTTACATGCTAATTAAAATATACGATACGAGGTCATAATATGTCTAAATTTAAATTTGATGAAATTAACTTAAGCAAAGCTATAGCAGAATCGATACTTGATGGACTGGATAGTGAGCTTCCGCAAGAAGAGCCGTGCAAAGCCTATCAAGTCATTAGCGGCTCTGGTGATGGATGGTTCTATGACCCAACAGAAGGAAAGATGGTTTGTGTTAGTAGGGGAATTGAAATCGTTAGTATATCGGATGATGTAGACGATTATGGACGAATGTTAGTTCGTTGTCCTACACGATTTCTTCTATTGCCTGAAAGCGAAATTGTAAGTATTGGATTTAATTAAATAAAAGGGAGGATATATGCTATATATAAGCTCGTTTCGAAAACGAGTTTTCTGGACCCTAAGCTGTCTAATATCATATTACATTGTCGGATTTGAATTTACGGCATTGGCATTAGTAGGTTTAACGTCTTATAGATTGGCATTTCCGTATGATTAATAATGATGATGACACATGGTATAATTCCAATGGTGAGGAATTTATATTACGTGACATTATTAAGATTACTAAGCTACACTCACAAAATAACGGTAAGATATACATAGGCACGGATAGCTTCATAAATAAAAGCAAGTGTGTTTTTGCCACTGCAATATGTCTTCATGGAGCAGATAAACAGGTTGGGGGAAAATATTTTTTTCGAAGGGTTTCTTTCAAACGTGAAAAATTTTCGGAATTGGTTTATCGCATAACTCACGAAGTTCAACAATCAATTGAAATAGCGCTGCACATAACCGAGCGAGAGCCAAACATCAATATTGAATTACATTTAGACGTGAGCCCCACTAACAAAAATAACAAAACAAGCAAATTTGCTGATATGTTAACCAAATTTGCCAGGGGAGCAGGCTTTAACTATAAAATTAAACCGGAGGCGTGGGCATCCCAATCTGTTGCCGATAAACATTCAAAATAATATAACCGGACGCATATACTTGCTATATACAGTATATGTCGCGCTATCTGGCTACTATTGGAGATTTAGTTAAGCGAGTTAGATTATTTTGCCCCGGCGACGACGGATGGTATGAAGTTTATACTGGTGAATATAGCGACATTGGCATAGTAATTGATGTTGAAATGCCAGAACTAATTGATATCGACTATTTTGATACTGAAGAATACTTCATTAAAATCATATGGCAAGATCCAGAACAAGGAGTGCAGTGGTGCTGGTCTAATGAAATTGCTCTGCAATCTGCAGGAAAAATTAAAATTAAATGAATATATGAACAGCATATACGTCTAATAACTGTAGAGTTAAGAAAATAACGCTCCAAGGATATAAAATGGTTAACAAAGAGCAGTTTCATATCGGATATGAAAAGCTTTGTAATTACACAGTCTCTCGATTGAAATATGAGATTGTTGAAGGACCAGATGAGGTTGATGCCTGTCATCGGGACACTAAGCAAATTGCTATTTGCTCTCGCATGGGCATTGAAAATAAGCTTTACACACTTCTACACGAATGTGGGCATGCGCTGATCAGGGAGAATCTGGGTAACTTTGCAAAAGAGTATACCGCCCAGATGGAAGCCGATGGCGATGGTCGTAAGATGCGCAGCGCAAGATATAAAGTCGAAACAATTGAAGAAGAAATTGAAGCTTGGAAGCGCGGAAGGAAGCTTGCAAGTCGTTTGGAAATTGAACTAAACGAAGACAAATTTAACGCTCACAAGACCGAGTGTCTTATGACATATATTCGATGGGCAGGATAAAACAATATGATAGTTAATAAGCGTAGAGTCAAAAAGTTGAAAAAAGCCGTTCAGCATACTTACAGTGTAGGAATATCACTTGCTATTCTCATGGCAATGGTGTATACTGTATATAGAACAAGATGCACAACGACAAATTAGATGAAGCCCCATTTGGAATTAGATCATTTGAACGTTTAAATATTGGCGATCTAGTCAGATGGAGAGAATTAAGCGATGATGGGCGTGTAAAAAACCCTCTATTTGGCTTAATAACCGAACTATATGTTAAAGTGCGAGGCAATAGAAAGGTAGCTTTGGTAAAAGTTACACAAATTAGCTCGTATAAAAATAATTTAACATCTCTGGGCAAAGAAAGAGAAATTTTAGCAGTTTGTGTCGAGTTAGTCTCTGGCATAAATGTCGAAAAGGAGAGAAATACATGAAAAAATTTCCATATACAATATATTGCGA
>Ga0114898_1001917_pt1 | contig 11516 bp, 3 predicted proteins | sample Malvired_Geostar_FD_83496 | JGI IMG/M metagenome (GOLD analysis project Ga0114898, IMG submission 83496) | Marine viral communities from the Global Malaspina Expedition - Malaspina viral metaG DeepMed_Geostar | ecosystem: Environmental > Aquatic > Marine > Oceanic | place: Mediterranean Sea... | reverse complement strand
CTATCAGCCATGACTATAATTTTTCCATTAGTGTTTTCATCATTATTTTAATTTCACTTATTTCTTCTTTCATACTATTTATATCTTTTTCTTGCTCATTAAATTTTTCTTTCTGCTGCGATTTCATTTTATATCGTCTTTTCACCGCATTATAAGCACTATCATTATTATTTAAAACGGCACCTGTTGTTCCATCTTTTACTAGATTAGGATATCCCTCTATCTTTGTATATGACATTACACAGCCAAAGCCAAAGCTCTAAAGTTAGCAATCATAGGTGGTTTAGATGTATTCAAAGATTTCAATACAAGTTTAATAGCGAAAGACGAAAAATCTTCCAATGGTAATGTTGTTGTTGCAACATCATCATTATTACCAGCTGTAAATTCATATTCTCTAAAGTCTCCAGCATTAGCTGATACTGGAACTGGGCTATCTGGAATACCGGTAGTATTAAATCCTGTCCATTCTATATCTTCAAAAGGCATTTCTGAACTAGCTCGTTTTATCTTATAGTAACATTCAAGTTCAGATTCATCTTGGACAGAAGCATCTATCATTACCTTAATAGCCGTTGCTTCTTGTTTCAATCGAATCTCTCTAGTTAAATAGATACAAGCATTATTATCTCCGGCAGGTTCTGTAGAAGCTCTAAAGTTTGTTAATGTTCCAACATCACTTGAAGAATCTATTTTATTAATTCTATTGGCAATACAAATTACACCAGCTTGGCCAGCACCTAAATCAACTACCGGAGTAACTGCATCACTGGTAGAGGTCATTGTATTTGTCAGTCTAAATGATTTATCACCACCCAGTTCATTTGTCTCATTAATCTGTGATGTTATAATATACGGCCGAATAAATTCCCAATTCTCATATAAAGGTATCTGAAATTTATCAGCATTAGTTGTTCTACTAAAAGCTGTTTGTGTATATGCACCTGAATCTGGAGACCCTAAAGTTTTACCTGTTGTTACTTGTGCATATGTATCTACTGAAGTTAAAGGTAAAGTCATAACTTTAACTTTATTATACATGGTATCAAAAGGAACATTCTTTGTAATAAGCGCATTAGATCCACCGGCAGTCATTGTCTTGGTTGCTGCAGTAGTTGTAGTAATCTCAAAACTGTCTAATTCTACACCAGAGATTGATGTATGCGTCTTGTTAATTTCTATAAGAGGTATACCAGCAAGAACATAAAACTGTACTGTACTTCCATCTTCATGGGTTGCTGCTGTTGTACTATCTGAACCTCTTGTACAACCAGTAACTGCATTTCCAGATTTTCCTGTATACTGAATAACCTCATCATCAATCTTTATATAACCAGTTGATGTAAAGTTAGTTGCTGATGTCAAAGTAATAGTAGTATCTGTTGCTGTTAAGTTTGCACCTTCATTTAATGTAGTATCGGAAATTTCAGAATGAACATCCTTAATAATTACATTGTTCAAAATTGAGTACATTCCATGTCCAAAATAATTTACCTTAACTTTAACTAAACTAGTCTCAACCTCTACTGGATTCTTAGCCAAATATCTAGTAAGACCATCAGACTTAGCAACAAATCCAGAAGGTCTATCTAACTCTTGGTTGACCATCATTACATTACCTGATTTAGAGACATCAAATTTTGCTCTATGTAAATCAAACTTTAAATCTTCATATTGTGATGCCGTCCAAGCAGTAGCGTTCTGTGACTTAAACAGAGAACCAAGATATGGTTGTTCTGATATAGTAGAAGTACCACCAACATCAACCTCACCTATTCTAGAAAGCCATACTGTATAATCTAATGAAGTACTTATTAAGACAATAGCATATTCCTGCATCTGCTTTAAATGTTGCGGCCATTCAAATGTAAATGATGTTGCTGTTACAGCAGTATCCGAAACATTAACTGAACTGGCTGGTAGTGTTACTTGACTCCCGGGCAAGACTTCATCTGAAGGATAACCATTAACAACCGTACGAAGCTGGATTGTTACAGGTGCTGGTTGACTGCTGACATCTTTAGTCTTGAAATAAACATCAACTTTAGTTACAAAGCAACCGTCAGGAAATTCAACATCCTGAATACTAATACTCTGAGCAAGAGGATCATACCAACCGTGAAAACCTCCAACAGATGTAGTTGCCGTTGTCGATGCTGAAGCAGAAGCTGAAGCACTGTCACCACCTTTTATAACTCTTGTTTGACGTAAAGTATCATCCCTAGAAACTCTTCCCTGTCGCAAAGCATTCATTCTTTCTTGTTTTGTCTGCTGTTGACCAAAGGCTGTATAAACAGCTTCACCTGCACTATGTACAACTCCATATACTCTACTATCGGAACTATTATCAGTAAGTCTAAAAACTCCTTTACCTATAGGAAATCTGATTTCGTCTGTATTTGGAATTGAAAATGTACAGGCAACTTCTCCTAATGAATTTGTTACCAAAGGCAAACCACGGACACCACTTGTTGCCACCGGCGCTGTACCAGCTACACCAGTTACGGGATGTGTATAAGTTTTATGTTCTATAGCTGTAGTACCATCTGCACCACGTTCTGAAATTGTAAACGTAGTATCTCCCTTAGCACTATACACCATTTTTTCTGAAGTTACATAAGCTGAACCTGAAGTATCACTCCAACGATATTGATCTGCTGAACCAGAAGCTAAATCGCCAGGATCAAAAGTTCTGTCTGCAGCTGTTGGATCTACTACTGTACTAATCGTAAGAGCCGCTGGAGCATTTGGAAATCCTGTTGTTGATTCTACATTAATAGTTGTTGCTGTTTTAGTAACATCAGCTGTTAGTGCAGCTGTTGCTACTGAAATGCCTGAAGGTCGAGTCTGATTAGTTACATGACGACCATTGAATAATGGATACAATTGTGTATTAGGTTTAAATCCTGTACCCGTTATAGTAACATCTCTAGCTCTCATCCAAGGAATAACTTCCATTGTAGTTTCATCACCAGCACTTCTATTCTGTCGGAATTCTTCCAAATCAAATCTAGTACCTTCTCTAGACTGGTTAAGTCCAACATCAACCGAAACTTCACCTCCAATTGACATAGATGTTGTTGTTTCAACATCATGCAATTTAGCAACCATATTTCCAGCCGCACCTGATACTTCAATATCCTTTCTTTGATTCCTAATACCATGTTCCATTCGTATATTAGTTTGTTTAGAACTAGATGACATAGATGCACTTAATGAAAATCCAACATCAACATCTACTGAATCTGTCTGCCATGATTTCCAATCTGTTCTTGTTGTTTTATTTCCCATCCAAGACATCCATTGGTCATAGTCACCTTCAATGTTTACAGTAAACGCTGGTGCTCTGTCTGTATCAATCCACAAATCAGATTCAGGATCTAATACAATTGTACCTGGCCAGAATATTACACTGAATGGGTTAAGGTTTTCTACTCTAGATGCAAACTTATTAGAATGAGCACCCATTGCTACTTCTGTATATGGCAACATGGCCATATCTACTTTTCTTACATAGTGATCATCTAACCTATCACTATCTGTAGTATTTTCTTCAATTAACTCTACCGTCTGAACATCATGTTCTGGTCGGAATTCTTTTCTACTTCTATCTACAGAACCACTATAATCATCATGAAAAATATTACCTACACCATGACTTTCAAAATTATCTACAATGAATCCTGTTTTAAATCTATCAAAACCATCAGCATCTAGCACTCTAAAGTTTTCTGCATTTTTCTCTAATAGTGATAATGTAATAGTTCTTTCTATGTCTCGTAAGCGTCTGGAAAGACCTGTAATGTCTTTCATAGTCCAGCGCCTATTAGATGGAACTTGTAACCTTACAGCACGTTCATTAAAAGTATAAGGTTGAATCGCTACGCCGGCCAACAACATAGCCCCTTGAACATCTTGATTTGGATAAACTGGATTTTCAGATGGGATACCTTTCTGTACTATAAATCGTCCTTTTTCTGTAAGAAATAATTTATCAGCTCTACCAAGATAAGTTTGATAATCTAATTGAATAGTATCAGAAGGTCCTGGTAAATGTGAAGCAGAAGAACCTATACCTTCAAAGACTTTACTTGAATGTGCAAATGCAGTAGTTGATCCTGATGTAGAAACATTAGCAACCTTTGGTCTAAAATCAATAGTATCAGATAATCTTACACCTCGATATGCTGGAATTTGATCGTAAGCTGTTTGGTTAGTATAAGAATCAGCACTAAAGTAATCTCCAGAACCATGTGTAAAATAATCAAATACAATCAATAACTGTCCTATTGGTGCAGTCTGATTTGGCTTTCGTCTAATTCTAGCAATATCATAAAATCCATCTCGCATACCATTATCAAAAGTATACTTATAACTTATATCTGTACTACCAACTGCAATAGAATCTATCTCAGCTACAAACCCACTAGTCTGACCAGTGATTGCATCAAGTGCTGTAAATGTTCCACTTTGGTAAACAAATTGTAATGCAGAACCTGTATGATCTACCACAAGAGCTTTAGCTCCAGTTACTGTTCCTACGATTTGTTCGCCTGTAGTTAAAGTGCCTGTTGCACCTGAAACAGTTAAAGTAGGAAATGTTGGTGTTGTACCAATAGCTGTTGATTCAAAAATAGCCCAACACTTATAACCATCAGCAACACCAAGTGAAATATCTCTATCTTCTACTCTATGTCCGTAAGTAGTATTACCTGCGGTATTATTTGTTAATGTCAATGTAGACATATTAACTCTAGTCTTTGTTTTATGTACACCATCAGCTCGTGATAATGTTGTCGTAACTTTTACACTAGATGTCGTACCTAAAGCAGCATTAGTTATTGTTAAAGTTTGATTACTATTAGACAACACAAACCCAGTAGATGCAGATACTATATCACCCTGTGCAATGCCTGATGTACTAGTACCTAAAGATAGAATATGAATACTATAATCTTGCTCTGCATGAGCTACAAAAGTTTCATTCGATCCAGCATTAAGAGTTATAACACCACCAGTTGCTGTATTAACTACAAACTGTCTCCTCATTGTATGAGAAGTATCTGTTGGTAGTAAAGTTTTAATATTTTGATGAGGTAGTATCCAGAAAGACGGAGAGTTTGCTGGCTCTTTTATCTCGCCACGTTTTCTTGTAGCTAACACACCAGTTGCAGTTGTACTATAAGCACTGTCCATAGTTAGAACATTAGCTTCATCACCAGTTCCTATTGCTGTGACTCTACGAGTTTCTAAAGCTGATGCAGTAGATCCCGTAGGCAATCCTATAATATCACCAACTACAATTTCTTCTGTATATTCTTGGTTTGTACCAACAAGACCAGCACTAACGGATTCTGCTAAAATCTCATCACCTACTGTCCCTGTATCTGAAGCTGATCCAAATTCTTGTCTTAACTGGTTACCATCTTCTAATACGATTCTATCAGTTAAACCAAATGTATAATTTCCAGATAAAGTAAATTTAACATCTAGGTCAAGGTCAGCTGTAAATCCATCTCCAGCATTATTTGTATAAGGCATAAAGATTTGTTTTACATCTTGACTAAATCCCCTTGATAAAACTGTAGAGGTTGTACCTGCAACAGTATCTCCTGAATGACTACTAGTAATAGCTTCACTTGTAGAAAATTTTCCTATAACATTCTGAACAACAAAATTAACATTACTTGATGTTCCAGAAACTACCAAACCTGTTGCACCTGATGTTGATCCTGTTATCAAAGCATTAGTAGTAAGACTACAAGCCGATGACATTGTAACATCTGTAAACATATTAATATCAAAAAGATATAATTTATATTTTGATGTAGCATTAGTTGCAGAAGATCCCGCAGTACCACTATTATATTCTAAATGTTTAGCTCTTGCATAACCTACATGGGTTCCTGAACTAGACCCACGGGTTACTGTCTGTCTATTAAACAGTTGGAGTTGTTCCATAGTATCGACAGTACTGACTGATGCTGAATCAGGTACCATATCAGGTGTGCCGTATACATTATTTACATTAGCATACTGACCTTGGTCAGCTGCAACTGTTCCATCTGTTATTATATCTACTGTTCTTGCTTTATCGAACTCTACAACGCTTGAAGAAATTAATTCTATTTCTCTACCAGCTACATAAGCTTTACCAGGACTTGCCATTATAACAAACTTTGTTGTATCTCCTGCTGGAGAATCAGTTAGTTTATAGAGACCGTTATTTACACCATCATCTAAATGTTCTTTCACATCAAAAGTAAAAGGTTTAATAAAATAATCTCCAGACTCTTCCATTGTGCGTCTGGCTATCATATCTTCTACTACAGAATATTCTGGATATCTAATGTGTGATTTTATAGAACCTGATTCAAGTCTCATAAGTTCTACAAAATTAGTATCTGTAGTTCCTGTAAGTGTATGCTTAGCTAATGTTAATACTATTTTAAGCCGATCTGCACCAGGAGCTGTTTCATTGGTTGTTCCTTGAGCGTTGTCAAGTAATGAAGTATCAGTTAAATAACTTACTAAAGTTTCACTGATATCAAACCCAACTCTATAAGAAGGTACATTTGTATATTTGTCTAATACTAAAGTTTGAGCTGTAGTCTGAACAAACATACCACGAATAAAGAAAACACCTGCAGTAATTGTTACAGCACTACCAGTAGCTGCACAACCCGTAATCTGTGTTACTACTGTAGTAATAGCTGATCCAAAAGCTGTACTTACAGCTGCACCGGCCGAAGTTAATCCCGTCAATGTAAGAGCTACATCAGTAGAAATATTTTCACCGTCAGAAAAAACTTGAGCTGCATTATCAGTACCCGATGCAATATACTTAATAAAAAGAGTATCTGGATCGGTACTATCTGCTACTGAATATCCAACAACTCTAGCTTTAACACCACTTGTTGCACCTGTAATTTGAGTACCTACATAATCAGCCAAATGATTAGCTGTTGTATAGGTATTAACACCAACAACATATGTTGATTGCAATTTTAATGCAAAATAGTTTTCATCGTATCCTATACTACCAGGAATAACAATCGAACCTTCTTTAAAAATATGTCTACCAAACCTTTCAATCTGGTTTTGCTGAATACTCTGAAGGGTTGTTAGTTCTCTTGCTTGTACTGCCTTCCCGGGTTTAAATAATACTTTATGAAACTGGTCAGCTTCATCATAGTCGTCATAATACGGGGTAACATTCAGGTCTGTCTTTTGTGCCATTTTTTAGAACTCTATTACTAGTTTTACGTTTTCTGTTTGGTCTGTAGCTCTCATAATAGGAGCTCTATGTTCAACATACATAATATCACCACTGTAATAATCAATCTCTGGATTACTTACCGCTGATGTAGTACCTGTTGCACTAGATGAAGCTCCTGTTACAACTTCAGCTGAAGCACTAAATGCAGTTAGATTTTTATTTGTATCAACACCTGTATAATCTGTTTGCACATAAGATAGGACTCTAGTTGTCGAATTCCAATCTACCACTAAACCCTTAGCTCCAGAAGTACCGCCGGTAATAATCTCATCATTAGTAAATGTACCTGGCGTTGGACTTGCAGCAAAAGTTACACTCTTTAATGCACTTCTTGTAGCTGCTGAAGCAACTACTACTGTTCCATAGTTGTATGGATTTCTTACTAAACCAATTCGTCTAAAATCCTGTCCTGTAACAAAGTCAGAACCTTCAGCTCCGGTTAAACTTGTATTAGTCATTATATAAAATGCACCAAGTTCTTTTAATGCATCGTAACCATGGCCACCCTTTACTGGAGTACCACCATCTGTTGGTCCAATAATAGGTGTTAATACTGCCGAAGTAGACGGAGTACCAACTGAAGAAATACCATCAACATGAACTGTGGCATAAGTATAATTAGTTCCTTGTGTAGTAACTGCTACAGCTGTTACTGCACCTCCTGATATAGTTACATCACAAACACCACCTGTACCATCGCCTCTAATAGGAACATCTTGATATGTATTGTTAGTATAACCAACACCAGCAGTAGTAATCTTAATATGTCTAATCTCACCATTCACAGCATTACTTGATACTGTAGATTGTGATATACCAGTTATCGTTCCTTTAGTATCAACAACAGGCATAAAATCAGCCGTAAGAAAATTTTGCACCTGAGTAGTGCTCATAGTATACATATATTTCCATTGATAATTATCAGTAGCTGTAGCGAATTGTGTGTTTGATGTGGAAGTTGGTTTTGTTACAACAGCAGCCCCGGAGTTATTAAACATACACTTATAGACTTTATATTCATCCGTCATTACATAGAATGTGGAATCAAAAAGTGTTGTTGCACTACTAGTAGATGTGACTGTAGAACTATAATCATGTCTATACTCATCATATACAACACCTGTTGTCCAAGTTCGTCTAGGTACAACAAAAGAAACATCACTAGCTGCTACTTTTTTAGCTGCTAACATATCTCTAAAATGACGATATTCTTCCTGCGGATTATCTATAGGAGTTGGAGGGGAAGCATCTGTGCCACCACCCGTAGTAGTTGAAAACTGTTGCGGCCGGCCTACAAAAAGATAATAGGTAGATGCTGTACCTGAGGCTTCCTGAGACGAACTCCCGCCAAATGATTCATAAAATTGTTCTGCGTTATGAATCCTAAATTTGTTTGTTACTATTGCGGCCATTTAAGTTAATTCTCCGTTATTGTATTCTACTATTTATACAGGCTTAAGTAATTGTTATTGTTATTTCGGACGGTGCTGGAACATTATGTTTTGCTCCAGGTAAATCAGTAATATCACCTATAGTAAACTGAGACCAATTTGCCGGATGAAATGTACCACTCGTTCCTGTATTTTCTGTTACGATAAATTTAAAGTTAAAGACATTGACATCATCAGCGTGTGATGCAGCTGATGTTGTTCCTTGTATGTTTGCACCTCTGGTACATCCCGTTAAATTATTACCTGACTTACCTGTGTATGTTATTTGTTCGCTGCCTATAACTATAGTTCCTGCTGTAGGAAACTGTGAGGCACTGGTTAATGCAATTGTAGTAACTGAATTATTAATAGCGCCGTCTAAGGTAGTTAATTCTCGTTGCTCATAAAATCCAGGATGACTTCTAAATGTTATACTTGGATTATCTATAGAAAGTGTGTGACTGTTTGAAAACATATATTTGTCAATACTCTTTCTAATCCAACCACCATCACCAATAAAGTTAGCCCCGGGGATTGGGTGACTGACTGTGGGTGTACGAGATGGCCCGGGTGCAGCTGCAATGGTAGTTAGTGGATAAGTTATTGCATCTCCAGTACCTCTTAACGCTCTTTCATGTGACACTGAATAACGATCTATAAGAATATGGTGTGTTAAAGAAACATCCTTATCATTACTCAATGCAGTACCTGCAGGAACACCAGCAAGAGGTGCTGAGCTTACTGTTTGTGCCGTGCCACCCAATCGTCTACCAAGTTGTGTAGTAAAGATTGTCTTGAGAGTTGATAACAAGTCTGGTGTAAACGAAGCACGAGCATCAGCCAAATCAGGTACAGTAGAGGAAGTTTTAATTCTTAAATTAAGAGGTGGTATAGTAACTGGATTGATTTGTGAAAATAAAGCAAACCCAGCTGGATGTGCTGTTGCTAATAGTTCATCTTTCCATACTGTTATAGATGTAGCAGTTTTTACTACATATGAAAAATCTTGCCAATATAAACTGTCCTGTATTTTCTTTGAATCATCTGAAATGAATCCATCTTCATTAATATACTTTGGAAAAACTCCTGTTGCACCAACATTACTTGTAAATGTTGCTGCATCTACACTAACGATAGTAGCAGTAGTTCCTGAAGTAGATTCGGTAATTACTTCATCAACAACAAATGTTCCTGTTACCGATGATACCTTTATAAGTTGAACATTAGTATCATATGATACAATAGTAGCTGTAGCACCACTAGTACCTCCAGTAATAGTTCTGTCTCCTACAAGAGCAATTGTCGGTGCGGTTACTAATATATTGGTAACTGTAGTTAATGCAGGTATTTCAGTATAATGTACCCCAGGTTCTAATACTCTAGCTGATGTGATTTGTCCAACTTCACCATCACCTTTAGCTATCATCTTACCACCTGTTCTATTTCTTACCGTTAAAACATCAGCATTAGAACCAGAGGTTAAACCAGTTAGTGTATCACCCACAGCAATTAAACCAGTAACAGCAGTAAATTCTATAAAAGAATGATCTGGAACTAAAGGATCATCATATTGTCTAAGAACCGTTGCTTGAACTGTTGATGGTGCTGGAGGTGTAATAGTTTCTCCTACAGTAAAAGGAATAAGAGTATTTGTACGTTGGAGGGTATGACCTGTTAATATTGTTGAATAGTACTGGGTTATTGTAGTAAATGCCACATTACTTTCTAACATCATAGTATTGCCATCTTCTAATGTAATATAACCATCATCTTCTGCTATGATTCTAGAAGCTCTAACTCTTAATGTACCTGTTATTACCGGATCTTGATCTTCAGGTAGTGTAAGTGTTGGTAGACTAGTATAGTTATTTCCTATACCCTTTACTCTAATATCAGTAATATCACCTGTACCTGTTCCATAATCTTGTACAATCTTAACTCCTGGTGTATTATCTGATATTACCGTTTGATCTTCTAATATAAAATGATCAGCTGCAACCATACCATAATCTTCTTCTTGATTAGAATAAACTAATGCAGATGTTGTGCCTTCTTGACCTATATAAGATTCATCACTTGTTAGAATATACTCTGGTTCTGGTACAGAAAAAGTTATAATAGGTTCACCTATATAACCTATACCACCATCGACAATAGTTACACTAGAAACTACACCATTAGTAATAGATGCTGTTGCTGTAGCACCAGTTCCTTCGCCTTCCAAAAAGAATTTACCACCTGTACCATCTTCATTGATAACATCACCCGTATCATCTTCTAATTTGATAACGGCTTCCTGGCCTCCAAATGTAATCGTCGGCGCAGCTAAATATCTAGACCCACCGCTAGTAACTGTGATAGCAGTAACGACCCCATTGCTGATTGTAGCAGTACCAAGAGCTCTTACAGGAGATGATTCTAATAAAAATGCAAAATCAGTTGAAGCTTCTGTTATAAGTTCACTATAAACAACATTAATAGGTGTTTCTGTTTCCAAATAGAATTTACCACCAGTATTATCTTCATTGATAACATCACCAGTTTCATCTTGCAATCTGATGTAATGGAATTCTTCATTAGTAAATCTAAATTGATCTACTACCGATCCTGTTTCTGGAGCAATACCACCACCAACAACCGTCACCTCAGCTGTCAGGCCTGTACCACCTGTACCTGTATCACTGACAGTTACTATATCTCCTATTTCATAACCACTACCAGCTGAAGAAATATCAATATTAGAAATTTTACCAGCAGATACAGCCTCAATATCAAGTTGAGCTCCAACTCCAACATCTGAAGTATGT
>Ga0114898_1001913_pt1 | contig 11528 bp, 3 predicted proteins | sample Malvired_Geostar_FD_83496 | JGI IMG/M metagenome (GOLD analysis project Ga0114898, IMG submission 83496) | Marine viral communities from the Global Malaspina Expedition - Malaspina viral metaG DeepMed_Geostar | ecosystem: Environmental > Aquatic > Marine > Oceanic | place: Mediterranean Sea... | reverse complement strand
TGGTTCGGTCGCAGACTAAAGAATCCTGATAAGAAATTAAAAAGAACTATAGCTGGTGCATTAGAATCTGGAGTTCTGGAAGGATCAACAGAGTACGTCCAGACAATCTTTGAGAACATGGCTACTGCTTATGTAAAAGAAGAAGATTTATGGGATGCTTTCCAGAAAGAAAGAGCCATGCTTGAGCAAGAGGAAGCAGGGGCCAGAGGTGCTTTGATTGGTACTTTACTAGGTGGTGGTGTTTCCTTCATGGGTGCGCGACGAGCGGCAAAAAGAAAAGCGCAATGGCTAGAAGATTTTATGGCAGACCACCAGCGCTTAGTGGGAACTGCGTTGCCATCCGGGGAAGATTTAAAATTGTTAGTTGCTCCAGTAGAGCAAGCGATTGGAGATAAGGTTAGGGAAGCCCAGTGGGGAAATTATAAAGAGTGGATGGAAGATGAGGCTATCCAAGGGATCGTTAGAGATGAGGCGCAATGGGAAGATTTTAGAAGGGACTCTTCTTTGTTTGAGGCCATTCTTAACTCAAAGATGGAAGCGGTCTTAAGTGATTCAGATGCTAGTATCTTAGATAATCTTATAGACAAGGAGAGAGCAGGTCATATCATCAGGACAGGGGCGATAATAGGTAGAGGCAGAGCGCTCACTCCTTACGTTGAGCCACCACCACCACCTGTTGTTGAAGAAGCAGTGGAAACATTTGAAGGGACTGAACCTCTTCTAATACAGAGAGGTGGACCGCTGACTGTTCCCACTGGTGGAGTGTTCGCAAGCTGGGGTGAAATACCAACTGGTGGTGCAGGTCTTGTTGCTGAAGGCGGTTGGCGTATAGAGGGAACGCAACCTATAACGCTGGCGAGTGGCGCTCCAGCCATGAAGAGAGGAAGTCCTGACACCTCTAATGTTTACATCAATCAATCACGCGACATTACTCTTAGAAAGAGGAATCAAACTAAGGTATCTGACTGGGTAATTATAGAAAACTCTACTGGAGAGGTTCTTGATTCTGGAAAATGGAGAGAGTTAAGAGACAAGTATGAAGGTGCGCCAGTCCGACAACAGGACTATGCGGTTGATGAGGGATTAACAAAAGAAGAATATACTCAAGCTGGTTTTCAGAAAAGACCAAGCCAAGCTGAGTTTGATGTAGCAGCAGCTACCGATCTTAGCGAACAATATGAAAGAGAACTCTCAAGACGGGGTGAGTTGCCACCCGGAGTAGGGGATAGAATAACAATCGAAATGGCAGATGAGGCTGGTGATTGGGGGAATGTTGATCTTAGGACTGACAAACAGTTCGATACTTATATTGTAAGAAGTGTAGATGAGCGCCAAGTTCCGCGCCAAGGTCGCACTGTTGGAACTGAAGCAGAGAAAATAACTGCTCCTCAATATGGAGTAACGGGAGTAACGGCGGCTTCTGACACTGTAACACAATACACACTTATCAACGATAGGACCGGAGAAGAAGAACAATACTATATTCGTCCAGAAGATAAAGATAAATTCAGGTTTGTTACTAGACAAAGGGCCGCACGTAAAGCGCCTGAGACTGTAGGCAGAGTTACTCTTGCTGACGTTGAGTTCATGGATGAGTTCCTTTCTAAGGAAGAAAAGGCCGCACTGTTTCCCTTCACTCAAGAGGGAGAGCGCATTGCTGTAACCCAAGCTAGAAGGGAGAATGCAGAAAGATTCTTTGGATATATACAGGATAAGGCATTCAGGAAGAGGTTGGGTGATGCGCTTGAAGAAGCATTTAATCTGCGCGGAGAAAAAGTAGCGCAGAATATCAGCAAACTACAGCATCAATCTAAAGAAGAGATAGAAAGATTCATAGAAGAGAGTGGTAAAACTAAGCCACGAATTGATGAAGAAAGAGCCGGGGCTACTCGTCCTACCCTTGAGACTGGGCTTGGTAAAAGGGTTACAGAAAAGGCTGTGCTTGAGGAAAGAGAAAGGATTTCAGATGAAAAACTGCACAACCTAGAGATAGCGGCTTTAGATAAGGCTCGTGAGTCCAAGCTTGCCAAGCTATCAGATGAGGATCGCAAGGAAGCTGAAAGATTAATGGCGGAAGGCGCACCCCTTCTTACTGAGGCAGAAACTCAGGCAGTCTTGGATGATGTAGCTGAACAGGTAGAGAAAGAACAGACGGAAGCGGCTGTAGCAGATACGGCAGCCAGAAAAAAAGAGAGTGCAAAGGCCAAGGAAAAACTTAGAACATTAGCCAAGGGGCCAAAGGTAGTCGATACTGCTAAAGAAGAGGCTCGTCCAAAGGCGCTTCCCAAAGGACAAAACCTAGTTGATTCTATTGACCCAGAGACAGAGGAAGTTCCTACCCCTGCAACCTATGAAGTTAAGATTGGTCCAGTAGAGGCAAAAGCAAGAGGGCTTAATCCAGAGTTTTTCTATACTTATACTGAGGTTACTCCTGATGATGCGGCTCATTGGAAACTACTTGAATCTGTAGGAGTAAAGGTAGATGACTTTATCAGTGTCATGGGACATCACATTCGTAAGGATGATGTCGTTGAGGTTCAGGAAATAACGGGAAGGGCTAAAGCACCAACCCCTAGACTTAGCGTTGCAGAACGTACAGAGATTGAGGAGGAGATAGAATCCCTAGAGAAGCAAAGAAAGGAACTGCTATCACAAGCTTCAAAAGAATTTAAGGCGCAGGTAAAAGAACTTCAAGATCAGTACGACGAGGCCGTCATCTACGGTAGGCTTGCTGCTTCTCCTCATGGTGGATGGGCTAAAAAAGAACGAACACAATTCATTAAAAAATTGAGAAAGCTAAGTCTTTCTGAGGAAGGTAAAAAATATAAAGACCTAGCAAGAGTTGCAGGAAAGGAAATAGATGCATTAAATAAAGTATTGGAAGAAGCCCCTTCCTTTATTCGGGGCCAGTCATCAGAAAACAAAGCAAGATATAGGACTGGTTACTTCCGTGGCATGGAAAGGATTGCCGAACTGCCTGATGGGATACCTCATCCTGAAACTGTGCGTGAGTTCTGGATAGATAACAAGACAGGGATAATTATTATCCAGAGAGAGGCAACCATTGAGTTGAAAGACCTCGACAAAATGGATGTTGATTATCCTTATGACTATGAAGTCTACGTCACTTGGTATGACCGTGAAGAACATAGGATCAAGCTGGTTGAAACCAGAGATCGACTGATGGAAATCTATAGGAAGAGTACAGAGTTTACAAAGGCAGATGAAGGGGGGTATGAGTACACGGATAAGACTCACTCAAGGACGAGAAAGATACTCCCCTCAATGGTTAAAGATTTCTTTGCAGATTTTGAAGAGAACTCAAGGGGCGCAGAGATTGAGGTAGAAGTTACACCTAATATGATTAGAACAATAAACAATGAGAGAAAGAAGGCCGGACTTTCTACTCTCCAGTTTACTTCTAAGTTCAGGGTGTCACCATACTATGTTGAGACTGGTGAAGGACCGCTTGCAATGCATGATGTAGAGGAACTGCAAAAGATACGGAAGAGTAAAGGGTTGCCACCTATAGATGTGCTAAAGACTGGAACTGCTGGTCGTGAGTATGCTGGTCCATTAATGAGAGCGGCTACAAACAAAGTAATGATTACCTATTATGGTGAGGATGGAGCCTACTCAAGGACTATAAATGTAACAGATATAAAGAGCGGATTTGAAAAAAGAGTAACCCCAAGAATGGTTGGTGTGATGCAACCGTATGAAGACCTTGCTGCATCAGGGCCAGAGAGAGGCGTAAGGTTGATTGGCTCTTATAGGGGTAGCATTTCCAGTGAGGTTGCTGACATGGAACAACTCATGGCTGACATGTTTGTTCCTCAGACCCATGCCTTTGGTGCGTTTGGAAAGAACAAAGAGGCGGCGCTTAAACGCAGGACTGGTCAGCTAGAAGAGGCGAAGGGAAGGAATGTTCTAGTCCAATACTTTGACGGAGCCGCTGTAGAAGGACAGCTAATAGATGTTAATCGTGAGGCCAACACATTTACAATTGGCATACCCAAAGCCAAGCCTCGACCAGAAGCAAAGCAACGATTCGATTATGTTGAAGTAGACATCTTGGGTTATGACCGCTTCCAAGCTGAAAAGAAACCAACAGAAATATATACGCCCAGTGAAACTCGTGAAGAACTTCCCGTTGATCCACTTGATCTGCCACTTACAGATAATGTTTGGTATGTACCCCTCATTGCGCGACCTACCGAAGTATCCAGAACCCCATCAACTGGAACTCCAACAGGACTGACTCGTCTGGAAGTACGCAAGACTGGATTGGGAGCCACGCAAAGGGGAACCCGTTACGTTATTAAAGTAGATGACATGGAAGAACCTAACCCTACGGGGGGAGAAACATTTGGTATCAACCAAGCCATTACCTTTATTAACAACTTGGCTAAACAAACTGGTGGACAGGAAGGGCTAGAAATTGTTTCTCTTCCAAAAGAGATAATACCCAAGGTAACATCTTGGGTGGTTAAGGGGATATCCAAACCAAGAATAACTTCATTTAAAAAAGGAGAGTATACACCTCCGGTTGGAACGCAACCCCTAACGAAAGTCTGGGAGCCGGGGGCTAGTCCTTTCACTGATCTTGCTGGCCCCAAACTAAATGAAAGCGAAGCGTCCATCATTAAGGAAGCAGAGGAAGGAGCAAAGAAGATAGCTGATGCTGTCTTGAATAACACCACTCCCGCTCCTGCGGTTATAACAGAGCCAGAGGTGACTGATACAGATGTAACAGAGACAGATGTTACAGATGTTACAGATGTTACAGATGTAACAGATACAGATGTTACCGATGTTACAGATGTTACAGAGGCAGAAGCAGGGCCAGTGGTTACTGATGAGCAGGCAGAAAACTTTGATGTAATAATGGATGAAACTGGAGACATATTACTCAAGGAAGGGATGATTACTCCAGAGGAGATCAAAAAGATACAGGCTGACTTTAGAAGTCTAGGCTTAAAGGCTCCTACCGCCGCAGAAATAAGATCGAGAGAAGTACCTCTGGAGGGAGGTGGTTATATTAAAGCACATGTTCCGAAGGCAGTCGATAAAGGAACGGTTAAGGAACAGGCTGGTGCGGCAACAGAGGAAGTAGTAGTAGAGCAAGGTGGTGTTCGTGATCCATCTAAGGATACTGAGTTTGGTGAGGCTTACACTTTCCAAAAAAATCCCCCCGCATCAGACAAAACCCTTTCTAAAGATGATGCAAAGAATAAACCATTGATTGAACTTGGCATTGGAGATACGTTCTACGATGGAGTTGGTGGAAAGTGGGAGAAGGTAGAGCAGATAGGAAAGAATAGAACCCTTCTTAAATTCGTAGAAGGAAGAGCGCCCAAGCTTGAGTTCCAAGTAGAATCTAAAGGGAAGAAAGATAAGATACCTTTCGGCCCCGGATTTCTTATAGACGCAGACTCATTTAGTACACCAAGCAACCTCTACCTTGTTAGTGGTGTAAAGGGACTGGAGACTGGAAAGAAAATCTCAGTCAAAGAAACTTTCAAGCGATTCCAAGAGGGGAAAGGTCCACCCGAAATGATTAACTTCTCTGTCGTCAGGCCCACGCCAGACGGAGAGTTCGGAAGGATGGACTACAACACTGGCCTTACTCCAGCCACATTCAGAGAGATGGTTGGTAAACAAATCGGACGACTTACTCTTGCTCGTCTTGAAAAAGATGGGGTCGTCAGGATTGTACAGAATCAGCAGGATGTTCCTAATGCACCCCTTGGTATGGGTATCAAAGCTGTCGAGAGAGATGGGCAGGTCTATTTTATAACTAACAACATGACAGAATCAGAAGTGGTAGGTACTTTCTATCATGAGATTGGTGTGCATGTTGGGTTACTGAGGGTGTACGGAAGGGATGTTTTCCAGCGTATCCTTGACAGCGCAAAAGAACTGAGAGACTCTTCACCAGAATGGAGAGAAGCTTTTGATACAGCCACTAAAGTATTCAATACCCTACATGAAGCGCCTGATAATCTGACTGGCAAAGCCCGTGAACAATGGGAGAATGTAACACCAGAACAGAGAGAAGCTTTTATTGCAGAGGAAGCGATCGGCTACTATGTAGAGGATGCACCTGTCACTGATTCTTTCTGGAGATTGTTAATAGATTTCTTGCGTAGAGTTAAAGGAACAGTTAAGAATTATCTGGGCATGAAGCTGAATGAGGCAGAGATAGTAGCCTTCATTCGTGGTGCTACTCGTGGAACCATGAACAGGAACAACGAACGTGCAGACAACCGCATGTACGAGCACTACTCTGCGGCCTTTGGATTAAACCTAGATAGAAAAGCCTATGAGTATATAAAGAAGAAAATAGATCAGACTGAAAACTTCAACACGAAGAGAAGACTTGAGGCTTTGAACGCTATAAGGAAGAGCGTTGTTAAATTCTTTGAACCTCTGGCATATCTCCCACTCAAGGGGTGGTATAAACAGATGCGCTCTATAGCACAGGGACGCATGACTGAGTTTCAAGAACTTGGAAAAGAGGTGTTAAAGATGTACGACTCCTTGACTCCAGAGGAGAACCAGCAACTCTTTAATTACTTCACTACTAAAGGCGCTAACCCCTTGGACATTAAGAATCCAAAGCTTAGAGAAGCGTCTGTTAAGTACAAAGATTGGATCAGGAAGATAGGAAGAGAAGCTGTATCACGTGCATTGATAGGGCCAGACCAGATGGATCAGTACAGAGATTTGGAGGATGCTTACCTACCTCAAGTGTTCCTTCTTCATTTGCTGAGTAGCAGGAACCCAACATCTCTGCCCAGTGGCATGACTCCAAGCATGATGCACTGGACCAAAGAACGTATTGAAATGCATGACAGAATGAAGGAAGCAATGGGCCAGATCAAGGACGTTAACTACCTTGTGTACCGTGCGATTACCATTTCCATGCAGGACTTAATTCTGGTGGAGTTTCTTGAAGCTGTATCTAAACAATCCGCCTTTATAAAAGGGCAAGCCCCTTGGGTAATGCCGAACCAATGGATGGTGGTAGAGATAGATGGAAAGAAAAGACGCAGAACTATAGCGTCCTTAAGAAGGGAAGCTGATTCTTGGAGGGTCTTGGCTGACGCATCCACTGGCAAGAAGAAACTTGATGCCATAAATAAAGCTGGTGAACTTGAGAAGATAGTATTTGATTTCTACAAGAAGGCTGGTATAGCTAGAGATGCTTCTGCTGAAGTGGCAGAGGCTGGGCTTGAGGCTTACTATGCTAAAGAACTTAAGAAGTATGACCCTGATTTTAGCACCAAACAATACAAACAGATTCCAGACCAGCAAAGATTCGGAGCGATGGCTGGCCTTTGGGTAAGGAAGGAAATCTATGATGACGTAAGAGGTAACGCCTCTCAGTTCTTTGGAGAGGAAGGCATCATGGGTAAAATCTTTAGCCCCCATGGTAAACATGCAGAGTGGGTAGGTATATTCAAGACTGTTAAGGTTCCTCTTAACCCGCCCAGTGTGATGCGAAATGCTTTCTCTAATACCCTGTTGTTACAGTTGAGTGGTCTTCCATTCCATAAGCAGCCTGAGTATTTGATGATGGCACTGAAGATGTACAGAAACCAAAAGGGTGACTACAAAACCTACGCCGTTCAGGTGGACAAGAGAAACGAAGACGGTCGCCTTGTGGCTGACGTAGAAGCAGATAAAAAGTTTGAAGCAAAAAAGAAAAGCTTGAATGCCAAAAGGAAAGAGGACAGGGAAGGTAAGACAGCAGAGGAGAAGAAGGCAATAGACAAGGCTTATCGACAAGCTGTAGCGGAAGCTGATATTGTAAGACGCAATGCCCCACGGCAAACCGAAACCAAGATGATGAATGGCTTTGAGATTGCCAAGCATTATGGGGTGGGTATGACCACGATGAGGGCTGCTGAACTCAACGCACTTGAAGCTGTCTTCAAGTCAATGGAGAAGGATGGTGTGCATGGTTCCATGTTCAAGGCTAAACAGGCATGGGCTAAGTTAGCAGAGAAAGGTGGTAACATGTATCAACTGCTGGAGATGGTAGGTAAGGTAGCCATGATCCAGTACAAGCTGGACAACAGCCAAGCTGAACTCCAAGATATTAGAAAGGAAAACAAAGGGCCAGATGGTACTCCAGTTGACTTGGCTTATGCCGCTGTCATGGAAGCTAACGATGCACTGTTTGATTACAGTGAGGTATCTGCTGGTGTACGTGGACTGCGCTCATCTTTCTTTGGCGCTCCCTTCATAACCTTCCAAGTCAAGGTTATTCCTAAGATGATAAAGGTGATGGCTCGTCACCCAATGAGGCTCCTGCCTTACGTTGGATTCTACATGGCGGCACAAGCGGCCTTTGGTAGTATCCCGTTTGATGATGATGAGTGGGATAAGTTCCGCGAACTCATGCCTGAGTGGATAAGGGAGACTGGACATGGAATGTTATGGCCCTTCAAGGATAGCCACGGAAGAGTTCGAGCATTCGATGCATCGTGGATGGTTCCATGGGGCGGCTTAACCAATGCGGTAATGGACATGGGGCGCGGTAACCCAGTCGAGGGGTTGCGATCTTTAGGTCTTATCCCTCCCGGTATCCAATGGAGCAGTGCGGTCCTTACGAATTACGATTCATTTAGTAAGAGGGCCGTCTATGATGAGAAGGGTTCAGCCGCTGATAAAGGGTTCGACATTTTAAGCTACGCATGGGCGCAAGCTATGCCCCCATGGTTGAGCGACAGAGGATTTGTTGGTGGTTCTTCTTTGATAGAGGCGGGGGCTAGACTAGACCCAAGCCTAGTTCAGGGAAGACTAATAGATGCACTAGCAGGAAGAACTAACCGATATGGAGAGCCAAAGGCAGACACGGTCACAGCCATACTCTACATGCTGGGAGTAAACCTACGTCCAATCTCCAAGAATGAGCGCTCTATTAGGTTGAAGAGAATGACGAGGGAGAAGCAGGAACTGCAAGCCGACATCACTAATACCCGAAAGGATAAGAGCCTATCTAAATCTCAGAAGAGCAAACGGATTGAAGAGTTTCGTAGACGAATAGATGAGGCTAGAGAAGCGAGGAAAGATTTCGTCGCCGTTACCTCATGAGGCTGGTGGTCATAGAATGGTTAGACATCTATGCCACATCGGGATGGGAAAAAATAGACGAGGTAGAGCCTCAACGGATTTGGACCGTGGGATACCTCGTCCACCAAGACAAAAAGGTAGTCAAGATAGCGACTACCAAGGACGAGAAGGGTGAATGGTACGGCTTCCACGCCTTCCCGACTGGTTGTGTGGTGTCTATCAAGGACGCTATAGATAATCCCGAAGCAACTTCCGTTGCGTAATTGCTACGATCTCATCGTAGTACCCTTCACCATCTAATTCCTTCAGCATGATCACCCCTCTCCACCACTGGTGCTCAGTATCACGGCACCAGTTTTCGGTGTAGTCTGGGTGGCTGAAGCATCCGGCACTCAGGCCAAATATTTTCTGCCCGTCAGGGCGCGTCTGTTCGGCGTGGTTGTACAGATGGGTGTGACCCTGAACCGCGCTACAATGTAGCTTAGAAACGAGCGTGTGGCCCAAGTGAACGCTACTGATGGGCCTTCCTGAGATACCTGTAGTGAAGTAGTGGCTGAATGTTATGCCAAACAGGGTGAGGGTACTCTTGAAATCAATAACCTTCCATCCAAACTTCTTATACTGAAGGTCATCTATGGATATGGCTCCGTCTAATTCGGGAGCGGAGTTAGTTGCTCTGGTGATACGGTCCTCGTGATTACCAAGGCACATGTACAGCTTGGGCTTGTATTGTTTCTCCTTGTTCTTCCTTTTCTGCTCGTTGAACTTACGCAAGGGAGCGAAGAGTTTTTCTTGTGCTTCAATGGCGCTGATGACATCCTTCTTATAGCGCCTACCCTCGAACCCCCTTGTTCCCTTGTCATAAGAAGAGAGTGACGGCAGGTCGGCCCAATCACCCAAGCATACCACGTGCTCTGGGCGCTCCCTCATTAGATACCGACCTACCGCCGTAAACCTTTCGCTGTCATAGCCCGGTGCAGCATGGGCATCAGGGATAATAAGTAAATTCATATTGGTCTATTTGGTTCTCGACTATATATTAATGGATCAATTTTACCCCACTCATGTATGGTCATACCTACCCACTTATCATATCTCTCGCAACAGTAACCTTCCTTGCAGAAGTCCTCATGTGGACAACCATTACACGGTGCTTTCTGAGCGTTCCTTATCGCTTCATCTAGGTGTCTGCCCTGTTGAGAATGATCTGCTCTACTGGTATTAGGCAATGCAAATATATTTTTCATATCTCACATGCCCCTGCCATGCAAGCAAACTCCTGACTGGCTGTGGTCTGATCATCTTCTTCCTTGACAGAGTTCCAATCTATCTCAGCGGGTAAGGTCTTGGCTAGTTTCCTGTATGTCTCAGGAGAACAGTCCTCATAGGGTGCTAACTCATAGCTGTGATCATCATCTGCGTGTGGAAGGAAGCTAACACCAGACAGAATGTTAAAGTTCTTATACACCCATGCACCTACCTCTACCCACTCGTTCTCTCTGACAGAGACAGTGATAGAGGGCTTGTGCTCACACCAGTTAAGGGCAAACCTTTTCCAGATATCCAGATGCTGAAGGGCAGTGATGTCATGACGAGTGATAGCATTCTTGGGAGACTTCATGCCAAACTCAAACACCCATGCTCCATCGTTGCGTGGGTCAGCGTGATAAGGAACCCCGGCCTCTATCATAACGGTAGAGATGGGGTCCTTCTTATCGTTGCGAACCCTCCGAATGAACTGCGAATTGTGCCGTGGATGGATGCCGCTGGATGAATCTACCAACTGGCTCACCGTCCCTGACGGCTTAACACAGGTGATTGCGGCTGACTCAGGTATACCTAATAGCTTGGCGGCAGAGACATTCTCTTTTACTGCGTGATCTCTCAGCCCCTGTAGTTCCTTGTCGGTTGCCTTAAGGATAGCGGGGCAATCCATGATGCCAGTGAGAGACACACCTAACAGCCTCTCTTCCTCTGTGTTCCTCTTCCAAGGTGCAGACAGGTAACGGAAGTCTGTCAGCGTGGACTGTATAGTACCAATCCATGTGGCTTGGGTAACCTTCTTGCGGATGGAAGCCAACGTGTCATCAGGACGGCACACTACCTCAGAGAGATTGCAAAATTCTCGTGGCCTAAGTACGATCTCAGAACAGGGATTTACCCCAAAGTCATAGTGGTTATCTCTGCGCTCTGGGACCATGTCCTTTGCCGCTTGCCTGTTGAAGATGCCACGTTCACCGCTATGACTCTCATAGAGTGATGTCCATTCTCTAAGGAAAGCACCAGTGTCAGGCATCTCAGTGTAGGCCACGCTGTTATTAGCCAGCGATCTCTGACCATTCTCTAAGAACCACTGGCCTGACTTGGCATGACGCATACGGTCATCAGTCAGGTTGGATAAGGAGATGGTAGCGGAGCGCCTAACACCACCGACCACCACCGCC
>Ga0114898_1001912_pt1 | contig 11530 bp, 14 predicted proteins | sample Malvired_Geostar_FD_83496 | JGI IMG/M metagenome (GOLD analysis project Ga0114898, IMG submission 83496) | Marine viral communities from the Global Malaspina Expedition - Malaspina viral metaG DeepMed_Geostar | ecosystem: Environmental > Aquatic > Marine > Oceanic | place: Mediterranean Sea... | reverse complement strand
GTTACGGAATAGGAGGCCAGTCTAGGAAGCATCGTTCGATCGATGTGACCGAATGGCGGGTTAATCCTATCGCTTAAATCGATGAATGGCGGCTGTGCCAGTAACCACGCGCCTGCTCGAAAGCTGCGTCCCGTGTCGCGCCAAGACCTCGCAGAGCCAGGGCCATGGTGGCGATCACGGCGAGTTCGCCATAGGCATCTTCTTCGCGACCTTCCCACACGGCCAGCAGCTGCTGCGGGTCCAGCTGGTCCGGTTTCACATGGCGGCGCTCGGACAATGCCGGCCATTCTTCGTCCCAGGGCAGCCCGCCAGTGGTGCCGTAGAGATGGGAGATATTGTCCGGATTTATCTCGACCTCGCCGCCTTCGCCCTTGATGACGATGGCGTGGTCGCCGAGCAATGTGCTGGCCTGGCGGTGTGTGTCCTGATAGCCGGGGTGGAAGATGCTCTGCAGGCCGCAGCGTGCGCCGAGCGGGTTGAGCAGGCGCGCCAGCGAGTGAATCGGCGAGCGCAGGCCGAGCAGGTTGCGCATGTCGATCATGCGTTGCAGCACCGGCATCCAGGCGCCCAGCGGAATGAATGCGAGATTGCTCTGGTCCAGTGCAGCGTTGACCTGTTGCCAGTTCTCGCAGCCACGGATGCCCAGCAGCTCAAGCTGCTGTTCGCTATAGATGCGCCCGGCGGTATGGGCGCCACCGCCGTGCATGAGGATGCGTACGCCGTTGGCTGCCAGGCACTTGGCTGCCAGCAGATACCAGGGCAGGTGGCGCTTCTTGCCGGCGTAGCTTGGCCAGTCGAGGTCGACGGCCATCGTCGGCGCCTGCACCCGTTCGCGTACCGCTTCGGTGAAGCCGGCCAGCTCGTCGGCGCTTTCTTCCTTGTGCCGCAGCAACATGAGGAAAGCACCGAGCTGGGCCTCCTCGACCTTGCCGTCGAGCAGCATGCCCATGGCTTCGCGGGCTTCTTCACGCGTCAGGTCGCGGGCGCCACGCTTGCCTTTGCCAAGGATGCGCACATACACGGCGAATGGGTGTTCGGCTGGAGTCTCGAGGATCATAGGCAATTGCTCGGTTTCGGCAGTCCCGCCAGCTTGGCGGCCAGCTTGGCAGGGGTGCCCTTGAACAGGCGGTTGAGGTGCAGGCTGTTGCCTTTCTCCGCACCGAGTTTCTGCGCGGCGTACTTGATCAGCGGTCGTGTGGCAGGGGAGAGCTGGAACTCGGCATAGAAGGCGCGCAGCAGGTGAATGATTTCCCAATGCTCGGCTTCGAGGGCCAGTTCCTCCCGGGCCGCCAGGGCGTCGGCCACGGCTTCGTTCCAGTCGCTCAGATCGACCAGAAAACCGTCCTTGTCCAGCGCGATTTCGCGCCCTTCGACGATCAGGCTCATAACCAGCCGTTGACCCGCGGATAGCGACAGGTCAGCTCGACGAAGCCGGGATAGTCCAGCAGCTGGACGCGCTGCGGCAGGGCGGTGATAGAGCGTGCCTGAACGTCCTCTTCCAGAGCGAACAGCGCGACCTGCTCGGGCAGCTGCTCCAGCGCCTGGCACGGTTGGCTGCCGGGCTGTAGCGCATAGGTGGCGTCACCGGTCAACAGCAGGGCGTCGGCGTCGCCCAGCAGCGGCAGGCAACTGGCGAAGCGGCTGTCGCTGAACGGCGAATGAGAAAGCAGGTGCAGAGTAGCCATCAGATCGTGATCACATGGTCGTAGCGGTTGATCAGGGTGCGCAGGCCGGCATCGTCGAGGATCTCGACCGGCAGTGCCAGCGCCGATTCGGCGAGGTTGCGCTCGCTGAGACTGCGTCGTGCGGCGAACAGGGCATCGATGCCGAACAGTGGCAGTGCCTGCAGATTCGCAGTCAGATCCTTCTGCTCGACGGGTGCCGCCTGCTGCGCGGCGGCGAGCTGGAATACGCCGTCGTCGAGGAACAGCATTCCCAGCGGCAGCTCGAAGGCGCCGCCGGCCAGCACGATGTCCAGCGCCTCGCGGGCGGATGGGCCGGACCAGGGTGCCTGGCGGCTGATGATGAGCAGGGAGTGCGCCATCAGTGACCTCCGAAGCAGATGAGACGATCGGCTTGCTGCGCCGCTTCGTGCAGTTGGCCCAGTCCGGACAGCTCCCAGCCGGCTGCAAGGTTTGCTGCGGGTCGCTGATAACGCTGCGCTTCGCCGGCATCGAGCACGCCGCGCCGCAAACCCGCGGCGATGCAGACCACGCCGTCCAGCTGGTTAGCGCTGACGAAACGACTCCATTCGGCCGCCACGTCCAGCTCATCCTGGGCCGCGACGATGTTCGCCGAGGCGCTGTGCACGCCGTCCTGATAGAAGAACAGGCGGCTGATCTCGTGGCCGCCAGACAGCGCGGCTTCGGCGAAGCGCAGCGCGCGACGCGCGGCCGGCGAGTGGGGCGGGGCGAACAGGGCGATTACGAATTTCATCGGGGCACCATTGCGAAACAGCCGACATGATACGCCAGCTGCACGGATGAAGAATCCGTCGTCGCCCATCCGGCCTGTCGTCGCGCGGCAAGGCTCCGCGAGATACCCGAGCTAAAGGGCTGCGCCCGGGCGGGCCAGCATTGCTCGGGTCTTCGCCCCTCCGGTAGATTGGCCGGCTTTCTGCCCGTTCCGGGCTTGGCTGTCTGGATATCCCATGTCTGTAGCCGACACTTCCGCTTTGCCTGATTCCGTCTACCGCCAGCCTGGCTTTCTGCCATTTCTGATAAGTCGCGTGCTGGCCATGTTCGCCGTGCAGATCCTCGCCGTCGTGGTGGCCTGGCAGGTGTACGACATGAGTCGCGATCCGCTGTCGCTGGCCTATGTCGGCCTGGCGCAGTTCGTCCCGATGTTCCTGCTGCTGATGCCTGCCGGCGACCTGATCGATCGCTACGATCGCAAGCGCATCCTCGCCCTGAGCTGGGCGCTCGAGGCAATCTGCGCGGCGGCTCTGTTGTGGCTCTCGCTCAGCGGCGGGGCGGTGCTCAGCTTCTATATCGTGCTGGTGTTCTACGGCTGCGCCCGTGCGTTCACCGGACCGGCGTTGTCCAGCCTGTTGCCGCAGATCGTGCCGCGCGAGCGCTTGGCTGCAGCCATCGCCGCCAACAGCATGATCGTGCGTGGCTCCACTATCGCCGGCCCGGTGTTCGGCGGAGGCCTGTACGCACTGGGTGGCGGTGGGCTGACCTATGCGGCCTGCCTGCTGTTCTTCCTCGCGGCAATCGTGTTGTTGCAACGGGTACCGGTGCGCTACGGCGAGGCCATGCGGGCGCTGGAGGCTACCGCATGGCAGCGCTTCACCGCCGGCATCCGCTTCATTCGCTCGCGACCGATCATCCTCGGCACCATTTCGCTGGACCTGTTCGCCGTGCTGCTCGGTGGCGTGGTCGCGCTGTTGCCGATCTACGCCCAGGAGGTGCTGGAAGTCGGCCCGACCGGCCTTGGTGCACTGCGCAGCGCCATGGCGCTGGGTGAGGTGATGGTGGGCTTCTACCTGAGCACGCGGCCGTTCAACCGCCATGTCGGCATGACCATGTTCATTGCCGTGGCGGTGTTCGGTCTCGCCAACATGGTCTTCGCGCTGTCCAGCCTGTTCTGGCTGTCGTTCGCCGCGCTGTTCGTCGCCGGAGGTGCGGACATGGTGAGCATGTATATCCGCTCGTCGCTGATCCAGTTCTCCACGCCGGACGCCATGCGCGGACGCGTCAATGCCGTGAACATGCTGTTCATCGGTTCGTCCAACGAGCTCGGCGAGTTCCGCGCCGGCACCAGTGCCGCCTGGCTCGGTGCGGTACCGGCGGCACTGCTGGGCAGCTTCTGCACGCTGGCGGTGACCGGCGGCTGGATGCTCGGCTTCAGAAGCCTGCGACAGGTAGACCGCTTCGAGGATGCCTCGCCCGAGGCTCAGGCCTCGCGCGCCGGCTGAAACGCGACGGATTGACCGCCCAAACGAAAACACCCTGCGAAAGCGTTGCCTTCGCAGGGTGTCGGATTGCTCGCCGAGGCGGGCAGGTTCAGCGCTGAATCAGTCGTCGCCGCCGAAGATGCCCAGCAGCTGCAGGAGGCTGATGAACAGGTTGTACAGCGACAAGAACAGGCCGATGGTGGCCATGATGTAGTTGCGCTCGCCACCATGGATGATCGCGCTGGTCTGGAACAGGATGCAGGCCGAGGAGAACAGCACGAAACCTGCGCTGATCGCCAGCTGCAGCCCGGTGATCTGGAAGAAGAAACCCGCCAGCATCGCACCGATCAGCACGAAGAAACCCGCGGTGATGAAGCCGCTGAGGAAGCTCATATCCTTGCGGGTGATCAGCACGTAGGCCGACAGTCCGAAGAACACCAGGGCGGTCATCGACAGCGCCGAGCTGATCAGCTCACCACCGTTGGCCAACCCCAGATACATGTTGAGGATCGGACCCAGCGTATAACCCATGAAACCGGTCAGGGCAAAGGTGGAGACCAGGCCCCATGCCGAGTTGCGCAGCTTGGCGGTGAGGAAGAACAGGCCATAAAAGCCGATCAGTACCACGAAGATGTTCGGGTAGGCCGCGTTGGCCTGCATGGCCAGGTAAGCCACCAGGCCGCTGAACGCGAGGGTCATGGCCAGTAGCCCGTAGGTGTTGCGCAGGACCTTGCTGACCTCACGCTGTTCGACCTGCGTGTGGCTAAGCGCGTATTCGTGTTCGTGCATGGCGACACTCCTTGGATGAATTCAAGCCTGAGACGATTTGTCCCGGATCATAACAGAGGCAAGTTGGATGCCTAGCATCAGTGTTTGACAGTGTATTTCTATCCGGTACTATTGCGCCCGCTTTATCCGGAAGTGTGGCCGAGTGGTTGAAGGCAGCGGTCTTGAAAACCGCCGAAGGGGAGACCCTTCCCAGAGTTCGAATCTCTGCGCTTCCGCCATCTGAAAACCTGAAGGCCCCGTATTCCGGGGCCTTCAGCGTTTCTGGAGTGCCGAAAAGAGCATGTTTTTGGTCCCAGTTTGGTCCCATCAGCACCTGACTTTTCCCGACCCCTGAGTCGAGCCCGACGTTCCGTTTGGTGCCTATCCCACCGCGTGCCCGTGATATCTCCATCCGGCTTGTGGCGCTGTTGGCAATCGGGCCGCCTGCGAGGCGGCCGCTGCTGCTAGAATCCGCGCCCCGACAAAAGGAGTTGTCGCCATGAAACGATTCAGACAGCCGGAGGCCTTTGCTCTGGTCCAGCAACACTACGAACCGCTGGTGTTCAACGCACGGATGGACTCGCCAACCACGGTGCGCGTGATGCTGCTCGATGAGGCCACTGGCGAATCCCTGTTGCTGACGGGACTGCCGTGCCGCATCTCGCTGTCACGCGCTGAAATCGCCGGTCTGATCGCCGCCATCGACGCCGATGCTGCCGCGCTCCGCCCCGGGTTGCTGAACAGACTCAAGCGTTCGCAACGACTCGGCTGATCACAGCGTTCCGCTTGTTCTCTCTGCCGTCTCCAACCCTGGCGCCATCGAGTTTAACAGGCGCCTGGTGAGAAACGGTGCCTGTTCCCTCAGCGAAAAGAGTTTGGGCGACAGCAGCCAGGTATGGGTGATGCCCATCAGGCTCGAATAGAGCAGCAAGGCCAGTGAGCGCGCCGATCCTTCATCCGCGTGCGCCTTGGCGATCAGTTCTTCCAGCAGCTGCACCATGGCGCGGGTGAGCTTGCGTTCGCGTTTCAGGGTGCTTGCCATCTGCGCGGTGAGTTCGGTCTTGTTCAGCAGGATCTCGAAGGACTGCCGATACCAGCGCTCGTCCAGCAGCAGGCGAAACCATTCACCGACGAAGTGCTCCAGCGCAGCCTGCGGGTCGCCGGCCAGCTGGCGACTCTGCTCGATCAGCTGCTCCAGCGGCTCCTGGGAATAGGCCAGCACCGCTTCGTACAGCTCATCCTTGCTCTTGAAGTGCCAGTAGATCGGGCCACGGCTGAAGCCGGCGGCCTCGGCGATCATCGCCAGAGTGGTGTTCGAATAACCGTTGCGGCTGAACAGTTCCAGCGCTGCGGCGATGATCTTCAGGCGGGTCTGTTCGGCGTCTTCTTTGGTCCGGCGCATGTGGGGCCTCAGATGATGCGCGGTGGCTCAGCCAGAACGCACTGTGCGACAGCGCGCCGTGGCTGATGAAACGGGCGCCTGGCGCCCGTCACGGGTTGAGGATTCAGAGTTTTCCGTCCGCGGCCATTTGCATGTAGGTGGTATCGAAACGCAGTTTGACGTTGGCGTCCGAGCCCAGCAACTTGCCGCCAGGCATGGCGATGCCGATGAAGTCTACCGAGTCCGCACCGTCGCCCAGCAGACCGTGGTCGAAGGAGAATTTACGCACGCTGTCCATGGCCTGATACGCCTCGTCGCTGTTGATGAACGCGAGCGAGTCGGCAGGCTTCCAGAACATCTTCATGCCCTTGAGCTGGCTTTCGTAACCGGCCTGATCGGTTCCGGACGCCTGGCCCAGCGAAGCACGCGCCTTGGCGCCTTCCTCGGTGTCGCTTTCCAGAATCGCCATCACCTCATACCAGGCGCCAACCACGGCTTTGCCGAAGTCAGGATTGTCGGCCAGGGTTTCGCTGTTGACGATGGTCAGGTCCTTGATGTGGCCGGGGATCTGGCTGGAGTCGAAGGTCCGGTGCGCACCGGGCGTGGCGGCGACTTCGTCGAGCAGCGGGTTCCATGTCACGACATTGCGCACCTCGTCCGTACTGAATGCCGCGACCAGGTCGGCGTCAGAGGTGTTGACCACCTGCACGTCGCGCTCGCTCATGCCTACGCTATCGAGCGCCTGGGCCAGCAGGTAATGCGAAACCGACAGCTCGACCAGATGAATCTGCTGACCCTTGAGGCTCTTCAGGTCGGCGCTGTCCTTCATCACCATCCCGTCGTTGCCGTTGGAATAGTCACCGACGATCAGTGCCGTGGTATCGATGCCGCCGGCAGCCGGAATCGACAGCGCATCCATACTGGTGGCGACCACGCCGTCGAACTGGCCGGCGCTGTACTGGTTGATCGACTCGACGTAATCGTTGACCTGGGTGATGTTCACTTCGATCCCGTACTTGTCGGCCCACTTCTTCATGATTCCCGACTCATCCGCATACTTCCATGGCATCCAGCCGGCGTAGATGGTCCAGGCAATGTCGAAGCTTTTCTTTTCCTCCGCCTGAGCAAAGGGCGAAAGGCTGGCGAAGACCACAGCGCCGGCACACAGCAGACGCTTGAAGGTGTTGGCTTGCATGGCGAATCTCCTTGATCAAAAGAACTTCAGATAGCGCTGGATTTCCCAATCGGAAACATGGGTGTGGTAGGCATTCCATTCGTCGCGCTTGAACTCGACGAAGGCTTCATACATCGCATCGCCGAACACCTGGCGCGACAGCGGATCGGCCTCGAACGCGTCGATGGCTTCGCTGAGGGTGCGCGGCAGGGTTTCGATACCCATGGCGGCGACATCCTTTTCGCTGTAGTCGTACATGTTTTCGCGATGCGGCTGACCGGGCTCCAGCTTGTCGCGGATGCCCTCCAGGCCGGCGGCGAGGATCATCGCGGCACCGAGGTAGGGGTTGCAGCCGATGTCGGCGGCGCGGCATTCGACCCGCGCGCCCTGGGACGGAATACGCAGCATATTGGTGCGGTTGTTGTTGCCGTAGCAGCAGAACACCGGCGCCCAGGTCGAGCCGGACATGGCGCCCTTGCGGATCAGCCGCTTGTAGCTGTTGACCGTAGGCGCGATGACCGCGCAGATGGCCTTGGCGTGTTTCAGTACGCCGGCGATGAAGTGATAGGCCAGCGGGGTCACGCCGCAGCCATAGGGGTCTTCGCCATCGACTTCGAACAGGTTCTTGCCGGTCTCGATGTCGGCGAGCGACATGTTGTAGTGCGCGCCGCTGCCGGTGCGGTTGGCCGAGGGCTTGGGCATGAAGGTGGCGAACGCGCCGTGCTTGCGGGCGATCTCGTTGGCCATCATGCGGAAGAACACGAAGCGGTCGGCCATGCCGAGGGCGTCGGTGTACTTGAAATCGGTTTCGAACTGGCCGTTGGCGTCCTCGTGGTCGAAGGAGTAGACGCCCCAGCCCATCTCGTTCATCGCCTGCACCAGTTCGTCGACGATGGGCAGGTTGTCCATCAGCAGGCGCGGGTCGTAGCAGGGCTTGGCCATGTCGTCGCGCTCGGAAATGGGCGCGAAGCCGCCATCCGGGGTGTCCTTGAACAGGAAGAATTCGGTCTCGATGCCGAGGTTGAAGGTGTAGCCCAGCGCTGCAGCGGCTTCGGTCTGGCGCTTAAGGATGCCGCGCGAGCAGGCGTCGAAGGGCTTGCCGTCCAGGTAGAGGTCGCTGGCGAACCAGGCGAGATCGCGGTTCCAGCTGCACTGGGTGGCGGTCGCCGGGTCTGGCATCGCGGCCACCTCGTTGTCGCTGATCTGTTGCGGGACGCCGTCCAGCGCCGCACCGGTGTAGAGCTCGGAGCCGCGGAGCATCTGGCCGAGATGGGCGATGGGGACGAACTTGCCCTTGATCACGCCATGGATGTCGACGTAGCTGGCCATCGCGTACTTCACACCCTTGTCCTGCAACTGCTGTTTCAACTCCTCGACGGAGGAGAGGGGAAAGCTGGTCATCGGCTTGCGCTCCTTGGAGTCATGAATGGCGGCCGGGGCCGCTGGCACGATTCCTTCATCCAATATACATGCCAGCGTGTATAGAAACGGGCTACGGCTGGTGCCACTGCTTGCCCGTTTCGCCGATGAGGGAGTCATACAAATGCTTGAAATAAAAAGGGAAAAAAAGCTTCACGCGCTGGGCGAAATGCGCCTGGAAAGTGGTGAGCGATTGCGCAATGCACGCATCTGCTATCAGGTGATCGGCACGCCGAACCGCGCGCGGGACAATCTGGTGCTGATTCCGAGCTACTACGGCGGCACACATTGGGGCAGCCTGCCCCTGCTTGGTGCGGATGGCCCGCTGGCAGGCGGCGATTACTGCGTGGTGCTGACCAACCTGTTCGGCGCCGGCTGGTCGACGTCGCCGAGCAATGCGGCGCCGGGGCAGGAGGGCGCGGGCTTTCCGCAGGTGAGCCTGCTGGACAATGTGCACGCACAGAAGGCATTGCTCGATCGGCTGTATGGCGATGACTGGCAGCTCGCCCTGGTCAGCGGCTGGTCCATGGGCGGCATGCAGACGTTGTTCTGGGCAATGGCCTATCCAGAGCGGATGCGCGCCATCCTGCCGTTCTGCTGCACGGCGCGCTGCTGGCCACACAATCGGGCGTTTCTCGAAGGGGTGAAGGCGGCGCTGTGCGCCGACGCCGCCTGGCTGGAAGGGCGCTACAGCGTGCCGCCGGAACGCGGTCTGCGGGCTTTCGGCCGTGCCTATGCCGGCTGGGCCTATTCGCAGGCGTTCTATCGTCATGAGCTGTGGCGCGAGCTGGGTTTCGAGAGCCTTGAGGCGCTGCTCGACTACTGGGAACAGGATCATCTGGAGCAGGACGCCAACGACCTGCTCTGCGTGCTGCATACCTGGCAATCGGCCGACCCGGCCCGCAGTTTCGCTGCCGGCTCGCTGGCCGAAGCGCTGGGGCGCATCCGTGCGCGGACCATCCTTATGCCCGGCAGCAGCGATCTGTATTTCACCGTCGAGGATGCCCGCCACGAGGCCGCGCTGATTCCGGGTGCCGAGCTGCGGGTGCTCGAATCGGACTGGGGGCACTGCGCCGGTGGGCCGGGCCGCAGCGCGCCGGCCATGCGCCAGGTGTTCGCGGCAATGGCCGAACTGCTTGGCCGCTAGCCTTCAGCCGGCCACGGCGCTGAGTTTGGCCAGTTGCTCGAGGTCGGTCTGCATGCCGGAGGTTTCGCGGATACGGGCAAGGATCTCGCGCTTGAGCTCGGTGAATTCCGGCGCGAGCTTCATGTCCTGATGGCGCTGGGCCGGCAGCGGCACCTCGTAGATCGAATCGATGCGCCCGGGGCGGGGCGCCATCAGCACGATGCGGCTGCCCAGATAGATGGCTTCTTCGACATCGTGGGTGACGAACAGGATGGTGCTCTTCTCCAGCCGGTGCACGTGACGGATCAGGTCGTGCATGACCTCGCGGGTCTGCGCATCCAGCGCGCCGAACGGCTCGTCCATCAGCAGCGTCGCCGGTTTGGGCAGCAGGGCGCGGGCAATGGCGACGCGCTGCTGCATGCCGCCGGAGAGCTGGCTGGGGTAGGCGTCGGCGAAGCGCGTCAGACCCATCAGGTTGAGCAGGGCATCGGCGCGGCCGGCGGCGGACTCCACGTCTCCATCGTGGCGCACGGTATCGCCGATCACCTTGAGCTGGCGGCAGAACTTGATGTTCTGCATCACCGTCAGCCAGGGGTAGAGGCTGTAGTGCTGGAAGACCATGGCGCGGTCGACGCCGGGACCGTCGATGGGCCTGCCGTCGAGCAGGATTTCGCCGCGGCTCAGCGTCTCCAGCCCGGCGATGATTCGCAGCAGGGTGGATTTGCCGCAGCCCGAGGCCCCGACGAAGGTGACGAACTCGTTGGGCTGGATGTCCAGGTCGACCGACTGCAGCGCCTGCACCTCACGGCGCTCGCTGACGAAGGTCTTGCCGACCTGGCGTACACGAATCTTGGCATCGGACATGGTCATTTCCTCATCCAGGGAAAGGCGCGGCGGTGCAACCAGCGGAAGGCCTGATCGGTGAGCAGGCCGATGAGACCGATCAGCAGGATGCCGGCGAAGATCTTGTCGGTGTGCATGTAGCGCTGCGCCTTGAGGATGGCGTAGCCCAGGCCGGAGTTGGCCGCGACCAGTTCGGCTACCACCAGGTAGGTCCAGGCCCAGCCACAGGTGATGCGCAGGGTGTCGAGCAGCGCAGGCTTGGCCGACGGCAGGATCACCAGCTTGACGATCTCGCCGCGGTTGGCGCCCATGGTCTGCGCCGCCTCGATCTGCGCCATGGGCACACGGCGCACATCCTCGGCGACCATCAGCACCATCTGGAAAAAGGTGCCGATGAAGATGATCAGTACCTTGGAGCCTTCGTCGATGCCGACCCAGAGCATCACCAGCGGAATGAAAGCCACGGCCGGCATATAGCGGATGAAGTCGGTAAGCGGTTCGAGAAAGGCCTGCACCGGCCGGTAGGTGCCGATGTACAGCCCCAGCGGCAGGGCGATCAGTGCCGAGGCACCGAAGCCCGCCATGACCCGCCAGACGCTGATGCCGATGTCTCCCAGCAGCCCCTCGCTGGTCCACCAGCGGCCGATGCGCTCGAGCACTGAGCCGGGGCTGGGCATGAACATCGGGTCGGCCAGACCAAGGGCGGTCCACAGCCACCAGACGACGAAGGGCAGGCTCAGCCCGGCGCCGGTGAGCAGCCAGGCGCTGCGCCGCGAGAGTTCGCCGCGAATGCGCCAGAAACTGCCTTTGCTCACCACCGGTTCGGCGCGTGCGACGGTTGCTGTGGTGTGTCGTTGTTGAGCGGCGGGGGCAGCGGAGGGAATGCTGATCTGTGCGGTCATGCGGGAACCTCCTGTGTAG
>Ga0114898_1001911_pt1 | contig 11531 bp, 24 predicted proteins | sample Malvired_Geostar_FD_83496 | JGI IMG/M metagenome (GOLD analysis project Ga0114898, IMG submission 83496) | Marine viral communities from the Global Malaspina Expedition - Malaspina viral metaG DeepMed_Geostar | ecosystem: Environmental > Aquatic > Marine > Oceanic | place: Mediterranean Sea... | reverse complement strand
ATTCGGGCCGAAGATTGATTCAAACATGGCTAAGATTTCTGCATCGGTCAACCTAGCAGACTCTGCCAGCCTCGTTAATCCCCGATTGTATTCCACTTGGTCTTTACCTGTTGGCATCTTGGCCCCCCTTCGATTCACTGCTCCTACAAATGAAACAATCCATTACTTAGTTTCCTCCAGTGGTAAACTCATTTGAGTCCCCTTCTCGCAGCTTGTTCTTCAAGCTTCTTAATCTTAACTTTAAGTTGAGATATTGAGACTTCCAAGGTAGATATATGGGCAGTAAGTTGTATTTTCTCTCGCTCATATGCCCCCCTTAATATTTCTAATGCGTCTGGATATGTTACTTGTTTTGGAGCCATTTAAATAACATTTAATAGTAAACAAATTAACGTTATCCAAACACCTGTTAGAATTCCTAAATTAGTTATCATCATAAATGGGTTAAACATTCTTTACTCCTCTTTAAATAACTGAAGACCATTCCCCAGCCTCCGCAAAACTGGGGAATGGTTTGAAATAGTCTAAGCCTAACTTAGAAGCTTAGACTTTAAACGCCACACCCCTATTTCCCTGCCATGAGCAGAGTTACGAGTAGAAGACGTGTAACCAACCCTAGTGAATCCATTACCCTTGAAGATAGAGCCAACTACCGAAGGGGAACTGGGCATCCCAACCACGTTAACAACATCATCCGAAGTAATAAACCCTTTCTGTTGTGCCAATTTGTACGCTGCTTGTCGTGCTTTTGCAAGATATACCTGATTCTTATCAGAGCTTTTGCTCTGGGTTCTCCTAGCTACCATTTAAGACCTCCTAAATTTGGGTTAATTTTGCGAAGTAACTACCAAGAATCATTCTTAATGATTCTTGCTATAGCTCCATACTGATACGTCTTTCCAAAAATCTTTGCCAGCCTTAAGGTTTTACACACATATTATAAACTGGCATATGTTCAGGTAGTTCTATATAAACTAAATGATCTTTCTTATAACTTTCTAAACATTCCTTACACATACAAGTCTTAGCTTTGGTCAGCCAATTTAGTGCAACTTGGGCACTAGCATAATTATAAGCCTTTACTATAGCTTGTACATTATAAGGTTCCCCCATACATATAAAGTCTGACTTCACGGAATAATACATAAACTTTTCCTTAATGGTTTGAATTTTTTGTCTGAATTACTTTAGCACTTGCGTCAGCAATTGTCAACCCATCTTCGCCCCCCAATATTTGATAAGTTTTCTGAGTACACTTTAATAAATCTAAAGTTCTATAATGTATATCTACAGTAACTTTTAACATTTCTACAGTTACTTTATAAATTTTCCAATTAATAATGGCTAAAAATAAAGATATACCTAGTAGGGTACTACCCGCCATAATTTCTATCATAAGTACTCCTATAAGAAATGGGTTCTCTAAGAGAGAACCCATTTGGAAGAACCAGAGTAACCTAGTGCCGCCCTTAACATTAAGAGGTGGTATTAATGTTAAGCTAGATTACCCCGACTCTCCACTCCAATCGAGCTTAGATGATTCACTCTCTAAACTATCGTCTAAATGAATGTCTGAAAGCAATCTTTTAAATGTACGATCTGCCTTGTATTCTTCTTCAAAGAGAATCTTATATATCTTTTTCTTTAAAGCTAGCCCTACAAACTTGCCATTTAACTTAAGAGAACTTTTTGCAATTTCTCGTAACATATATAAATCTGTACTTGTTACTGAAACAGATACTAATTCCTCTGCATAGTCTTCATCAGTAACTTCTAAGACCGCCATACCTATTTTATCTAATAAATCTACTGGTGCCGGTAAACCCGCATTAGCTACAATAGGAACTACAGTGGTAAAACCTTCTGCCCGTACATCCTTTTCAATCATCATAGTCAATCTATCATCTATATACAACACTTCGTCCCTAGTAAGATGAATTACCTTGGGTTCTTCATCTCCACCTTCTTCATGTCCACAATCAAAAGAATCACTGTTTATATTCATTCATCACCCTCTGAATCCAGGTTATCCCAAAAAGCTTCCTTATCCCGTCTAGCTTGTTTAATCTCCTTTTGTTTAGATTTATCTTTAGGAACTATTTCTTTAAAGATAGGAAAAGGTATCCTTCTTTTTTTCTCTAATTTATTATCCCTATGTTCCCATTTATTCATATTCCTTGCCTAATTGAGCCACTTTAACTTCTATATATAGTAAATTTTTATTGGGGGGTGTTGTCCCACAACTAGTACATTCTCGTAATATTGAGGTAGCGATGATTTGCCCTTGTACTAAATCTTGTACCCAATGCCTATTTTGTTTGTCTGGCCCATTATCACATATCCTACAATATCCAAATTTGACCAACATATCAATCTTTGACAATAAATTCTTCTGTGCCAATATTAATATGTAACCATGTAACATAACAGTAAATACATAACGGGCCAGAATTACATTCTGCATCAGGTGTAGTAAGAATAAAGGGTTCAGGAGCTTCATACTCATGACCTCTAGGACATCTAAAAGTTACTGAGGTTTTCTCTGAATCATCAGAAGATGTCTTTCCTACTAAAGATTGTTGGATTGAAACGTCTGGGTGTTCCTGACAACAAGGATGCCAATGTACTGTATCGGGAATCTTCCAGTTCTGAGCTATCCATCTTCGTTCATCTAACATTATGGACTTTCTCCCTTAGATTCAAACAAGAGATTTCGTAAAGCTTCGTGCCTACGACTGTCTCTACGATGTAATGCATCATGATAATTATCCGTAGAGTCAAACAAAAACTGAAGTTCTTGGTGTTCAAAGAACTCGTATAATCTCTCTGGGTGGGTGCTAAATCCCATCCATGTCATAATATCTATACCGAATCCTAATTGAGTAGAAGTAATTCTAGACGTTAGCCCCAATAAATGTCCAGTATCTCCATGGAACAAACCACCACCAGAATTTCCAAAGATGCTAGGAGCATTCTGCATTACATATGATTTCTGGTCAATGATTTCTCTAAGGTACGTTAGATTTCCTGGACTGGGAAAGGGGTCATGAAGGAGCGAACAACCGCTAACCCATATAGGATCAGCAACTTGTAAGTCTTTTATTTCTTCTTTGGGAATAATACTAGCTACATGAGCCATAGGTCTAGTATTATTTAATTTAACAGCAGCTAAATCATGGTGTTTATCATACGCAATGATTTGGGCTGTCGTAGAATTAGCAGACACTACTTTACTCTTGTCATAGTCAAAGACTTCAATACGAACTTCTTCTAGTACGTCAGTCTTTACGTCCTTTTTAAGAACGTTATCCCATTGTTCAGATACTTTAATGGCCCCATCAATAACGTGTTGACATGTCAAAGCTATATTTATGTAGTTATTAGGTTTATCGGGGTCTTCTTCACTATAAACCAATACTCCACTTCCGCCTGCTTGCCCAGCTAAAACTTTTGTGACTGGGTATAAAACCTTCTCATGAATTTCAATTTTAGATAAACTCATACTAGTCCCTCCTAACCTACTTTATGGCGATTACCCTCTAATGTTCTAATTATATCCGATATATTATCTAACTCCTTATTTAAAGCAGTAGATATTATATTAATATTATACTCTAAAGTCTGTAATTTATCTAACATTCTATCAATCTTGTCTTCAATCTCATTAATTCTAGTATTATATTCTGCATTAGACGTAATTAAATAGGACATTACCATAATTTTTCTACTTCCTCAACTGATTTCCTTACATATGTTCCTAACATAAAAGCACATTGCATTAATCTTCTTACTTCTTCAACTGACCACGTACCTACCGGATACTTATTAGTTATATATATGTATCCTTGTGGTAAAGAGCAGAAAAACATATATAAAGCTGGGTCTACTCCAGGGGTCTTTAATAAACGAACTGCTTCCTCATAAAAAGGTGTCTCCATTGACCCTTCTATTAATTCAGTTCCTAATCTGGCCCATTCGGGCATGGGGGATTCATTATTCTCTGTATTCATAATATCATAGATGCTAATATGCCAACGATAATAAATATCCAAAAAGCTTTAACTGGGTCATTAATTTCCATGCTCACCTCTCAAAATTTATTTTCACCATCTTCGCACATTTAGCCAAATGAGTCAAGTGGTTGGGGGCATCATTTTCAGACGCCCCCATAGGTGAGAATGGATCACCTCCTTACTCCCCCGATTTAACTGGGAAGATACTAATTCAGACTAAATCGTTGGATAAAGACTTCATATGGTAGAGCCTTCGTCCAATCAGGAATATATTCTAATTCTAATTGTCTCCACACTAATTGTAATAAAACGGTATTAAAGATAGGGCCAATGGTAGCAGTTACTATAGCATATGCTTGTGCTAGGTCATTTGGAAAATGGGGTCTAACGGCCTCTAATAATTCCCTATATTTTTCTTCATTATCATTAATCATTATATTAATATAAATCCCGATTCACATTTATAGTATCCAGTCCCTAATTGGGAGGTCGTGAATAAATCGCTCTGTGGCTCAAAGAGTTCGGCCGTGCCATCCGAAAAGACGACACAATTATAAGCGTGTCCACCCGAATAGTCAACCACCAATCCCACATTGTTTAAATGAAATTTTCTATCCATCCTGGCTTTAAAGCTAAAGGCAAAGTTATCGCAATCATATTTTTCTGCTACATATTTTTTATTGTCCGTCCAATCCCACTTGATTATAGCATCGAAATCCAAACGGGTGCAAGTCCAATACTTACTGTCTAGGGTTTTGCGTTGCATTGCACCGCCTATCAGATTGGCATCCAATAATCTTTGTGCTATCCACACAGTATCATGTTCATCTAAAGGTTCTGTTAAAGTAGGTGGGGTCACTGCCCTAGTGAGATCTAAAATTCTAGTCGTTATTATTCCCATTTTTTAATAACTGTTTCTAAATCATCTAAAGCTTTCATAGCATCATCTTGATCTTCCTTTAGATTTTTTATTTCTAGATTTAAAGCTAATATTTTTGTTTCATTCCCACGTACTTCTTTTTCTCTTTCTTCCATAGAAAGAAAAATTCCTCTTAGTCTATTAATTAAATGAAGTAATCTATTGGTCATGTGTCCCCTTCTCCTTTGTTTTTTCAATGGCATGGTCTTTCAAATCTTTAATAAGAAGAGTAAGAGTTTTATCTAAAGTTTTCTTATTAGCTGTTATAGTTTCTGCTAATACTAACATTTCTTCAGGACTTACATCATTATCTTTAAGCAAATTAATAACATTTATTATAGTTATTCCCGAAGTTTTTCCTGCATCTAAGATAGCGGTCAGGGTGGTTTTATACCTGTCCAAATCTTGTAAAGTACGACTGCTAGTACCATAGAAAGATTTACATATAAAAGTACCTAAAGTAATTCCTAGGAATAATCCTTTAATCAATACCTTTCTATTAATTGTCATCATAAGTTCGCTCACAACTACAGTTTCCACCACAAGCACAAACAGGGGATTCTACTGGATCTGCATACCATAAACCAATTTCTGGATTTAAACCGTGTGGGTTACACCCACATACCTCACATTCACAAACACAATCTTCTTCACATTCACAAAGACCTGTTAAAACGTATGCATTCATATCACAAAAACACTCTACCATCTTATCACTCCTTAATTATCTAAATCGGCCTGTCTTAACCTGTTTGCCTTGTTTAGCGCAAGGCGTACACATAGTTCCAAACTTAGTAGTTTTAGCATGTTGCTTTCGACTACACCCTGGACAGCGTACCCAACTCTTTTTCACTTGTCTGACTCTAAAATTTTCATTCCCAATGCCCCCAATAAAGTAATACACCCCGTAGTAATTTCAATATGTCCTAACTCTAGGGACAATATTGCTATAGCTCCTAATATTAGGATACTAAGTAAAATTTGGGGGCGTAAGTATTTCATTAATTAGCCTAGTTTTTTAAACGATAAGGATGTATCAATTCTTCCATGACATAATGATCGAAATAAGATGGGGGTGGACGTTTGTTATTTTCCATATATTTATAATATTCTAGGGAGTGTCCTTTCGTTGAAGTAATCTTAACTATCCATCCGATTATCCCAACCACTATGACAATACCAATACTTATACTTATCATTCTTGTCCCAGTACCTTCTTCCAAGTGGTGCCTTTATTGTATTATACACTAATTGAGAAGAAAGTCAAGTTCAATGGGCAAAGAATATTATATATTATGATTATAAATAGAATTCATTATCAGAAAACCATTTGGAAAAAGCTTTCCGTATTGGAAAAGACACTGAGATTTCTGTAGAATACCAAGGATGCATATTAGTTTGCAAATCTTTATGTGCTTTAGCAGCTATAGAAGTATCATAAGTAGGGGCATCAGCATCTAATTTCTTTCCTAGATGCGACCCAGCTTCATTTACAGTCCAAGGGGGTTTCATGTGTACAGGAATTCCAAAGTCATCTGTTTCTGTTTCAATGACTGGGGTATATCTCATAGCTTCGGGGGGTTGCTCAGAAGGAAATCCATACTCCCGTAGTAATTGGTGGTGTTCTGCTTGCCTTCCCGCAGTATTCAATAGAGTGGCAAAGGTCGCAGCCATTTCTTTTGGCGATGAAGATGTGCCTTGTTTCTCTATCCATTTCAAGAATGACCCCACAAAATCAATTGACCCGTCTGATTTTTCCATTAACATAATTAACTCCCTTCCTTCATCAATAGTTGGCGATTCATCTAATGGTGCAAACACTTTACAGTACATGTGATCTTCAATCATTCCTTCGACTATATCACATGTCCCTTCTTGTTTATTAAAAAATTTACAGGTACCGCACATAATACCATTTTTCATTTCTACATCAGTAGCATTTCTATAGCCTGAATCTATCTGGGTAATTTTACCTTCTTCTTTCTGAATAACGCAACTACCATCACATTCCTGTTTTTGTATGAGACAACTACCATCAATACAAGTAGTAACGGCTCCTTTAGCCTTTAATATATCAAATCCAGCACTTTGATTTACACCCTTCTCACATACCGTAACTTCGGCCAGTTCCATTTCGTCTACTTGCATATAGGGTTGTAAACCTTTCTGCATATTCTGTACTTTGGTGGCACTCCCTGCAATAGAATAACTCTTTAGCTTTCCCTCATTAACTTGATCCATAACCCGTTGGGCTATTTTGGTATCGTCCCTCAATTCCGTAATGAAGAATAAACCGTTTTCTCCCACCCCAGCTTTAAATATCTGACCACCTTTAGAAATATAAGCAGGCAAGGCCCACCCTACCTGAACGTCACTGTGGAGTACCATTGTATTCCTAGTACGGAAGTTATCCATATATTTATGAAAAGCTTTTTCTAAAGCTTGTGTAGTAATTAAATGGCCTTCTCTATCAATTAATTCCACCGATGCGGGGCCACCTAAGACCATCGCATCGCCTTCACTTAATTTAGAGACAGCTTTAGAATAAGTAGAATCATCGGGATAAGCTCTAGACAAAGTTATAAGTTCGGCTTTAGATGCTATTCCCGCTTTAAATAAACGTTTATATTCATCAAGGGCACTAGAAATATCTTCTAATGTGACCTTACCACTGTCTTGTTTTTCAATAGGAAGTATGGTAGCATCAATACCAACAGTCTGATACATCTCAGTATTGAATGCCCAATTAGACGGACTAGGTATTTTACCTACTGCAGTTTGAATCGTAGAGGTACCCATTAACCATTGACTCCCCACACTACTCCACTAACAGTAGGAGTTCCAGAAGCAGATATTATGGAGACATTCTCTCTAAAGTCTATAGGAAAATTAGATTCATACGTTGCCCCCGCTAATACTGAGATTCCCGTAGTAGTAGAAGCGGTTGAATCAAAAGATACATACACAATTTCAGCACTAGTCCCAGATTCATTTTTAATCTGTATCCCACGTATGACAGACATGGCAGGACGCTTCCTAGAAGTAGATGCATTAGCTGTTCCCGACCATTCATAATTCAAACCAGAAGCTCCATCTACATAAGTCGATACAGCATTAGTATCTTCCCGTACTTCAAACATTATCTTATCAGTATACCAGTTAATATTATGGTTTGCAGCACTAACAACATAAACTCTATACGTTGCTGCGGCAGTACTGCCTGCTATGGAATAAGAAGCAGTAATTTGTGCAAAACTGGTGGTTAAATTAGTATCAGCAGAAGTTGCAAGTTCCACACCAGAGGCATCAGTAATCTGTATCTTAACACTTCCTGATGCAGAAGCTCCCCTAACCTCACATTGAGCCGTGAGATGTTGAGGAGTTACACTAAAAGGGACACTAGGAGAAACCCAATAAAAACCCTCACCTGCTCCAGCATTGCCTGGATTAGTGAGGAGAGAAGCTGACCCTACAGCTGCTTGGCCCGTATCTCTAGCAACAGTAGCTCCCGTAGCTGTAAACATACTAACATCTGTAGCCTCTATTCTAGGGTTAGTGACCCAGTTTACTGCAATCTCCCCCCTATCAATAGCTAATAAATTAGCGGCTGTAGTAGAAGTTGCAGTTCTGAAGGGAGAATATTTTGTATAAGGATGAACAGATTGTCGGGTAGATGAATCTATCTCCCATTCTCGTGCATCATTATGTCGTTCATTAGCCATGCAAGACTCCTATCATTAATTTGGGGATTTTGCGTACCAATTTAAAATGCCAACTATTGCAGCTAAGACCACCCCTGCATGGGCAAACATTGCAAAGAGAAACATAAAGAGGGTTTTGGCACCATAAAATTTAGTGCGCCATTGTTTTAATTCATCTAATTCATCATTAACTCTTTCTAAACCGGAAACTAAAGTTCTATTTAATTCGGTGGAAGTCTCTATATAAGTATCTAGACGTTCCATATACACCGCAACTTTGACTTCTAACCCATCATTATCCAGAGGATTTATCCGATTTCTCATTTGAGTCATGTTGCATTTTCCTCAATACTTGAATAGGGTTATTAGTTCCAAACTTAGGAAGAGGAGATTTCCTATAATAATCTATAGGGTTTCCGTTATCATCATAACGGATTAAAGTAGGATGTTTAGGACGATTTATTCTCATCTTTCCTCCATATAAAGAAGGGGGGTGGGGTTATGCCCACCCCCCCAGGAAAAATTAGGAAGCGTTCAAATCCCCAATCTTAGCCTGTACCCAGAGATTCTTGCACCGCATTTCGCCCATTGTGTAGAGCAATCCCCTCACTACCAACGCATTAGCAGCAAAGTAGTCACGGTTCTCAACATACTGCGTAGGTTGAGCAACTGCAATTTCTAGGTAATCAGTATCCAACACATAGATGTTGGAACCCAAAACTGCATCATTAGATGCCACGGACTTAGGCACATCCGCATCTGGTAGGATGGGAATGCCCTGATAGGTAGCCAAAACCAAACCAGTTCGGGTACCTGGGAAGGTTCGTTCTGAACCCACACCAACTTGGTACTCTTCCTGACCCATATAACGTTGGTTAGAGTTTAACAAACGTTCAAGGTTAAAGTATTGGTCATGGCCCAAAAGGATGAGCTTTGGCTCCCCACCATTCTCACGAATCTTCTGGATAGCAGTATCCAGGTGAGTGAGGGATAAAGCTCGTCCAGTCCCACTATTTAACTGAACGCTGGCAGCAGCATTCCACGAACCAGCAACACGGTCACTGTAAGTTAGGTCATAAGCCCTAACTTCGGCACCATTCGTCACACCCCCGATAACCATGCCATCTTCGGCTACAATGTCATCAAGGGAAGTGAAACCAGCCCTACTGTGAGAATAGGCTAGGTCACCATCTGCGAAAGCTGTGCCAGTAGCTACGGTCACTACCCCAGTAGAAGTGTTAACCGCAGAAACTACAGAACCACTAGTCCTGTCAAAACCGCTGGTAGCATCATTCATAGCTACCGCATCACCAACCTTAAAGTGATGGGCCACAGCAGCGGGTACTGTGAAGGAGGTCGTTGAACCAGCAGATACAATAAATGCCCCACCAGCCAACAATTCTTCATTGATTTCCTTGATATGGTCAAGCTGAGAATTCTCATTCTCCATCGCCAGAACATCTCCGATACCACCTTCCAACTGTGCGGTGAAGACGGACTTCACAGAAGCACCGAAGGTCGTGGAAACAATACGAGGCAAGCTCGATACTGTAGCAATATTGGAGACATCGACAGTGGGGAGACTCCCCGTCTCAGTTACTGGTCGTGACCTACTTGAGCCACGGTCAGTTCTGACACGCCAACCAGCCGTATTACCCCAAACTACCCTTGGGACAGCGTTGAAGAAACGAGTCTGATTGTTCAAAGCTTGCCACACCTTGCGTCCATAAGTTGTGTTGAAGATACCAGTAGCAGTATCAACAGTGAAATAGGACTGTTTCATTAGGTATTCAGGGCCGAATACCGACTGATACAAGCCCCGCTGTGACTGTGCTAGGTATTCTGATAAACTAGGATTAGCCATAGTGTGACTCCTTTAATTTAAATTTTATAGTAATTCCCGTGGTACCCCATCAGTATTCCCCATTTCAATCTGAGCCTGAAGGTTACGCAGTTCCTTATAAGACATACCAGCTAACTGATCAACTGTATCCACAGATTCCTGTGCTTTTATAAGTGGCGTAGTTCCATCAATTCCCAGGGGGTTAATCTGTTGGGGAGCTTGAAGACCCAATTCCTCTCTAAATCCCATCTTCCGAAGCCGTTGCTCCGACTCTGCTTGCACCGCCTTTTGCATATTAGCCTCAGTATTAGCTATCTGCTTTTTCAAAGCATCAAGCTCTTTAGCCATCTCTTCTATCTCTTTATCATCTTCTTCCTTATCTTCATCCTCGCCCTTATACATTCCTTTCTTTGCTTCTTCTTCTTCCTCAGGATACTCCTTTGCGCCATTTCCTTCCTTTTCTACTTCTTCCTCTTCTTCATCATCCTGCTTCTTGTCAAAATTAAATTTCTTTTTTCCATTCTCTTCTTCATCTTCTGCAGCTTGAATGGTGGCTTGCTGATCTGAAATTTTAGTAGTAGGATTTACTGGAGATTCAGAATCTTCACCCCTACCCTTCATCCTAGTTCCAGACCGTACCTTCGTGCCATCTACGTCCATACCATTGTCAGCTTTAATCATGCCATAGACTTCCGAAGCAATGGCTTTAACCATTGTAGTCCGTTCATCTAACGCCTGTTCCTGCTCTTGTTTTGCAAGAACCGCATCTTCATCACGAATAAAACGGTCATCCATCTTCTGCAAGACTTCCGCAACAGCAGAAAGGGCCAACGTATTACCCTCCATGTGTTTCTCTATCCGATTTAGAACATCGTCTGCCATAATACCCTCCTAGTATATATAATATATGATATCCTAAGAAGGTTGGTCTAAGCCACTTCCGACCTTCTAAACCCGCATAACTATAATATAGTTACACGATTTATTATACTATATTTTCTACAAAAATGGTACGTTTTCCGTAGTTTATATATAATTACGTCTCATCTAAACAT
>Ga0114898_1001910_pt1 | contig 11536 bp, 7 predicted proteins | sample Malvired_Geostar_FD_83496 | JGI IMG/M metagenome (GOLD analysis project Ga0114898, IMG submission 83496) | Marine viral communities from the Global Malaspina Expedition - Malaspina viral metaG DeepMed_Geostar | ecosystem: Environmental > Aquatic > Marine > Oceanic | place: Mediterranean Sea... | reverse complement strand
TGTCTATGGGCTAACCGAGGTCTATGGCCCGGTGGTGGTCTGCGCCTGGCAGCCGGAATGGAACGAGTTGCCGGTCGAGGAGCAGGCCCGCATCAAGGCGCGCCAGGGCGTGAACTACCCGGTGCTGGAAGGGCTGATGGTGGCCGATCCGGAAACGCTTGCTCCGGTGCCGGCCGACGCGGCGACCATGGGCGAGGTGTTCATGCGCGGCAATGTGGTGATGAAAGGCTATCTGAAGAATCCGGCCGCCACCGGCAAGGCGTTCAAGGGCGGCTGGTTCCATACCGGCGATCTGGGCGTGCTGCACCCGGACGGCTATGTCGAGCTGAAGGACCGGTCCAAGGACATCATCATCTCCGGCGGCGAGAACATCTCGACCATCGAGGTGGAGGGCGTGCTCTACCGTCATCCCGCCGTGCTGGAGGCCGCCGTGGTGGCAAGGCCGGACGAGAAATGGGGCGAGAGCCCGTGCGCCTTCGTGACCCTGCGGGCGGGCCAGAGCGCCAGCGAAGAGGAGATTATCGCCTTCTGCCGTCAGCATCTGGCCGGTTTCAAGGTGCCCAGGACCGTGCTGTTCGGCGAACTGCCAAAGACCAGCACCGGCAAAGTGCAGAAATTCGCCCTGCGCGACAAGGCGCGGGAGCTGTGAGGTCCAATTTCTCTCGTCATGGTCGGGCTTGACCCGACCATCCAGCGAACGGCGCCGCTTCTCTGGACCCCATGGAGTGTATTGGGGGTCAAGCCCGAGGGTGACGATAGGAGAAGGGGCTGCCTAACCCTTCGCCGCCTCGAAGCGCAGCAGTTCGGCACCTTCCTCGACCAGGTCGCCGGTGCCGTAATGCAGTTCCGCGACCGTGCCGTCGGCGGGGGCGGCGATGGTGTGTTCCATCTTCATCGCCTCCATGACGATCAGGGCGGCGCCCTTGGCGACCTTCGCACCAGCCGTAATCAGCACCTGCACGATCTTGCCGGGCATCGGCGCGGTGAAGCGCGCGCCGGCCCCCTCGGCCATCGCCTCGGCCTCCAGCACCGGGTCGATCAGGCTGAGCCGCCGGTTCGGCTGTCCAGCACCGGGAAGCACCCAGTAGTCCAGCCCGTCGCGGATCACCGTGGCGGTGCGGCGCACGCCATCCAGTGTCACGATCATATCGCCGTTTTCGTCGGCCAGCAGCTGCGCCGGAACGCTGCCGCCCGGCAGATCGAGGACGAAACCGTTGCGGCGGAAATGCAGCGTGACTGCGCGCTCATCCTCGCCATCGCGGAAGCGTAAGGAATGATGCGCGTCGTCGTTCAGGCGCCAGCCATCGACCCGATTCCAGGGCGAGGATGGATCGCCGGACCGCGCGGCGGAGTCTTCCGCCTGACGCTTGCGGTCGGCCATGAAGGCCAGCGCGGCCAGCGCCAGATGGGTGTCCTCCGCCGGGCGGGCAGGGGGCAGCAAATCGGCCTCGTGCTCGCCGATGAAGCCGGTATGGACATCGCCGGCCGCGAAGGCGGGATGGCGGGCAAGTGCTGCCAGAAAGCCGATATTGGTGGCGAGGCCCGCGATCTTCGTCGCCTCCAGCGCCCGGGAAAGCCGATCCAGAGCCTGCGCCCGGTCGGCGCCATGGACGATCAGCTTGGCGATCATCGGGTCGTAATGCACCGAGACCGTATCGCCCTCGCGCACGCCGGTATCGATGCGCACGCCGGCGTCGGGAAAGCGCAGCGCGGCCAGCCGCCCGGTCTGCGGCACGAAATCGCGGGACGGGTCTTCGGCATAGAGCCGCGCCTCGAAGGCATGGCCGTTAATGCCGAGATCCTGCTGCGCCAGCGGCAAGGGCTCGCCTGCCGCCACGTGCAGCTGCCACTCGACCAGATCGAGGCCGGTGATCGCCTCGGTCACCGGATGCTCGACCTGCAGGCGGGTGTTCATCTCCATGAAGAAGAAATCGCCGCCGGCATCGACGATGAACTCGACCGTGCCGGCCCCGACATAGGAAATGGCCTTGGCCGCCGCCACGGCGGCGTCGCCCATCTCGCGCCTGCGGGCCTCGGTCATGCCGGGGGCGGGGGCTTCCTCGATCACCTTCTGGTGCCGGCGCTGGACCGAGCAATCGCGCTCGAACAGCGAGACGCAATTGCCGTGACTGTCGGCGAAGATCTGGATTTCGATATGGCGCGGGCGGATCAGATATTTCTCGATCAGCATCTGCTCGTCGCCGAAGGAGGCGGCCGCCTCGCGCTTCGCAGAGGCCAGCTGGGCGGCGAAATCCGCCGGCTGTTCGACCACCTTCATGCCCTTGCCGCCGCCACCGGCTGAGGCCTTGATGAGGACGGGGTAGCCAATGCGGTTGGCCTGGCGTTCCAGGAAGGCGGCATCCTGCTTGTCGCCGTGATAGCCCGGCACCAGCGGAACCCTGGCCTTTTCCATCAGCTGCTTGGCGGCGGATTTGCTGCCCATCGCCTCGATGGCGGAGGCCGGCGGACCGACAAAGATGATCCCCGCCTTGGCGCAGGCCTTGGCGAACGCGGCGTTCTCCGATAGGAAGCCATAGCCGGGATGGATCGCATCCGCCCCGGCCCGCTTCGCCACATCGAGGATCACATCGCCACGCAGGTAGGAGTCGCGCGCCGGGGCGGCGCCGATGGGCCAGGCCTCGTCGCAGCTCGCCACATGCAGGCTGTCGGCATCGGCCTCGGAATAGACGGCGATGGTACGGATACCCAGGCGCCGCGCGGTGCGGGCGATGCGGCAGGCGATCTCGCCTCGGTTGGCGATCAGCAGCGTGCGAATGGTCATTCGGATATCCAGTCCGGCTTGCGCTTTTCCAGGAAGGCGGAAAGCCCCTCGCGGCCTTCCTTGCTGGCGCGGATACGGCCGATGCGCAGCGCCGTCTCGCGCCGGAGGTTGCCGTCGAATTCCACCCCATCCACCAGATGCACCAAATCCTTGGCGGCGCGGGTGGCCTGCGGGCCGGATTTCAGGATGGCGTCGAGGATGCCGTCCACCGTCGCATCCAGCCTGTCGGCGGGCACCACCTCATGGACCAGGCCGATACGATGAGCGGTATCGGCGTCGAACCGCTCCCCGGTCAGGAAATAGCGCCGGGCATGGCGGGTGCCGATGGCGCGCACCGCATAGGGGCTGATCGCCGAAGGGATGATGCCGAGCCGCACCTCTGAGAAGGCGAAGCTCGCACTGTCGGCGGCAATCGCGATGTCGCAGCAGGCCACCAGGCCGACGCCGCCGCCCATCGCCGCGCCCTGCACCCGGGCGACCACCGGCATCGGCATCCGGTCCAGCGCCTCCATCATGTCGGTCAGCGCCATCGCGTCGGTGAAATTCTCATGCTCGCCGGATGCCGCCATGCGCCGCATCCAGTCGAGATCGGCGCCGGCGGAGAAGCTCTTGCCCTCCGAGGCCAGCAGTAGCACGCGGACGGAATCGTCCTGCGCGACCGTCTTCAAGACCGACGACAATTCGCCGATCAGCTTGTCGTCGAAGGCGTTGTGAATGTCCGGCCGGTTCAGGCGCAGCACCGCCACGCCGTCCGGCCGCTTCTCGTAAATGAGGGGCTGATCGGTCATGGCGGTGTTGCTTTCTGTTTACTCGAAATGCGTGGCGACCAGCCGGTCCAGCAGCCGCACGCCGAAGCCGGACGCGCCCTTCGGCACGGTCGGCTTGTCCTTGTAGGCCCAGGCGACGCCGGCAATGTCCAGATGCACCCAGGGCACGTCGTTGGTGAAGCGCTTCAGGAACATGGCGGCGGTGATGGAACCGCCGGGCCGGCCGCCGACATTCTTCATATCAGCCGAATCGGTGTTCAGTTCCTTGTCGTAGGCATCGCCGATCGGCATGTGCCAGACCGTCTCGCCGATTTCCTTGCCACAGCCGGCAATCTGCTCGGCCAGCGTGTCGTCGCTGGCGAACATGCCGGCATGCTCATGGCCCAGCGAGATGATGATGGCGCCGGTCAGGGTGGCGAGATCGATCATGAAGCGCGGCTTGAAGCGGTCCTGGCAGTACCACAGGCAGTCGGCCAGCACGAGCCGGCCTTCCGCGTCGGTGTTGATGACCTCGATGGTCTGGCCCGACATCGAGGTGACGATGTCGCCCGGCCGCTGGGCATTGCCGTCCGGCATGTTCTCGACCAGCCCGACGATGCCGATGACATTGGCCTTCGCCTTGCGGCCGGCCAGCGCCTTCATCAGCCCGATGACGGTGCCGGAGCCGCCCATATCCCACTTCATCTCTTCCATGCCGCCAGCCGGCTTGATCGAGATGCCGCCGGTGTCGAAGGTCACACCCTTGCCGATGAAGGCCAGCGGCTTGTCCTTGGATTTCGGCGCGCCCTTCCACTGCATGATGACCAGCTTCGGCTCGCGCACGCTGCCTTGCGCTACGCCCAGCAGTGCGCCCATGCCCAGCTTCTTCATTTCCTTCTGGCCCAGCACCTCGACCTCGACGCCGAGGTCGGTCAGCTTCTTCGCCTCGTCCGCCAGCGTCTCCGGGTAGATGATGTTGCCCGGCTCCGACACCACGTCGCGGGTCAGGAATACGCCCTCGGCGATGGCTTCCAGCGGGGCGAACAGCTTCTTCGCTTCCGAGGCGCGCTCGGTCAGCACGGCCAGCTTCTTCAGGCTCGGCTTGTCCTCGGCCTTCTCCTTGGTGCGGTATTTGTCGAAGCGGTAGCTGCGCAGCTGCGCGCCATAGGCCATGTGGGCGGCGATCTCCGCCTCCGAGGCCGGGCCGGCCTCGACCCAGATCGCGGCTTCGGTCTCGCCGCTGCCGGCCAGCGCCGCATAGATGCCGCCGCCGGCATCCTCGGCCCAGCGCGGGGCGATGTCATCGGCCTTGCCGACGCCATAGAGCAGGATGCGCGAGGCGTCGATACCCGAGGGGGCGAGGATGGCCAGGGTCTGGTGCGCCTTGCCGGTGAAGCGGCTGGCCGCCATGGCGCGGGTCAGCGCGCCGCCGGTGCGGTGGTCGATATCGGCGGCGGCCGCGCCCATCGTGCGGTCTTCCAGAATGCCGATGACGAGGGCACCCTTCCTGGGCAGGTCATGCTTCGCGAAACCGATCTTCATCTTCATATTCCCCTTGGGCCTCGGCCTTGGACGTTAAACAGGGTGCCCGAACCCGGTGGTGCGGGCGTGTGGTGCAGGCGTCATGCGTCTATAACACAGCGGCCGCTGCCGCTGCAGTCCCCCATACTGCATTACGTCCCCATACTGCATTACGTAATGCCGCAGAAAACCAGCGAAAAGCCTTTACGGACACGGTAAACTCGGATACCCCGACTTCGAAGCCCCGCCGGGGCACGAGGAATCGCCCGGAATTCAAGGCAACAGCGCTCAGCATGGTTCGTCGCATCGATCGCTATATTGTCCGGCAGCTGGTCGTCGCGATCTTTTTCGTGCTGGTCTGCCTGACGGCGGCGATCTGGCTGACGCAGTCGCTGCGCCTCATCGACCTGATCGTCAATCGCGGGCTGCCAATCACCACCTTCCTGTATCTCACCGTGCTGCTGCTGCCGCAGTTCCTGGCGCTGGTGCTGCCGGTCGCCTGTTTCGCGGCGATCCTGTTCACCTATAACCGGATGATGAGCGACAGCGAGATGGTGGTGATGTTCGGCTCCGGCGTGGGGCCGCTGTCGCTGGCGCGGCCGGCGCTGGCCTGTGCGCTGGGCGTGACCGTCATCGGCTATGCGATCATGCTGTATTTCATGCCGGCGGCCTATCGCGACTTCAAGGACCTGCAGTTCCAGATCCGCAACAATTTTTCCAACGTGCTGCTGCGCGAGGGTGTGTTCACCAGCGTCGGCGACCGGCTGACCGTCTTCATCCGCCGGCAGAACAGCGATGGCCAGCTTTTCGGCATCCTGATCCATGACGGGCGGGATGCCGAGAAGCCGGAGACACTGATCGCCGAGCAGGGGGCGCTGGTCATCACCGACGAAGGGCCGCGCGTCGTGATGGTGAACGGTAACCGGCAGACCCGCGACACGCAGGGCCGGCTGAACACGCTCTATTTCGACCGCTATACCGTCGAGATCGGCACCATGCAGCAGGAATTTGCCGGGCGCTGGCGCGAGCCGCGCGAGCGCTTCCTGATGGAATTGCTGACGGTGAGCGACGATCCCGACGATGTGCGGTTCCGCAACCGGCTGATCACCGAGGTGCATAACCGGCTGGCCAGCCCGCTGTTGACCATCGGTTTCGCGATGGTCGGACTGGCGGCCCTGTTCAGCGGCGAATTCTCGCGCCGGGGGCGGACCGCGCGGGTGCTGGCCGCCGTGGTCATTGTGCTTGCCTGCCAGGCGCTGTTTTTCGCCGCCATGTCGCTGGCGCAGCGCAATGTGGCGGCGGTCTGGCTTTTGTATCTGCCGGCGCTGCTGCCGGCGCTGGCCGGGCTCTATGTGCTGGTGCGCCGCCGCCGCCGCCCGCCGGCTTTCGCCGATCCGGCGAGCGTGCGCTGAGCGATGGCCACGATGAGAACCCGCCTGTCCCTGACGCTTTCCTTCTATTTCGCGCGGCACTTCCTGCTGCAGTTCGCCGGTGTGTTCCTGTCGATCCTGCTTGTCGTGCTGGTCGGTGACATGGTGGAGCTGCTGCGCCGCTCCGCCTCGCATGAGGATGTCGGGCTGCAGACCGTGCTGGCCATGGCGCTGCTGAAGCAGCCCAACATGGCGCAGATCATCCTGCCCTTTGCCATGCTGTTCGCGGCCCTGCTGTCCTTCAGCCGGCTGACCCGCACGCAGGAGCTGGTGGTGACCCGCGCCTCGGGCGTGTCGGTGTGGCAGTTCCTGATGCCGGCGCTGCTGTGCGCGCTGCTGATCGGCGGCTTCCGGGTAACGCTGTTCAACCCGTTCGCCTCGATCCTGACGGCGCGCTACGAATTCCTCGAACGCACGCATCTCGACTGGAGCACCAATCTGCTGGCGGTGTCCGATACCGGGCTGTGGCTGCGGCAATCGACGGAGGAGGGGAGTTCCATCCTGCATGCCCAGGGGGTGGATCAGGCCAGCCAGGAATTCCAGGGCATCATTGTCTTCCTCTACAATAAGGAAGAACATTTCACGGGTCGGATCGATGCCTTGCGGGGGCGGCTGGTGCCTGGCGCCTGGCAATTCAGCGATGTGTCGATCCGGGAGGAGGGGGGTGCCGCGCACCTGCTGGAGAGCTACCGGCTGACCACCGATCTGACGCTGGAGAATCTTCAGGAAAGTTTCGCCGCGCCGGAAACCATGTCGTTCTGGGAGCTGCCGCGGTTCATCGAAATTCTGGAGCAGGCCGGCTTTTCGGCCCAGAAACACAGGCTCTATCTGCATTCGCTGCTGGCCAGCCCGCTGCTGCTCTGCGCGATGGTGCTGGTGGCGGCCACCTTCTCGCTGCGGCTGACAAGGCATGGCGGCACGCTGGCCATCGCGTCCGGCGGCTTGCTTGTTGGCTTCATTCTGTATTTCTTTAGCGATCTGATCTATGCGCTCGGCCTGTCCGGGCGCATTCCCGTGACTCTGTCTGCCTGGACGCCGGCGACCGTCAGCCTGCTGTTCGGGGTGTCCATGCTGTTCCATCTGGAGGATGGCTGAACCCGTGTCGCCGTGCCGCATCGCCTTTTTCTTCATGCTGTTTCTGGGCGCGCTGCTGCTGACGCCGTGGACCGGTCATGCCCAGCAGCAGGGCCCGGGCCAGGGCCAAGGGCTGGGGCAGGGCGAGAGCCAGGAGCCGCCGGTGCTGTTTACAGCCGACACGCTGGATTATGACGACAAGCTGATGACAGTCACCGCGCGCGGCAATGTCGAGCTGTCGCAGAATGACCGGGTGCTGCGCGCCGATCTGGTGACCTACAATCAGAAGACCGACCAGGTGACGGCGACCGGCAATATCGTGCTGGTGGAGCCAAGCGGGGAGGTCGTCTTCGCCGATTATGTCGAACTGACCGGCGATCTGCGCGACGGCTTCATCGACCAGCTGCGCGTGCTGCTGACCGATAATTCCCGGCTGGCCGCGAACAGTGCCCGGCGCATCGGCGGCACCCGCAAGGAGATGAACCAGGCTGTCTATTCGCCCTGCGATCTGTGCGCCAAGGATCCGACCCGCCCGCCACTGTGGCAGCTGAAGGCGCGCAAGGTGGTGCATGACGAGGAAACGAAAGACCTTGTCTATGAGGACGCGGTGATGGAAATCGCCGGTTTTCCCGTCGCCTACATGCCCTATTTCAGCCATCCAGACCCGACGGTGGACCGGCGCAGCGGCGTGCTGGTGCCGCGCCTGGGCTTCTCCGACGATCTGGGGGCGGTGTTCGGGCTACCCTACTACTATACCTTCTCGCCGCAGAACGACATGACCCTGGAGCCGATCTACATGTCGGAGGAGGGGGAAATGCTGCTGGGCGAATACCGTCACCGTTTCTATTTCGGCGAGGTGACGCTGGCCGGCAGCATTGGTTATCTCGACGAGCGCGAGGTCGGGCGCGAGACCGGCGACAAGGTTGCCAAGGGCCATATCGACAGTGAGGGCATCTTTCACCTGACGGACCGCTGGCGCGCCGGCTTCGATGTCGAGCGGGTCAGCGACCGCACCTATCTGAAGCGCTACAGGCTGGATTCGCGCGATGTGCTGACCAGCCGGGTCTATGCCGAGCGTTTCGCGCCGATGGCCTATACCTCGGTTGCCTCCTATTCCTTCCAGGGGCTGCGTTCCTTCGACGTTGACGAACAGATGCCGCTCGTCGCCCCCTATGCGCAGCACCGCATGCGCACCGCGCCGGACCCGAATGGCAGTTACTTCACGCTGGATGCGACCGCCCTGTCGCTGACCCGGGAGATCGGCGCCGACAGCCGGCGCATCTCCTTCCTGTCCGGCTGGCACCTGCCCTATTACGCACCATCGGGCGAGATTTACAGCCTGTCCGCCACCGTGCAGACCGACCTCTATTCGGTGGACGATCTGGTCGATCCATCGAACCCGAACCGTGATCTCAGCGGCGAGACGGGCCGCGTCTTTCCGCAGGTCAGCCTTGGCTGGCGCTATCCCTTCGTGCGCGATGTCGGCTCGGTCCGGCAGCTTGTCGAACCGATTGTGAATTTCGTCGCCAGCCCGAATGGCAGCAATCCGGACGATATCGCGAATGAGGACAGCCAGGCGCTGATTTTCGATGCGACCAACCTGTTCCGATCCAACCGCTATTCCGGCACCGACCGGGTCTCCAGCGGCACGCGCGTCGATTACGGCATGAATTTCGGCCTGTATGGCGATGGCGGCGGCCAGAGCAGCCTGTTCCTGGGGCAAAGCTACAGGCTGCGCGAGGATTCCACCTATGACCGCGGCACCGGCCTGGAGGATAATTTCTCCGACTATGTCGGCCGCCTGCAGATATCGCCCTCGCGCTATTTCGATCTGGTCTATCGCTTCCGGCTCGATCACGAGTCGCTGGACATCACCCGCAATGAATTGTCGCTCTATGGCGGGCCGCAGCGGTTTCGCGTCAATCTGAACTATGTGAAGCTGCCGGAGCAGCCGGAAACACCGGAATTCGGCCAGCGCGAGGAAATCTCCGGCGGTTTCGTCTCGCAGATCGACCGCAACTGGCGGTTCGGCACGCGCCTAGTGCGGGAGATGGGCGACGATGCCGGCATGCGCGAGGTACAGGCGACGCTGGCCTATGCCGATGAATGCCTGCTGATCGGCGTCAGCTACCGCAAAACCTTCACCAACGATGTGGGGCTGGAGCCGGACAACAGCATCTTCTTCCGCATCGAATTCAAGAATCTCGGCGCCATCGGCAGCAACCAGTCCCTTTTCTGATGCCTGGGACCATTCGCCACCCTACTGTGCGCATGTCGCGACTTGCACCGAATCGATTGCAGGGATACCTGTGCTAGCCATGATGCATCGACCTTACCGCTCATCCTTCCCGCGGCCTTCCACAATTGCCCCGGCCCGGCGCCTTCTCGGCGGCCTGCTTTGCCTGTGCATGAGCGTATGGCTCATGCTCGGTTTCCTGCAGACCGCCGCGGCGCAAAGCGGCAGCCTGCGGATCGCCGCCGTGGTGAATGACGAGATCATCTCGCTGTTCGACCTGGAGGTGCGGCTGTCCCTGACCCTGCTGGGCGCCAGCCTGCCCAACACGCGGGAGAACAGGCAGCGCCTTGCCGGCCAGGTGCTGCGCGGCATGATCGACGAAAAATTGCAGATGCAGGAGGCACAGCGCGTCGGCATCACCGTGCCCGAGCAGGAGGTCGCGGACGCGATCCGCCGTATCGAGGCGCAGAACCGGATGCCGGCAGGCGGCCTGACGACCATGCTGGCAGGGCAGAACATCCCCAGGAAGACGCTGGAGGATCAGCTTTCCGCCGCCCTTGCCTGGCGCCGTGTCGTTGCCCGCCGTTTTTCCAGCGCCGCCGAGATCAGCGACGAGGAAATCAACGAGCATCTGGCGCAGATCGAGGCACAGCGCGGCAAGCCGGAAATCCTGGTGAAGGAGATTCTGCTGCCGGTCGATTCGCCCGAACGCGAGGCGGAGGTCCGCAGCTTTGCCGAGCGGCTGGTCACGCAGTTTCGCGAGGGGGCACCGTTCGAGGGGCTGGCCCAGCAATTCAGCCAGAGTGCATCGGCCCGTGTCGGCGGGGATATCGGCTGGATCGGCGCGGATGTGCTGGACGAGCCGCTTGCCCAGGCCATTGACGGTCTTCCGGCCGGCCGGGTGACGGAGCCGATCCGCACCGTTCTGGGTTTCTATATCCTGAAGGTAGAGGATCGCCGCATCCGCGAGCAGGCGCCGCCGAGCGACGCCATGGTCACGCTGCGCCAGATCGCCCTGCCCGTGCCGCTCGACGCACCGCCGGAGCGGGTGACGGAAATCTCCGAGCGGATGCGCGCCGCCGTCGCCAGGGCGGCAGGCTGCGGGACATTGGCAGATGTCGCGAAAAGCCTCGACGCACCGGACCCCATCGATCTCGGCCGGGTGCGCCAGGGCGATCTGTCGCCGGCCATCCGCGATGCCGTCGCCCAGGTGGCGGTCGGCAGCGCCAGCGCGCCGGTGCCGCTGCCCGGCGGCATCTCAATCTTTGTCGTCTGCGAGCGCGAATCGGTGATGAGCGACCTGCCCTCGCGCCCGGAAATCCGTCAGCGCCTCGAGAATGAGAAGCTGGAGGTTCTGGCGCGCCGCTTGATGCGCGACCTGAAGCGGGCGGCCTTCATCGACATCCGGATCTAGTCCATGCCGGCCGCCTTGCCGCTTGCCCTCACCATGGGCGAACCCGCCGGGATTGCGGGCGAGATTGCGCTGAAGGCCTGGCTCCGGCGCGGCGAGGGGGGAGTAGTCCCCTTCTTCCTGCTGGACGATCCCGAGCGGCTGACGGCGCTGGCGGCGCAGATCGGCGTCACTGTTCCTGTGGCGGCCATCGCGGCGCCGGAGGAGGCCATCGGCCTGTTCGCCTCCGCCTTGCCGGTGCTGCCTGTGCCGCTGGCCGTGCCGGTCGTGCCGGGGCGGCCCGATCCGGCGAATGCGCCGGCTGTGATCCGCGCCATCGACTACGCGGTCGAACTG
>Ga0114898_1001905_pt1 | contig 11550 bp, 7 predicted proteins | sample Malvired_Geostar_FD_83496 | JGI IMG/M metagenome (GOLD analysis project Ga0114898, IMG submission 83496) | Marine viral communities from the Global Malaspina Expedition - Malaspina viral metaG DeepMed_Geostar | ecosystem: Environmental > Aquatic > Marine > Oceanic | place: Mediterranean Sea... | reverse complement strand
CTGAGAGCAACATACTGTTCGAAGACCACGATAATGCTTCCTTAGTGAGAATACAGGGCAGTCATCACGGCGCTGCTGACGATACCAAAGGTAAGTTGATTCTCAGCACGCATGATGGTTCCAGTCTGAATACTGCTATGACGATTGACTCCACTAAACTCGCAACGTTTGCTGGCGATGTTAGTATCACTGGAGATTTGACCATCAATGGAGCGTCCAGTTCCATATCTGTTGAGACTCTGAATGTGGATAATCCTCTCATAGAGGTCGGATTGACCAATGGCGCTGCTCCTTCAGCAGACGCACAGAAAGACCTTGGGCTCAAGATGCACTGGCATACTGGTAGTACCGCCAAGTTTGCTGCTCTTGTCTTGGATGAATCAACCAGTGCAAGCGTCCCATCATTGACCTACATACCAGACGCGACTGATACCAGTGGGGTCATGAGTGGTGGCGTTGGGACCATGGTAGCCAATCTGAGTGGCAATCTAAGTGGTAACCAGTCTGGTGGTAGTATTTCTGCTACTACGATAACTGGTTCTGCAGATGTGGTAATCAACACAGATGACTTCGTAGTGGACACTGATACCACTAATCCTGCTAAGGTCGGGATTAATCAAGCAACACCATTGGTTTCTCTACAAGTTGGGGGTTCTGGTTATGAGCATAAATCAGTCACAGGAGGTACAAGCAACAACACTACAACAGTGGATATTTGTACCCCAGCACAGTTCCGGTCCATCGAAATCCTAGTATCGAGCAAGGCGACAGATGATACTGCTTTTGAAGCCACAAAAGTTCTGATTATCCATGACAGCACAAACGGTTCAACAGGTAACACTGCCATCACAACATACGGAACTATTAACGATGGAGACACAGTCGCCACATACGGTGCTAGTATAGCCGGTGGCGATGTGAACCTTACAATTTCCTATCTACAGATTGGAGGAGGCAACAAAACCTTCGCAACAGAGATAGCGTGGATAGGGCTAAAGATATAGAGGAATGAATAATGCCAGAGAAGGATTTTCGTGTAAGAAAGGGAATTGTAGTTGATGGGACGGCAGCAGGCACAAGCGTTGCTGTGACTACTGGAAACGTAGTGGTCTCTTCAGGAACGATAGGAGTAACCGATGGTCCTCTGTTGAGCATTGTAGCAGGGACACCTAACGTCTCATTGATATCCTCACAACCCTCCAATGGTCATCTTAAGTTAGCACCTAATGGTACTGGAGACCTAGTCATAGATGCAGATACGATTGACCTAACTGCTGATTCAACGACTTTGAAGGTGAAGGACAATGTTGCTGCTGGATTGGATATCAAGACTGGTGAGCACTCATACATCAAACTGATTACTACAAACAGTAGTGAGCAGGTAGTATTTGGTCGAGGTTCCACATTCGCTGGAACTACCATCGCTGACTTAGGGACCGTTACGACTGCCACATCAATTACTTCTACTGATTTGATTGGCACTAACATTGATGGTATCATAGGCGCTGATACTGCTCGTGCTGGCTCATTCACGACACTCGGTGCGTCGGGTGCTGTCACTGTTGGTTCTGCTGGCAGTGGTGCTGATGTTACATTCCATTCAGGCACTTCTGGTGACCACATGTTGTGGGATGCTAGTGAAGAGCAATTGAAAATTATCGGTACTTCAGGTCAAGTTGCACTGGATATTGATACAGGTAACTTCACAGTCGGTGCTTACGGATTGACTGATGCTGGTGCAGCAACTATCGCTTCAATGGCTGCTAACTGGACTAACGCAGGCAGAACTGTCGCTGACGCAGGTATCCTTTCAACTGTCGATATCAATGGTGGTACTCTTGGTGGTATCACGATTGATGGTAACTGGACTGCGGCGAGTCAGACTTGTGCTGACCTTGGCACAGTTACAACTGCTACCTCAATCACTTCTACGGCATTCGTAGGTGGGACAATTTCTGGCACGACCATTGATGCGTCTACTGATTTCACCATTGGCTCTACAGTCATCACTGACGACTCGATTGTGATGACTCCATCAGCCAGCGATACAGTCACCATTGCCGCCGCCTCAAATGGTGTGCTGAACTTAACTACGGTAGATGCTAACGCTCAGGCGGGACATATCAATGTGAATGCAGATGGAAATGTGAATCTTCAATACATCGGTAGCACGAAACTCAATACCATCTCTACAGGAGTAGAAGTAACTGGCACTTTGGATGCCTCATCCACAGTCTATGGAGGTGGATTCAAGAGCAGTCTTGAGCAAGCGGGTGCAGGTGATGGTATTGATTTGCACAGCAGCGCTACTATCAGAGCGAAAGAGGATGGTGGGATATACCAAGATGGGGACGTTATAGCAGCCTCTGGAACGAAATTAACCTCTCAGAACATGGAAAATACTAACTTCAGAGCAAGTGATAACAATACGGTAACCGCAGCAATCGGTGCAGGCGATGTTCATACTATCGCATTCATAAATCTGGACAACACTTCCAACAACAAGTATCACGCAGTAGAAGTTGAGTGCGCTTTCCAAGAGAAAATAACCTCAACGAATGTAAGAACACGATGGTTATCTCAGAAATTATACGCTTGTTACGATGGCAACACTGTCGAGTTTAGAACAGATAACACGAGATTCAAGAATACTCTGAATAATTATGCACCCGGAGAGTTTTGTGCAGGTCTCTGGACTGATTCTACTGACAAGTATCTCACAATAGGGTTCTGCATATACGAGGAGAAAGTTAGTAGCGATAGAACTGCTACATTTGGTGTGAATATAAACGGAATAAGCATGCCTGTGTGTCTCAATTCATGATGGAGGTGATGAAGAATGGCACTTCCTGTATACACAGAAGGAACAAAAATCGGTGGAAACCTACAACACGTGCATGTGGGTGGTGGAACAAACGGAGTTACTCTATCTATCTCAGATTGCACTACTTCCGTCACAGACCAAACAATCACACTAGATTCTGCTAATGCTGCTATTGCAGTAGGTATGTTAGTCACTTCTGCTCATTTGCATCCAGAAACCTATGTGGTGACTTACGATTCAGCAGTACCATCAATAGAAGTTAGCAGGTTTCCCAAAACCGCTTCTACAGCAGGAGCAGTATTGGTGTTCTCTACACAATACGGCCCCGGTAGGGATGATGGTTTCGGCCTCTTAGCGGGTACTGGTATCGAACTTGCGGCCTCTACAAATGTGGGGACTGGAAGACCTGATTTCACCATCACTTCCACTTCTGGTGCTGGTAGCGTTGGAATTGCTGGGTCTCCTAACAACCCTGCTTCTGGTCAAATTGGTTATTGGAGTTCAACATCCTCTATGGGTGGCGATGAGGACCTTACTTACAGCCTAACTGCTGGATTAGCAGTTGGACAAGCGGGAACTAATAGTGGCGCTGTAGCAGATTTAAGAGCCTTTAGCGCTACTTCAGGTAATTATCTCCATTGGGATTCTTCTGCGGTAACTCTTGGTTTGATAGGTCAGAGTGCGAAACTGGAGTTCTACTCTATAGGTAGTGGTGAGTATATCTCCACAAACAACGCAGGATTACTGAGCATCAATGCTGGTGGTAATCTCGATTTGAACGGGGCTACTTTGACGTTAGATTCAACTGATACCACTAACCTCACGATGACTGCCAATAATCCTAGTAACAAAACAATGACCATTGCTGCGTCTAATTCTGGTGATGGTAATGGTAACATTTCAATGACTGCAGATGGGACTTTCGACATAGATGCAGCAGGAGCAGTAACAATTGATGGCGGCTCTATTACAATCGGTGGAGATTCAGATGTTGCTGTTGATTTCGATGCAGCCGCTTTTGATGTAGATGCATCGGGCGCATTGACTATTGATTCAGCAACCAGTCTTGCAATAGGAACTGCAAACAGCGGTATTGCAATAACAATAGGTCACGGAACTTCGGAAGTCACTTTCCAAGACAATGAGACCGTTACTGGAAATCTCACTGTAAGCGGAGACCAGACAGTAATCAACAGCACAGCAATAGTCGCTGAGGATAAGACGATAGTTCTCGGTATTGCTGGCGGAATGGAAGATGCCACGTATGCCAGAGCCGGCGCTGTGGTCACAGTTTCATCAACCTCTCATGGTTTCAGTAATGGAGAGTCCGTATATGTATCAAACATGGGTAACAGTATTACAGATGGTGTGTATGCAGTAAGTAGTGTTGCGACTAACACATTCATAATAGATTCACACGGCACTTCAGGCACAGTAGGTTCTGGTGCTACCATGCAGCATTCCTCTGCGAATACTACTGAAGCCACTGCTGATACCGCAGGCATCTATGTTCCCGGAACAACACTACACAGTCTTCAATACGACACCAGTAACGGTTGGACGTTCTCTAACGATTTGGATATCACCGATGGCCATCTCAGTTTCGGTGGAACCACAAAACTGACCTCGACCACTTGGTATGGCACGACAGCGGCTTCTCTCGTCACAGTAGGTGCTCTCGATGCTGGTTCGATTACATCTAACTTCACCAGTATTGATACAGGTTCAGGAACGATTTCTACCTCAGGCACTCTGACTGGTGGTGCGATTGTCGGAACCAGTCTAGCAGTTTCAGGCACAATTACTGGAGACACCTCACTTACTCTCGATTCTACTACACTCACAACCGCCGAGTTGGGTGTCCTAGATGGCATCACTACAGCAGGTGGGACTGTAACAGCAAGCAGGGCAGTGGTAGTTGACTCGAACAAAGACATAGCATCTTTCCGTAATCTCACAGGAACTGGCCAGTTGAAGGGCGGCACTCTGAGTGTAGATGCAATTGCCGTCTTAGATACTTCCACTGGGACTGCAAGTAACTTGGCTGATTCCGGGACTCAAGAACTCGCACAGTTCGCTTGGGCTACATATCGAACTGTGAAATATGTAGGACAGGTTACTGATGGCACAGATGTTGATGCGTTCGAGGTATTGGTAACATGGGGCGGTCACGCCTCAGATGCTGAAAATGCTGCTGCAAGTATTGATATGACGACGTATGCTTATGTTACTTCAGATACCGCATTGGGTAATATCAGCACTACTGTAGATGGCACTTACATCAACCTAATTTTCACAAACATAAGTGGGGATACTATTTCTGCTCTTACATATGATGTGGTAGCAACTCACTTAGCGAAGCAATGATGGATAGTGAAATCATGGTGATTGAATGGCAGAGAAGAACTTTGTAGTAAAGAAAGGATTGACCGTAAATAGCGGCACAATATCGCTGAAAGAACAAGCGAACGCAGAGGCTGATGTAGCAAGTTACGGCCAACTTTGGGTCAATACCGCAACACCGAACGAACTCTACTTCACCACAGATGCTGGCGACGATATACAGTTGACCAGTGGAACTGGTACCACAGGTGGTGGTGCTTCTGCTCTTGATGGCCTGTCAGATGTATTAGTGACGGCTGATTCAATCTATATTGGTAATGACCCTTCAAGCACCGATAATAGCGCACAATACAATGTTGGATTGGGTATAAACGCTCTAACTGCGATTACAACAGGTGATAAGAACACGGCAGTTGGGTATGATGCAGGTTTGAAATTGAATACAGGTGCAAGTAACACTCTATATGGTTATCGTGCGGGGTATAACTCAACGACCAATTCTTTCAATACGGCAATTGGGTATGACGCATTATATTATGATGATACTGATGCCACTTACAATACAGCAGTTGGTCATCAAGCGATGACTTATGCTTCGGGGGATAAAGGAGTAGGTATTGGTTATGGAGCATTGAAAAATTACACCGGAACCAATGGTTCAGTGGGGGTAGGTACAAATGCTGGTCAATCAACGACAAGCGGTGATTACAATGTATTCGTAGGCACTAATTCTGCGAACCTAAACACCACAGGCTCAAGAAACATAGCGTTAGGGTATCAAGCCCTCGATGCCTCAGACACCCATGACGATAACATTGCCATTGGCTACGATGCTATGGGTGCCGCTGATGGTGGAGAGAAGAACATAGCGATTGGAAACTACTCTCTCGATGCTACCACAAGTGGGGATAAAAATGTCGCTATTGGACATGAGGCTAGTAGTGCTAACATAACGGGTGAGTATAACACAGTCTTGGGGTACAATGCACATCTCTATATCACAGGAACATCAAGCAACACGCTCATCGGGAGTAATGCTGGTAAGGGCCAAAGTGGTTCAGCCGGTGGTCATGACAATGTAGTAGTTGGTAAAGGCGCATTCTACAATTGGACAACAGGAGCGCAGAATATCCTATTGGGTAAAGATGCTGGCTACAAGATTCGTAGCGGCACAGGAAATGTGGTTTTGGGCTATCAAAGCCACAGTCAGAATTGGGCCGATGGTTCATACAACACCGCCGTAGGGTATCATGCTCAATCGCACATGAATGGCGGTGCGAAGAACATCTCGCTTGGTTGGACAGCCGGAAACAACATCACAACTGGTGATTTCAATGTCGTCATAGGTGCGGCTGATGTATCAAGCGCGACAGGAGATAGCCAACTCTCGATTTCATCGGGCGATGGTGGGGTCACATGGCTCACAGGAACAGCCGCAGGTGCGGTCAATCTCCCTAATTCAATACTCACAATCGCCGGGTCTGTTGGCTCGGATGGTCAAGTCCTAACTTCAACAGGAAGTGCCGTCGCTTGGGAATCAGCAGGTGGTGGCGGTGCTTCTGCTATTGGTGATTTATCAGATGCAATTACAACTGCTACCCACAATGTAGGACTAGGTCCGAATGCTTTAGATTCTCTAACTGCATCAAGCGGTAATTATAACACAGCAGTTGGTAAAGATGCTCTAACAGCAGTAACTACAGGCGATTACAATGTAGGTATAGGGTACGAAGCAGGTGCGGGATTACAAACAGGTGGTCAGAATACATTTCTAGGAACACTTGCAGGTGGAAACACCGGCACAGATGCAGCAACAAATGTAATTATTGGTTATCAAACTGGATACAGTTCGACATCATTATCTGCGTCAGTAGCAATAGGTTATGAAGCCGCAAAGTTCGGTATGAAAAGTGCAACCAACAACATAGCAATAGGTCATAGTGCAATGAAAGGAGATTCCTCAAACAGTGCGGGTGCTTACTACAATATAGCAATTGGTTCATCTGCATTGGCAGCAATCACAACAGGCGATAGTAATGTCGCTATTGGTGGTTTGAATACATTAACTGCAAATACAACAGGAACGAGAAATATCGCTTTTGGAGTAGGTGCTATAGATGGTGCAGATACAGAAAACGATAACATCGCAATCGGCTATGACGCTCTCGGTGGTGCTGTCGCGGGTGGGGAGAAGAACCTCGCCATTGGGAACTATGCTCTTGACGCTCTAACAAGTGCCGATAAATGCATAGCAATTGGACATTATGCAGGGTCGGGGATAACAACTGCCAGTTACAATACATCCGTCGGTTATCAATCAGGGAAGGACAATGTTACAGGAACATACAATACTGCCTTTGGTTATGAGGCCATGAAGGGTTCATCCTCTGGTTCTGGTGATTGGAATGTTTCGATAGGCTCACAGGCAAATTATTCAATTTCCAATGGGGCGGCGAATGTTGCAGTAGGCCATCAGTCGCTTCGTGATAACACGACTCACGACAGCAATACTGCAATAGGTCATCAGTCAATGTATGGGGCCACATCTGACCATTCCGTTGCGGTTGGAAGGGACACATTGAGAAGTTCGACGGCAGACTATCAAACAGCGATAGGAAATAATGCGCTCTATGCCGCTACAAGTGGTATCGGTAATACCGCCGTTGGTTTCAATTCATCAAGATACCTCACAGAAGGTGATTACAACATCACGCTCGGATATGAGGCCGGGAAAGCGATAACCACGGGTGACAAGAACATTTACATCGGTTATCAAGCAGGTGACGGTTCTGATGCCGAAAGCGGTATGATAGGTATAGGCGAAGGTGCTTTGGGTGGAACCAGTCAAGGTGCGGCGTATTGCATCGCTATTGGTAACAACGCTATGCTAACCACTACGAGTGCCACTTACACAGTAGCCATCGGACAAGGTGCTGGACAGAATACCAGCACTGGTGGCAATAATGTCTTCGTGGGTGCTAATGCGGGCTACGCAAACACCACAGGCACTCGGAATATCGCTATTGGAAAGACAGCCTACGATGCCTCTGATACTGAAAACGATAACATCGCAATCGGTTACAATGCGATGACTACCAACACCGCAGGTGGAGAGAAGAACATCGCTATTGGAAGTTATGCAGGTGACGCAATAACCTCCGGTGATAACAATGTGCTGGTAGGGTATCAGGCTGGAACAAAGATAAACTCAGGAAATCATAATACATTCATTGGCTACAAAGCAGGGGAAGATACTACTACTGCAACAGAAGCAGTAGCAATAGGTGACTTTGCATTGAATGAGAACACAACAGGTGGTGGAAATGTTGCTGTTGGTCATCAAGCATTGAAATACACAGCCACAGGTTTGAGAAATACTGCTATTGGTTTGGATGCTGGACTGGCTATCACAGACGGTGATAGAAATACCGCTCTTGGTAATGATACTTTGAGAGCGGTGAATACCGGCAATTATAACATTGGTATAGGTTATTTGGGCGGCGATAATATCACTTCAGGTAGCGGAAATGTAGTAATTGGTAGAGCAGATGTCCCAAGTGCAACAGGAGATAAGCAATTATCCATTAGTACTGGTTCATCCTCCACTCCTGTTTGGATTACAGGCGACTCAACAGGTGGAATTTACTCCAAAGCAGGTGTAGTAGCGGTCACAGGGAATACAACGCTCACACAGGCGCAAAGTGGCGCGTATGTGTATTGGACAGCAGGGACGCTTACACTGCCAACGAACACAATAGTAGGGACTCAATACACCATCTTCAATAACACAGGGTCCAGTGCTACTGTTGCATTCGGTTCTGGAGAAGATATAGTATCAGGTTGGGCTTCTAATGCGTCTGTTGCCGATAATGATGCAACGAGTTATGTTTGCGTTGCCGCCGATAGTTGGGTGCAGGTAGGAGCATGAGTTTCATAGGCACAGTTGGGGTAGTGGCCCAACAGGGAAATCAAGGTGTTGCTTCTGCACCTACTGGTGTTTCAATCGCAACAGGTATAGGCGGTGGAACTACAGATTTATCCTTTGCTAGTGATGATACTAATGCCAGTAATTCTTCACTAACATTTGCTGACTGTACAGATGGTGACCAGAACATAATCATAGAGAATGAAGGGCAGACTCCTTACGCTGATGAATATGGTTCGGCTGGAGGTTCTTCTTCTTACATTAAATGCTATCTTCGTGCGACAGGCGCAACTAGTTATTCAATGACCGGCTCTGTGCCTACTCAGAGCATGTCTAATGGTGGCTCAGTTGCTTGGACTGGAGGGGCATTTACATCTCAAGACGGGACAGGAAGCACAGGCATTGGTTACTTCGTAGTCACTCATGGTGGTGGTAGAGGGAACATCATATTACCGTCTCATAATGACAATTTTGACCTATTCGTAGTAGGGTCAGCAACAAACAGTGCAGGGACTACTAATGCTACAACCATGACAGCAGACTTTGTATTCAAGGATGGTAGTTGATACTCATGACTAGAGTAGAAGTTAATATTCCTGAGGGAACTTCAGGTAATCATGAGGTTGCCCACTACACAGATGAAACTACAGATAATCGTTGGCAAGAATATCTGGCTCTGAAAAATGAGAGTCATGATTCTTACACAGTCCTGATTAAGTCCAGTGATGCAACTCCAATGCCTATCATGCAGGACTCCGAGGCTGAATACAATGAACATCAATGGCTGTGGGACAATGCCACTGGTGATGTGTTGATAGGAGGTCTCGGTCTAGGTATGTGTCATCAGCCACTGATAGACAATGCTGCGGTCACATCTGTGACCATCATAGAACTCGAGCAGGATGTGGCAGACCTAGTGTGGGATGACTGCGCTAAGGATGAGACCTTCTCTCTAGTAGTAGCGGACTTCGAGACATGGACACCACCTGAAGACAGTTCATTCGATACAGTGTGGGGTGATAGTTGGCTGACTGATAACCCACTCACATTGGGGGACACTGTAACCGATGACAATGTTATAATCACCGGATACATAACGCTTATCACGAATAGATACTCCCAATATACTGAGAACATAGGATTTTGGGGAGACTAATGGACGAGGGGGTGAATATAAATGGCACTGAGAATAGATTATGAGACACACTACGGAATAGATTGCAACTACGCACACTGCATCGTCAAAGATGCTAGAGTGAACAAGGAAGTCAACGAGGAGGAGGTCGATGGGGAGACTGTCACAACCACGGTCTTCGATGTACACTACAACGGTAAGATATATGCTACCGATGACGCTTACGCAGATGGTGCATCGCCTATTGGCGGCTTCAATGGCAAGTTCGAGTTGAACACGGGTGGCTCCAAGAACCAGTACAACCTAGTCAAGCAAGCATACCTCCACCTGAAGACGATGGACGGCTTTACCGATGGGACTGATTGTTGATGGGGGAACTAGTACAACGACTGAGCCAGGAGTGTCTTGGCTGCGGCGAGTTCGTACTAGCAAAGCGTATTGAAGGACGCTATGTCAACGACAGCAGCACCCGAATCTTAATTTGGGAGTGCCCTGAGTGCCTAGTACTCTGGCAGAAAGCGAGGAGATAGTATGGGTTTGGTAGGTGTTATCAGAAAAGCGAGGTTCTCCAATGTGCGTACACCCACTGGTGAGACTGGGGTCCAAGATAGATACAGTAATACTTTCACACCTGAAGGGGGAAAAGCAGTATACGATTGGCCTTGGATAGATGAGGATATGATGAGCACTCTTACTCCAGAGCAGAAAAAACAGATTGAGAGATGGAAAAGAAGAAAGCCTACAGCCCCCTCTCTAGTAGCAGGGAAGCAATAGTATGCCCAAGCACAAGCACAAGCCTGGTGTGATAATGGTCATCTCCATAGGCTCCAAGCCTAAGAAGAAGGGAGAGACAGGGGTGAAGAAATGAATGACACAGTGATACCTGACAACAGTGAGAACACTACTCTCTGGACCTAGGTGTAAGCAACCACACCTAAACTCCAAGTAGGTGTAGTTTCTACACCGCTTGTTGTTCCGATGGGTCTTTGGAATCTTAGCAGTTATCCGTGGTTTAAGGGCATGGGGGCGTCTGCGTTTGTGATACGCTGCTGCGAGGAAGAGGAATGACCAGGGACTGGGACATCGACTGGGACTACTGGGACGCACAGACTGAGGGCTTCAAGAGAGCCTTCAAGAAGCCCACTTGGAGAGACTATCTAGAGACACAGAGAGAACTCATGGATAAGGTCCACGATTTCTTTTGGAATGAGACTGTGAACGGGGGGGAGAGGACAAGAAGAAGAGAAGAGTCGAACGAAGAGCCTGCACACGCCGTAGGAAAAAACCTCTCCCCCCCAGTTCCTCCTGTCAATACATCCAAGG
>Ga0114898_1001904_pt1 | contig 11563 bp, 7 predicted proteins | sample Malvired_Geostar_FD_83496 | JGI IMG/M metagenome (GOLD analysis project Ga0114898, IMG submission 83496) | Marine viral communities from the Global Malaspina Expedition - Malaspina viral metaG DeepMed_Geostar | ecosystem: Environmental > Aquatic > Marine > Oceanic | place: Mediterranean Sea... | reverse complement strand
GTTTCGGTGCGCGATGGCAACCAGTCGCTGTGGGGCGCGACAGGCCTCGATACAGCAAAGATCCTCCAGGTCGCCGGCCAGATGGATCGCGTAGGCTTTAGAGCAATCGATTTCACATCATCGACCCACATGGCCGTAGCAGTGCGTTATTTCCGTAACAATCCCTGGGAGCGTATCAGGCGTGTCCGGGCTGCCATGCCCAACACACCGCTTCAATTTATCACCACCGGCCTACGATTCATTGCTTGGCAGCAGGCTGGTCCCGAATTTATGCGAATCGTCTATCGCCGGCTCCAACATAATGGCATCGGCCGCTTCATTGTTCTTGATCCCATGCATGACATAGATGCGGTTCTTGAAGCAGCTCAGCTCATCAAAGAAGAGGGTGATGCGCAAGTTATGGCGGCGCTGACATTCACCCTCTCTGCCGTGCACGATGATGCATTCTATGCAGATTTCGCAGCGAAACTCGCCAGATCGCCCCATATCGACCTGTTCTACATCAAAGATCCGGGCGGCCTGCTATCTCCAGATCGCGTGAAGACACTCGCACCGGCGATCAAGGCGGTGATCGGCGGGAAATCGCTGGAAGTCCACCCGCACTGCACGATCGGTTATGGTCCACTTACCGCTTTGGCGGCCGCCGATTGCGGAGCTGTCGATGGCATTCATGTCGGTATCGGCCCCCTCGGGGATGGCAGTTCGTTGCCCGAGGCCGGTAGGCTTGTCGCGAATTTGCGGGAAGCAGGCCATAGTGTGCCGATCGATGACAGGGCTCTAGCAAACGTTACCGATTATTGGTGGCGTCTGGCTAAGGCGGAAGGCCTCCAACCGGGCACGCCTCAAGCCTTCGATGCCAGTTTTCTGCGTCACCAGATCGCGGGAGGGGTGATGACCACCACTCGTCGACAACTGAGTGAACTGAAGCTCGAGCACCTTTTTGGCGCGGTAGTCGAAGAGACGGAGCGTGTTCGTGCTGAACTTGGATATCCTATCATGGTAACGCCCTTTCCCCAGATGGTGATGACGCAGGCGACAACAAATATCGTCAGCGGCCAGCGGTACGTTCAGGTATCGGATCAGATTTTGCGCTATGCAATGGGCAAGCTTGGGCGTCCGACGAGCCCAATCGATCCGGTGATCCTGGATGTCATCATGGATCGACCGCGGGCAAAGGAGATAGCTGGTGAACCGGATTTCCCTGACTATTCGGATCTCCGTCGCAAGTTTGGCGCGCATCTGGACGATGAGGAATTTCTGTTGCGCGCCGTGATGCCGGCGGATCAGGTCGACGCAATGCTTGCGATGGGACCCAGCCGCGCAACCTATACTCCGGAGGCTGCGCCGTTGATGAAATTGCTACGAGAACTTATTGCTAACCCGACCCTGAAAGATGTCGTAATCGACAGAAAAGGTTTACGATTGGCACTTCATTCTGGCGCTTCCGCGGGCAAAATGTAATGGTCAGTGAATCGCTTGACGGCTTGGCTGCCCGGCTTGCTGGTGCATCGGGTTTCATTTTCGACATGGACGGCACGCTTGTACTTGGCGACAGCGCCAGTTCTGGATATCGCCCGCTTCCGGGCGCAGAAGTGCTGCTGGAAGAACTTACAGCGCGCGGCATGCCCTTTAGGATTTTCACCAATGGGTCTGCCATAGCCCCGGCTCAATATGCGTATAACCTGCGCGTTGCCGGGTTGAAGGTGCCTGACAGTGCTGTGATGACGCCGACGACGGCCGCTGCATATTGGTTTTCTGAACGGGGGATCCGCAAAGTCAGGGCGCTGGGGCGTAGCGAATCATTCGTGCCGCTGCGTGCCGCTGGTATCGAAGTCGTCGAAAATGCCGCTCCTTCTTGCGCGGTTGAGGCTGTCTATGTCGCCTATCACCGCGCATTCACGTTCGACGATCTGGAGGCGGTGCTCGCGGACCTCGAAGACGGCGCGCAGCTCACAACGGCGTCCAATGTTCCCTTTTTCGCTTCGGAGGGCGGGCGCAAGATCGGAACTAGCTTCGCGATTAATGCGGCCATCACCGCGATGACGGGGATCGAGCCTGTCATACTCGGCAAGCCATCGCTCGCAGCACTGCATTGCGCCCGATCTTTGATGGGTCTGCCGACTGATGCGACGCATAAATTGATCGTCGTGGGTGACGACCCAGGGCTAGAAATGAGAATGGCGCGGGCCGCGTCCGCCGCGAGCATTGGTGTGACGACTGGTCTCTCAGATGCAACCGACTTTGGCGCACATGCCGATGAGCAGGCAGATTTCGTCGTCAGATCGCTCGACGAATTGTGCGTGCGGTTAGGCGAAAGAATTGACGCAGTATGAGGCTTTCGGAAGCTGCGCAATCAGGACTAGAGTAATCCTACGTTGACGGTGCTTCGCTGCGCTTCTTGGTGTGCACAATCACAATGAGACGACATTGATGATGATGGTTCCGCAAATCGGGCCGGGTTAGCAGCGAAAGATTGGGAAGGTTACGCTGGTGCGCGCTGGCGACTTTGCCCCATTGGCATCAATCCCGGGCCGCTCGGCAACCGTTTGGATCGCATAGTCCAGATCGGTCGTGGTCGGCTTGCGGAAGCTTTCATGCGACTTCTCGTGCTAGGTTCATAAATTGGCAGTGCCCGGCTAGCCGCAGGGCGTTCATCCAGAACTCTCGCCGTTGGCCGGTGGCGGCCAGGGCATGGCCGCGATCTTCTGCAATTCGGCCCCTGTGCATTATGCGGACACAGATTCACGGTAAGCGGATTTCTACCCCCACATTTTCGGTGTGAAATGAACTGCTAAGTTACGCCTTCCGAGCAAGGTGTGATGATCGATGCAGGATGTAACGACGTTCGAAGCTGGTTTCGAAACAAGCGACCGCCAGCAGGTGCAACGGATCGACGTGATCCCGGGCAGCGACGGCCGTCGCCGCTGGTCGCCCGAGGCCAAGGCCCGGATCGTGACGGAGAGCTTTGAGGCCGGCGCCAACATCGCCGACATTGCACGGCGCAACGGCATCCTGCCCCAACAGCTCTATAGCTGGCGCCGCGAGCTGCGCGACCGCGGCGAGCAGATGGCCTTTGTGCCGGCGATGGTCGAGGAAAAGGATGCACCACGGCCAACGCTGGCCCCGGCGTCCTGCCGTCCTGTTGAGATCGTGATCGAAGCTGGCGGGATGACGATCCGTGTGCCGGAGGGCGCGAGTGCGGATCATATCGAGCGGGTGCTGCTGGCCGTGCAGGTGACGGCGTGATCATCCCGCCGGGCCCGCTGAAGGTGCTGGTGGCAACAAAGCCGGTGGACTTCCGCAAAGGCATGGTTGGCCTGGCCGCACTCATCCAGCACGAGCTTCATCTCGATCCCTTCTCGGGCATGCTGTTCGTCTTTCGCTGCAAGAGAGCCGACAGGATCAAGCTGCTTCTCTGGGACGGGACAGGTCTGGTTCTTGTAACCAAGCGGCTCGAGCAGGGCCAGTTCCGCTGGCCGCGCGTCGGTGATGGGGTCATGAAGCTGTCGGCAGCACAGGCCTCGGCGCTCGTCGAAGGCCTGGACTGGTCACGCGTTCATGTCCCGCGTGCACCAAAGCCAATGCTTGCGCAGTAAGCATCAGGTATCTGGCAATGGATTTACTGATCTGTTGCAGAACATCTCCGCTCTGCCTAAAGTCCTGTTCGTGGAAGAGGCGGTCGATCACCTGCCGGACGATGTCCAGACGCTCAAGGCCATGCTGATCGCTGCCCAGCGGCGTGAGGCGCATCTCCAGCACATCATCCGCATGCTCCAGCGCAACCAATTTGGACAACGGTCGGAGAAGCTGCCCCCGGATCAGCTTGCGCTCGGCCTCGAGGACCAGGCGATCGCCATGGCTGAGGCCGAGACGCTTGTCGCTGACGGTGAAGCCGTGCGTGATGGGCGCAAGCGCGGGCGGCCCCGCCGTGAGGGAGATGAGGCGCGCGCGTCGCTGCCGCCGCACCTGCCGCGGATCGAGGTGGTGATCCCGCCCGAGGCGACGGCCTGCGCCTGCTGCGGCGGGACGCTGCACCAGATCGGGGAGGACCGTGCCGAGCGCCTGGACGTCATCCCAGCGCAGTTCCGCGTGCTCGTCACCGTGCGCCCGAAGATGGGCTGCCGCGCCTGCGGCGATGGTGTTGCCCGCGCACCGGCGCCGGCGCGGCTCGTGCCCGGCGGGCTGCCGACAGAAGGGCTCGTCGCCCACATCCTCACTGGCAAATATGCCGACCACCTGCCGCTCTACCGCCAGCAGCAGATCATGGCTCGTGCAGGCATCGAGATCGAACGCGGCGTCATGACTGGCTGGGTCGGGCATGCCGCGGCGCGGCTGAAGCCGCTTGTCGAGCGCATGCAGGCGCGGATGCTGACCGCGGACCGGCTGTTTGCCGACGAGACCACCGTCAAGGTGCTGGCGCCTGGGAAAGGCTCGACCAGGACCGGCTACTTCTGGGCGATGGCGCGTGATGACCGCGCCCATGGTGGTCAGGATCCGCCCTGGGTTGTCTACCGCTACTATCCGGGCCGAGCGCACAAATATGGCGCCGAGCTCCTGGCAGGTTATCGCGGCATCCTGCAGGTCGACGGCTATGACGCCTATGATGCGCTGGGCGATCCCAAGCGGCCGGGAGGGCCATTGACGCTCGTCCACTGCTGGGCTCATGTGCGCCGCAAGCTGTTCGATGTCGCCAAGGGCGGCAACGCGCCCATTGCCGAGCACATGCTGGGGCTCATCCAGCGCCTGTACCAACACGAGAAGGAGGTGCGCGGGCAAAGCCCGGCCGTGCGGCTCGCCAAGCGTCAGGCCGACAGCATGCCGATCATCGATCAGATGCAGGCCTATATCGAGACGACGCTGGCAAAGGCGCTGCGCTGCGGCGACACGGCCAAGGCGCTGCGATATGCGCGCAGCCGCTGGGCGACGCTCACCCGCTTCCTCGAAGATGGCCGGATCGAGCTCGACACCAACAGCATCGAGCGTTGCATGCGCCCCATTGCCCTCCAGCGGAAGAATGCCCTCTTCGCCGGTCATGATCTCGGCGCCGAGAACTGGGCTGCCATCGCCTCGCTCATCGAGTCAGCCAAGCTCTGCGGCCATGATCCACAGGCCTACCTGAAGGATGTTCTGACCCGCCTCCTCGAGCGGAGCGACGCTGATCCCATCGATGATCTGCTGCCCGGCTACTGGACCGACACCAAAGCTGCCGAAAGCAGGTTCGAAATTACCAGCGTCGCTCACGCAGCCTGAGACGTGCCGGTAAAAGCCCGCTTACGATTCACGGTAGCGGTTTGATGAGCAGCGGCATGAGGCCATTGGCGTCGAGATCGAGGTGATCGGACCAGACATAATCGCCGGTGAGATTGATGCGATCCCAACCCAATGGTGAGAGCCGAGACAGCATAGCCGGATCGATCTGGCTTCCGCGGCGGCGCATTTCTTCGACGGCGTGCCCAAGATAGCGACAGTTGAACAGGATGATCGCTGCGGTGACGAGGTTGAGGGCAGCCGCGCGGGTTTGCTGGTTCTCCAAGCCACGGTCGCGAAAGCGACCGAGCCGATGGAAGGCGACCGCTCGCGCCAGGCTGTTGCGCGCCTCGCCCTTGTTCAACTCGGCGGTGACCGTGCGGCGTAGCGCCGGATCGTCGAACCAGCGCAACGTGAACAGCGTGCGCTCGATCCGTCCTACCTCGCGGAGCGCCGCGGCGAGGCTGTTCTGCTGGCGGTAGGCGGATAGCTTTTTGAGGATCAGCGAGGGCGTAACGGTGCGATCACGCATCGCGCCGATGACGCGTTCGATATCCGGCCAGTGGCTGACGATCAGATCCCGGTTGAGCCTGTGACCGAACAGTGGCGCAAGCCTGCCATAGCGCTTCGAAGGTTCGAATGCGTAGAGGCGCCGGTCGGACAGGCGAGGAATGCGCGGCTCGAAATCGAGCCCGAGGAGCTGCATCGTTGCGAACACGATGTCGGAAACGCCGCCTCCATCGACGTGCAGCGCGGTCAGATCGGCGTTGCTGTCATGGCCGAGGAGCCCATCGAGCGCATGGATGGCTTCTCCTGCCGTGCCGGCGATCACCGTCTGGTGCAGCGGCGCGTAGCGGTCGGTGATGGTGGTGTAGATCTTGACCACTGGGTCGCGACCATAATGGGCGTTGACCGCTCCGCCGGCTTCGCCCGGCCCGCCCAGGTAGAAGGCCCAGTCGGCCCGAAGCTGCGATTTTGGCCATGTTGAAGAACAAAGATTGAACATGGCGATCTACCAGGCTCGCTCTTGTCCTCCAATCTCGTAAACATCGGTCTCGATCGAGCACCTGTAGCTCTCTGCGATGTTGAACATCTCTGTCTGGAGAGATGCGATCTCATCATCGAGGCTGACGCCATCGGCACCCTGATCATAGGCGACGGTCAGCGTGTAATCGCAGTTCCCGGTCTTTTGCATCTGGTAATCCCGCTCCAGCATCGCCTCAATGCGCTCGCGAGCGGGCTTTCTGCCACGACCATGCTTGTTGAAGTTCTCGATGGTCAGATGCAGGGCGATGGTGACAGAAGGCGGCTTTTCCGGCAGCCCGATCCTTGAAGGAATGACGTCAAGCGCCCGATAGACGGTCATTCTTGAGATCTTGAGGTCGCGCGCGACGCTGGCCTTGCTCGCGCCGGCGGTGATCCGGCGTCGGATTTCATCGTCATCGATGTTTTTCTTCCGGCCTTTGTAGACGCCTTCGGCGCGCGCCGCCTCGATCCCGGCGCGCTGCCGGTCCTTGATGAACGTCAGTTCCATGTCCGCGACCATGCCCAGAATGGTGATCACCATCCGCCCCATGCTTCCGGCCGTCGTCACCTCCGGCTCAAGCACCCGCAATGAGGCTCCCTTCTGGTCGAGTTCATGAACCAGATTGAGAACATCGCGTGTGGAGCGACCGAGCCGATCGAGACGCAGGACGACGAGTTCGTCATCGGCGCGCAGGAACTGCATGATCGTCTCAAGCTCCGTGCGTCCAGTGCGCGATGCGCCCGAGCCTGTTTCGGAGCGGAGGATTTCACAGCCCGCTGCCTTCAACCGGGCAACCTGGATGTCGAGATCCTGGTCGATGGTGCTGACGCGGGCGTAGCCGACGCGGGTCATGGGCAAATCCGTCACATTAGGGTGGCTTTGCCCTCGTACAGTAACATTGGTGACGGAACCACCCTTTTGTGACATGTCGTATATGTCACTTCCGATCGTCACGTTCGGGTGCACCCAAATGGTGCGAGCGGAAAGGCCCCGGTCAGGCAGCAAGCCGCCCAAAATCGATCCGGCTATTCAGATCGAGGTCGAAGCGGCCATAAGGATTGACGTGGCTGTAAATCAGCGGTGTGAGGCCGCGATAATCATCCGGCGTCATCCGGCCCGTCCATTTCGGTTCCACCAGCACGCTCTGAAGCATTCGGGTGTTCACATAGACAAGCGACGCTTGCAGCAAATGTAGCGCCAGGACCGAGAGCTGCTGCTCATCGATGCGGTTAGTGGCGATCTCGCCGCCCTTGCCGAAGAAAACGAACCCATTGGCACTGTTCCAGTTTTCAACGACATTCAGGCCTTCATGAATTTCGCGGCGGAAGGACTCCTCGCGCAGATACCGGCACAGGAAGATCGTCTTGACCGCGCGGCCCAGCTCACTCAACGCCTTGTAGGTCGGGTGCATCACCTCGGAGCGGCTAAACCGGCGCAGGATCGCCTCCGGGTCGGCGGTTTTTGTCTGCATCGCGGCTGCATATTTGACCATCTCGTCATATTGCTGCTCGATCTCATCCCAGTTGATCGGACTGGAGAGGATCGGCTGCAAGTGGGGAAGCCGCGTTCGCATGCCGACATCGGGAAGAGCCAGCTTCTGGCGAGCGATCGCTTTCAGGCGGGGTGCAAGCTCAAATCCGAGAAGCCGGCAAAATGCAAAGCCAACCGCGCTTTGGCCATGACTATCAACATATTGTCGCTGGATTTCCATGTCGGTGCAATGGCGCAGCACGCCCTCGATCATGGAGGCGACCTCGGAGGAAGAGCAGCGCTTGAGCTGGGAATAGACGCATGTCGCGCGTCGTTCGACATGCCAGTAGATCATGACGCCCCGTCCACCATAACGCGCATGCCATTCCGTCATCAGGTTGCGATCCCAGGCTCCGAACTTTGTGGAATCTGACGCACAGGCCGTGCCGGCGTCCCCCCAGACTGCAGCATTGCGGATTGCCAGGGTCGCATTCGCAACCCTGGCACACGCCTCCTTGAGCGCCGCGGCATGAACGAAGCGGCGATGGACATGCAGCAGCTCTTCATAGCTGACATCGGGGGTGGCGCCGGCGATCCGCTTGAGCCCGGCATTCGTTCCCAGGCCGTAGAGGCATAGCAGGAGACGTTGATCCAGCGCGGTTTTCGGCAGTGCAACACGCGAGGCCGATGTTTCGAACGCTTCGAGAAGTCCCGTATCAAGGGCAGCCTCCTTCAGTACGTCGAGCAGCCCGGTCATCGGCCAGCGTTGGCCGATCTCGGTCTTGATCGAGGCGAGACCCCTGGGTTCGGGCAAGGGTTTGAACGGGGTGAGAGATATACGGTTCTCGCCGCGCCACAGCAGCCGAACCTTGTCGTTCCGGGGAATATTGGCATTGAGGAGCAACAGTTCCTGAGCAAGCTCTTCCCGGATGGCGCTTGAAAATGCACGCGCATCCGCCGTCAGGTTCAATCCTGTGTAATATGCTTCTCGCCGCGCATCGAAGTCCTTGGGAAGATCGTCATCGGGATTGCGGTATCGGTCCGCCCCGACAACCCAGATTTCCTTAGAACGGATGCGATCGCGCAGTTGCGCGAGGACACAAAGCTCATAACTGATCCGGTTTACGCGCCCCTCTTCATCAATGACGGAACTGCGCCATCTCGCCGGAATGACCTCGTCGACCGGCACTGCGTGCGGCGGCACGTAGCGGCATCCATCATCCACTTTGCTTCTGATCCAGTCCAGGGCCGCCAGCACCGGACGCCACACGGCGTTGTTCGACCGGAACTCCAGTGCCGAAAGCAGGCTTGGCAGCATACGGCGATAATGATTGGCCCATGACCTCCGCATCACCTTGTAGATCCGCCGATCCAAGGCGCCCTTTGCCTGGCTTTCCTTGATGATCGCCGCCAGTTTGTCCTTGCCGGCGATTGGGAAAATGACATCGCAGATGCGCCCGGATGGATCGTCGATCGAAGCGCTGGCAATCTCGACCAGGAGTCGCTCCTTGCCATAGACCCGCTCGATGTCTTTCGCGATATCGCCCACCACCTTGCGTTTCGAGCGCGATCCGATCTTATGGACCGTCTCGATCAGCAGGTCGACCATCGCATCCGTAAGCTGAGCTTCCCGCGCCATCAGATAAACGGCATAGAGCCCGAGCTGGCGCGCCGGTACATGCCGGCGCATCTCCGAGGCTTTCTCGCCGGCAACCCGGCGAACGATCTGATCGACCCATGCCTTGCCCGTGACCGATAGGAAATCTCGGGGAAGAGCAAGCCGTTGGATAAAGGCGAGTTTGGCGGTCACGCCAAGAATGTTTTCGAGCGTCGCCTGACCTGCATCCCCCTTCATCGTGTTGAAGCCGGTCGGGCCATCGGGATCGGCGAGCGAGGCTTCCAGCAAGGCGACCGCATCCGGCGCAAGCCGATCGCGGACTCGGGCCAACAGGGCCTCCAGATAGAGGTGTCGTTGCGAACGGACGAGGCGTTCCAGCTCCTTGCGCGACGGCCCATAGATACGGCGGTCGCGGCACCACAGGAAAACATGCTCGAGCATGGCATTGATCGGCTGCCCGCCCGCACAAAGATCGTCGGAAATCCACCTCGACAACGCCCTGCGATCCGTCTGCGTCATACGGCGGAACCCGAGATGCCGCAAAATCTCCGCGCAATGCCGGCGGGCGGTGCGCCCGGAAAAATCATAGTGGTTCACGGATTTGGCATCGAGACCAAGTTGCTCCGCCAGATACAAGACACCGTCGGAGGGTATCGACGCATGATCCGGCACAAAGAAGCCATGCCCGGCGAAAAATCTAAGCTGAACCGCCAATCCCAGTCGTGCCGTCTCCGCTTTGCCGGTCACGAACGCGATGTCCGAAAAACTCAGGCTCCAGGAGCCGATCAGATCCCCACTCGAAACGCCAAGGCTCATAACGCCGCTCCCTTATCGGAGCGGAACGTCGTTCCTCGCATGGGCGATCGTCAACAACAACCAGCCCGTTCCCGACGTGTTCTCCAAGATGACCAAAATCGCAGCTTCGGGCCGACTGGGCCTAGAAGGCCTGGCCATCCGCGGAAGCCCGGTGTCCTTGCCCAAACCAGGCGGCGATCGGCTCGGCGTGGATGGCGTCGGTCAGACAGGCGAGCGCCGCCCGAAAGGTTTCCTCGCGCATGTGCCATGTCTGCATGCGCAGCAGCGCGCGGCGTGACCCTGCGCCGCATACCTCGGCCATGCGCGACAGCCCAAGATTGGTCGCTTCGGCAATCAGAGTGGCGAGGAAGGCCTGCTCATCGCCAGGCGGCAACCCGGTCGAGACGTGCCCGAAGTGCTGGGTGAAGCCGGTCCATCGTTCGACCTGCGACAGCACGTCGGTGATACGCGTGGCAGGCAGCATACCGTAGCAGGCAAGCGTCAGATGCCGTCCTTCGTCGTGCCCGGCATCATCGTCCTTCAGTTCCTTGGGGAAGCGCAATCGCTCGCCAGCGAACAGGGCAGCATCACGTCCGGCCAGATTCTGGGCGACGTCGCACAAGGCTTTGTCGAGTTGCGCGGCGCGCTGATCGAGCCATGCGTGTGGATCACCGAGCGAGAACACCGGTTGCAGCGCTGCGCCACTTGATGGCGCGAGCAGCACCTCCAGCGACCTGTGCAGCCGTGACCTCGGCACCCAGATATCACCCGATGCCAGTGCATTGGCGAGCGCCCCGTAGGTGGCCATCTCCCAATGCGTCCGGTCGATCTTGCCGGCGACCACGACATGGCGGTGCCAGCGCCGCTCGACATGACCGAGCGGAACGTCGGCAGGGAGCGGCTTGCGCCAGTCGCCATCAAGATCCGACAGGACCGTCATCGCATTGCGCAACGCCGCGGTGCCGGCCCGGCCGTGGAAATCGAGCGTTTGCAGGAATAGAGGTCCTATTCGTTTGAAGGTCCGGTATTCGGCTGCGATCTCGCTCAACACATCGTCCCTGTGAGGTGCCGCGGTACGACGGATGATCGCGGCATCGGCATCGAGCATGTCGAGAGGCACGATATCCCTGAGGGCCGCGCCGATATCTTCACCGGTGCGTGCTACCCGGCTAACTGTTTCCAGCACGGTGGCGATGCGCATCAGTCGGTCACGGCCTTCGCGTCCCGAAATCGCGATTCCCTGTTCCAGGCGTTTGCGGGCACGAAGGTGAGCGCGTCCCATCAAGGCGCCGAACATGGCGATCGCCGCGTCGGTAAGCGTGGCTTCCATCTCGCGCAGCGTAGCAAGCAGGATGACCCGCCTGCGGGAGGCGCGCATCTGTTGGAAGGCCTGGGCGGTATAGCGC
>Ga0114898_1001901_pt1 | contig 11574 bp, 31 predicted proteins | sample Malvired_Geostar_FD_83496 | JGI IMG/M metagenome (GOLD analysis project Ga0114898, IMG submission 83496) | Marine viral communities from the Global Malaspina Expedition - Malaspina viral metaG DeepMed_Geostar | ecosystem: Environmental > Aquatic > Marine > Oceanic | place: Mediterranean Sea... | reverse complement strand
TGTGCGCCTCACCCGATGGACCCTGCCCCTGCCGTACCCCCTGCCCCCGATGGGTCCTCGCTAGACCGTGGTGGTTGCCGGAACACCCCGAATCCGTCAAGGAATCGTCAAGGAATCCGACCAGCGAGGTTGGAAAGTGACTCGCATCCCGATAGAGTAACCCCGTGAGACAAGAGTACGACCTGTCGATCTTCATACAGACGACAGCATGGATGCTGGTCGGCATGTGCATTGGTACCGCCTATGGGATCAAGAAGCGCAGGGACGCCGCCCGCAAGAGAGAGGACACAGAATGAGAACCTTCCAGACACCGGATGAACCGAAGGGTGACCCGATGGAAGACGCAGATCGGTACGCCCGCGAGATCGCCGAGGTCGCATACCTCGCAGAGGTCGTGAAGCGTGCCGGTCGATACATCTACGATGGGAACGACACCGGGGTTCTGGTGTGCCTGCTCCTCATCCAGAAGTCGTTGGAGGCACGAATCGCCACAGTCGCCCGTGGTCTGCATGGGAAGTACCCAAAGACGCTCCGCAACGACTGGTTCAAATCAGGTGCTGGGACGACGGGGTGGGACATGTCGCCGGAAGAGGTCACCAACTTGGTCACACGCGACCTCAAGCAGTTGTGGGATTCTCCCGACACGGACGGATATTCCCCGTCGCCGGAAGAGATCACCGACATGGTCGAACGTGATCTCAACCGGATGGCACGAAACGAGCCTTTGATGGATTCTCCCGAAGCGGGGTCGCACCTGCGGCTCGTTGAGGACGACGAAATCGATGATGAATAAAGAGTTTGAACATATTCTTCTGGATCCCGTATTTGCCCGGTACATTACGACCATCGTCCGAAAGGGACTCAGGTCTCTGGAGAACGACGACAAGCAGGGGGCACTCAACTCTCTCCTGCTGGTCCAGATCGCCGTCAACGAACGGACGGCACGATGACCACGAAGGACACCATGATGAAGATCGTGAAGGCATTCCTCGTGATCGCCACATTGGTCAAATTCGTGATACTGCCGGTCCAGAAACGACAGATGGTTCAGAACGAACCGACAATCAACAGGGGTGAATAGGTTTCTGCCCATGCAATGGCATGTTGTCATCGCATGCCGGATGCACAGGTACAGGGGTTCGATTCCCCTGACCCCTACCACAATCACAAAGAGAAGGATAATTAGATATGACCATACAGAAGAACTGGATTGACGTTGACCTAGACGGGTTCGGTCAACTCATGGCCTCGCGCCCGAAGGTCGCCGTCGTCCATGACCTACTTCAGAACGTGTTCGATGAGGACGCTACATCAGCCATCGTGCATCTCGAATCAATCGATTCGAACACGGCACGGTTGGTGGTAGAGGACGACTGCCCGAATGGGTTCTCGGACCTGACCGACGCGTTCACGTTGTACCAGCCGTCGAAGAAGAAGGGTGATCCCACCAAGCGGGGTCGATTCAACGAGGGTGAGAAGTTCGTGCTGTCGCAATGCGACGAAGCGACGATCGCCACCACCACCGGCACCGTGTCCTTTCATCCAGATGGAACACGAACGGTCACGACACCAACGCGCACGGTCGGCTCCTCGTTCGTCGGGAATATCCGATGGACGGAAGCAGAGGTATGTGAGGTGCTTCACGACGTACAGGAGGTACTGGTACCCCGTGGATTCACCGTCACCGTCAACGGTGATGTGATGGAGGGTCGCGAACCGGTCAAGGTCATGATGGGCGTCAGCCTGCCAACCTTGCGGATGGATGAGCAGGGTCAGATGAAGCCGACCCGTCGCAACACCAGCGTGGACATTATCGAAGCACGAGAGGGTGAGACCCCGCATCTATATGAGATGGGTCTCCCCGTCGTGGAGATCGACACGCCGTGGCACATCAACGTGGATCAGAAGGTGCCGTTGAACCGGGACCGCGACAACGTGACGCCTGCCTATAGACGAGCGTTACTGAGTGCGGTGCTGGAAGCGACGCACAACCTATTGGACATGGAAGAGACATCAGCAGTGTGGGTGACCGACGCGATCCCGAGTGCCGACGAGGACACAGTCAAGAACGTCATGGACGTTCGTCACGGAAAGGGCTGGGTCATCGGTACCCCGACAAATCGGGAAGCCGACAAGAACGCCATCGCCCACGGGAAACAGGTCGTGAACGGTGGCACCTACACCAAAGATGTGTGGACCTCCATCAAAGAGAGCAGCGCAGCCGTATCGTCAGCCACCGATTACTCGTTGAGGCCCACGGACGGTGACGGACCTCCTTACGCACATGCCACGCCAACGAAGTTGACGAAAGCGATACAGGCATACGCGAAGAAGGCTGCAATGTTCATGACAGACGAGCCACATTTCGAGATCAACATGATTGACGATCCACGATGGCAGGACGCAGGAGCGCGTTTCGGGGGCCGTCGCATCGACATCAACTGGCTCGTGCAAAGGCGAGCAGGCTGGTCCACGATGACTGCGGAAGAGTTGGGTCAGGCAATTGACGACCTGATGATCCATGAGTGTGCGCACAAGATTGCACACGACCACCTGACCATGAGGTACGTCAACGCCTGTACGTTGATGGGTGCCAAATTCAGGACCAGTTCCATGAAGTGGAGGATGGATCCTGCCACCGGAGAAAGGGCATGAGCGAACCAGTTCGTGGTCAACGCGCGCAGGGGCATCCTGATTCTCCAGACGAGACCATCGTCGGAGAGGGTTGGGTCATCCCACATGTCAGCAAGGAACGCTGTAAAGGCATCAACTTGGAGGTCGCTATAGACGCGCCCCCCGGGTTGCGCCTTGACAATCTGCGTCTATGCGAACTAGACGAAGACCATTTCGGAATCCACATGGCAACAACTGAAACAGGCGCGACGACATGGATGCGCAACTGGTATGACAACGACCACAAGCAAGACACCTACAGGTTGCCGATTACTCCAGCGGAGAAGCAGCCTGAACGATGGGCTTCCTTCGATGCGGTCAGGCATCATTACACACAGTCATGACAATCCCCATAATCATCAGCGTCACGCTTATGGCGAGCATTATCCTGCTCTTCGTATGGCACGACGCGAGAGGAAAGAAGCAATGACAGATCCACATACATGCCCCCGTTGCGGGGGTGACGTTCCAACCACGCCACACAAGGGGCAGTACCCCGGCGCGCTATCCCGCACCGACAACGACACCGAAATCTGTTCCCAGTGTGGACACGACGAAGCATTGGAGCAAGCACGCGGAGTGCTGGTGCCTCGTCACGAATGGACGACAAACAGCCAATGAACGAATCATCCATGTACGCACCGGTCAAGCGGTTCACGATCTCCGATCACGTTCGCGAGATGCACGAAGGTGGGACCAGCGTCGAACAGATTTGCTGGAAACTCCAACTACATCAAGAAACCGTAGAGCGCTGGCTCAAGGCGAGCGCATGAACTTCGAGACCACCACCATGACCAACTTCTCAATCCCCGATAGCCGCATCGCTAGCAGGAAGCGCAAGCCAAAAGGCCGCGTTTGTAAGTCGAAGAACTGCGAAAGCATCCTGTCGATGTACAACCCCGACAAGATCTGCGCCCAATGCTTCGAGAAAACCCCATTGGTGGGCCGAGCGATCAACCCCGGAAAGTACCTATGAGCAACAGCATGTGTTCCAAATGTAATCTGGCCCGAGAATTCATCGACGGCCGCGACTGGAGCCAATGGCAACGGATGACGCCTCAAATCGTAGAACACACAAGCAGATACGAATGCGACCGATGTGGCACTCCCACGCGGTCTGTATTCGAGAGGGATGGCCAGTCGGAATGGCCACAGCAGTTGTGGTACGGACTCCATGCATACGTCCGCGGCTACGACGGTGGATTCTTTGACACGATGCCGTTCGCAGGCGAGGAACCCGTGGACGTACACCTGTGCCACGACTGCTCGGCATGGCTGTGCCGCGAGATCCCGAGACTCGCCAAAGAAGCCAGAGGCGGGCACCCCATCGACACCAACCCCGTCCGTCTACCCGACGGTCGGCTCGTCGAAGAAGACCTCGGACGATGCTGTGAATTCGCATGGTCCCCATCAGATCAGGATGTCGCCATCGGCATCCCCCACGACCAAGGACATTAACCTTATGAGCAACGAACTAGCAATACGCAATGTGGCATCACTGTCACCCCAGTGGTGGTGGCGTCGCCTATGCGAAGTCACACCCAACCTCGTCGTATCAGGCGACCTACACAGCAATCGAACCAACGCTAAGAAGCAGTTGGATCAGTGGGTCGGAGCAGGCATCACCTGCGTCATTGACTGCCGCGGCGAGTGGTCTGACAAAGAATTCGTCGCAACCCACGCACCCCACATCGTCTATCACGATCACGGCACACACGACAATGGCAGTGAGCAGGATCGGAACTGGTTTGAAGATGGATGGAGTCTCTACCTGAACGAACTGGGTCGAAACCCAGAGGGCAAGGTGCTGGCGCATTGCCACATGGGCGTCAACCGGGCACCGAGCCTCGCCTTCTACCTGCTCCTGCGTTCACAATATCGACCGAAGCGGGCATTGGAGATGATACGAGAAGCACGACCCATCGCCGCCTGCCACTATGCGCGCGACGCATGGCGAGCGTTTGTTGGAGCAAGATCCGATTCAAGCGTAGAGACAGGCATCAAGGAAATCGACAAGTTCTTCGAAAAGCATGGAATGGATGCCTCAAAGGCCATCCACGCCATCAGACTCGCCGAATACGAAGACGAAGACGAAATCTGATGGCGAGGTTGGGAAACGATTCCAGCATGGATACTGTGCCGGGCATGAATGGCGACCTGTACCACGCCTCCTATGGGAGTCGAATGGAATCAATCTTTGAAGACGGGTTACAGCCCGGCCCAGATGGATGCGTCTACCTTGCTGGACCACGACCGGCCCATGCAGCGCAGTTTATTGCCATGCGGCCAGAAGTGGATGGAGTACACGAAGTTGAGTTGGACGGGCAGATGCTCCTACTGCCGAAGATCGTTGAAAACGACATCATCGCGATATTCACCATCGATGCAACCATGCTGAACGCAGACCTCCTGCAAGAGTCAGGCGACCACAACTCAGACTTCTTCCATGAGGACACTGCATCGTACTGCTATTTCGGATCCATCGATCCTGACTGCATCGAACTGACACATGAAATCGATCTGGAAGAACTAGCAAATATTTCTGATACCGAGGTTGGGATTGATGCATGAAGTCGTTATCCTAGGTGTCTGGTGCGACATTATCGCATCGAAAGTCTATGCGTCACAAGGCGCATTGAGGAAACCGGCGGGCACAGTGTTCGTCGTTCGCAACAAACTGGAGGACAGTACATATGCGTGAAGTAAACTTTGAGTTCCCCCCCGCAGGGGGCGGAACCGCCAAATACCCATGGGATGAAATCCTGAATGGTCAGACTTGGGAACTCGTGCAAGGCGAGGACTTCGAAATGGAGCCTCGTACCTTTGTGGCGCACTGCCACGGCACAGCCAAGCGTCGGAACATGAAGGTCCGTACCCACACCAAGCAGAACACGATCATCATCCGAGCGTTTCAGGATGAGGCCGCGGCTGCGGCTGCCAGCGTAGTTCCTGCTGCCAGCGTAGGAGCATAGCCATGAGTAACAACCCAGTAGAGGCGAGTGGACCGAAGAGTCGGTCAAACTCCTTGTCAATGGAAAAGTTGGGCACTTTGCTTGAGATTCTTCGTTATGAAGAGCCGACAGGCGAGGACCTTCCCAACTACAGGCCCGACCCGGGCACGTTGGCGACCCCAGCAGGATTGTTTTGGGCCGAAGTTGCCCGTACTTTGACTGCTGATCCGGGCCGTTGGGCGTTGATCAGGATCTTCAATGCCACAGAGCAGAAGGCACGCGGAAACGCTGTCAGCCTCAGGCGTCGAATCGTCAAGCATCAGTTGAAGACGCTGCGTCTCGCGGCGAAGATGAACGACCATTACGAGTCGGAAATCAAGGTAGACGACGATGGAAACTTCCGGGTGTACGCCCGATACGTCACCGTCTGAGAACACCTCATGTCAGTCTTGGGGGATGTAGGATCGAATCATGTCGAACTACGTCCCCCGGGAACTGGCTGACCAATATCTAGAACCCATTGTCGCTGCATACCATGCGACAGTGGAGGCATTCATGCGTCTCGATCCAGATTGGATGGCAGAGGGCCTGTGGATGCTGGAGATAAGTCTCCAATCTGCACTAGAAGCAGTTCAGAAGGCCCATTCAAATCTCAATCCCGACGCCCTAAAGGAAATGCGGCTGGATCAGGATGAGATCAACAAATTTCTTGATGAGAATGGATCAGAGAAGTGAGCAACAAAAAAATAACAGTCGAACTCACCGACAGTCAGTATGACCGACTGATCGCTACATTTATCGAATACGACGAAGTCTTGACCGACCTGTTTGAAGATCAAAGTGTCACTGCGCATCAGGTCAAAACATTTATTCAAATGTGTCGAATAGTCACACAGAACAGATGGGAACCATCTCGTTGCCTTGCGACATTAGAACAACCCGATCTCCATGGCCGTAAAAGGCAACCAGTGTGAAGGTTGTGTGCCAATTCTGCCGGAAAGCCGTCGCTGTGAAGGGCGAGGGAGCGATCTACAAGCAGGTCGTCTGTTGGATGCAGCCGGGCAAAACCTCAGGAGCCAAGTTGGTCACCGATGGAGCAGGATGGGCTCACTCTGTCTGCATAGATGCAGAAACCATCATGCGCAAGAAGAAGCCCGGCCAAGACGAATCTCTATTCTAAACAATCCCGTAGTCCTCTTCTGAGAGGATGGAATCACATTGGCACTCCTCATGGCAAGGCCACCCGAGTGCATGAATGTGTAGTTGTGCAGTGCCCAAGATGGCCTTCACGCTCCCTCCCATTTGCCTGTACAAGAGTTCAGGATCGTCTCCGGTGAGTAAATCGAATGGCCCCATCATCACAGCAAATTGAAAGGTGTTTGGCGTTTCTTCTGATTCTTGAATTGCTAGATGCAAACCGGCATGGGCACATAGCATGCGTGAGGACGGCAAATGCTCCTCTTCGCAATTGGCCCACATTTGCCATGTATCGGTTCGATACGACATTCCATAGAAATTCTCCACCTCCTGCTGGGTGGACAGCATTTGATTAAAAGCAATGAACTTCCCGAACAAGTGGCGAGCCTTGTCATGGGAGAGGGACATGGTGAGATAATAACATCGATGTAATTCTCGATGTGTAACTCTAAGGATAGAAAATGAGACAACCGTATGGCACAGGACGGCTCCGCGGAGTTATTCGGTGTGAATCGTGCCTCTGGTACATTGGGCGAAACATATTACGCAGCCGGGAAGGAATTTGCCCCATTTGTGATACCGAGATAGAAGACAAGAAATGATGATGTTCCTGTTCACCATGGCAGGTGCGGCACTCCTCTTCTGCGTATTGGTCCGCGGCGACAAAAAACGGAAGGAGCAGGAATGAGCAAGCCATGGCCGGACGACGACACCTGCGAGGCCGAGGCCCTGAGATGGCTGCTCACTTCGCACCAGCGCCGAATGTTGACGGCTGAGACTCTTCTTCTACATACTGGTTCACGGCAACAAAAAACAGAAGGAGCAGAAATGTACAAACCATGGCCGGGAGACACCTACGAATTGAGCGTTACCTTCTCTGCTAAGTCTCTTGAAGAGGCGTCGGAGAAGGTGGATCTGCTCACGGACATATTGGATGAGCATTATCCGCATTGGTCGGCCTTTCTGAACTCCTACGAAGGCAACTACCCGGAAGAGTTCACGGAGGACGGCAAGTGGATTGGCCCCCCCGGGCCGATCCCAACAAGTCCCGATAAAGTGAAACTGGCAAGAAGGACGGCTCCTCCTGTACAGTCCCGACTAATCGGACGCTTCGGAGGCTGGCTGATCGGCGGCTAGGGGTGGAAGTCGGAGGCTGGCACGCTAGAATGGGGGTAGTGCCAACCGGCACCGATTGACAACCTAGGGAGAATCCAGTGAGTACCTTCACTGTCCTGCTCACACCCGCTCACCACCCGGGCGCCGTCAGGGAGGGGAACGTCGTCAAGTTCGGCCCCCTTCACTGCCTGACCCATCACGGTGGCTGCGAGTGGTGTCGCCTGAAGGGCTACGCCGAAACAGCCTGCGAGTGTGGACGATAGTAGGCACGGGGCGGGGGCTACGGCCCCCGCCCTCCGTCAAGGAAAGGAGGCCAACGATGGGCCTGTTTGAAGATACGTCGTATCTGGTTACCCTTGCCGTCACCATTGCGGTGACGCTCGGTTCCCTCGCATGGTATGTGAGGACCCGGTGAGGGCAGGGGAGGGGCGGGGGCTACGGCCCCCGCCCCTTCTCGCGTCCCCGGTGCTTCCGGTGACCCGCGACGACCAGAACAGTCCCGATAAGGCAGAGCGCGTTTATATATCGGGACTGCTTAAGAGCATTCCTGTACAGTCCCGTCGTAGCGAAAGCGCCGAAAACCCGATAAAACCGGGAAAGTGGAAGTTGCAGGCTAGGCCGATAGGATAGGGGTAGGAAGTTGACAACCGAAAGGATTCCCGATGAATCAAGCCATGATCTTTGGCATCATCGACAACGGCGTTCTCGTCGTTGGGATGATCGTAGGCGTCGAATTCGGGGAGTATCTACTCCCGGAGCGTTGGCGCTCGAAGACGGCAGGCGCGATGCTGGGAGGGTTTCTAGGCAACGCCGTATCGGACGGAATAGCCGGACTGGCAATCAGTCTGGGATTCACCGTAGGGGTTGTCATAGGGTGCCTCTTGCCGGGAGTGCTCTTGCCACTGGCAATCAGGCGCTCCCGGTAGCAGGAAGGGAGAGGGGGGGCTTCGGCCCCCCCTTTCTCGCGTCTCCGGTGACCCCGGTGACCTCCGGTGGCCTCCGGTGACCTCCGGTGGCCCAGAACAGTCCCGATAAGGTGCGGTGTGTTTCCATAAGACGGGACTGCTTCGGAGCGCTCCTGTACAGTCCCGTCGTGCCCGAATGTACGGCAATCGCTTTAATACGCCGGGGCTACTTAAGGGCATTCCTGTACCGTCCCGCTTGGGCGCGTGCGTATGCGGGAAGTGCAAGTTCGAGGCTAGGCCGATATGATGGGGGTAGCACCGAAGTTCGGTGCGGTTGACAACTGAATAGGAGACATCATGCTCAAGATGTTCAGCGCGCTTTGGCGCACAGAACCCATTGCGAGTGGGTCCACAGTCGTGGCATACACGGCTGACGGCGAGAACCACCAACCGGTCGCCATAGACCGGTACCGGGTCCGCGACGGACTGCTCCGATTGGCACCGTGGCCTGCTCCGATCTTCGTGAACGTGTACGAGGAGGACAAGCAGTACGGTGGCTCTGAGGAGGGTGGCTGGTGGGTTTCCACCCGCACTCCCAAGCACTCGGAGCAGGTCGTGAGTACGGGTGATGTCTGGCAGGCCCTGTGGGGGCTGTCGGAACGATTCGCCCGAAACGTGGCCAACTCGCAAGGCACGAGCAGCGTTGTCTACGACGGTGGGGAGTACTCATTCTGGTTGGAGAATCAGCCTGCTGAGTTCTACCCCAGCGATCCGGAGGCATGGCGCTACTCGTGAGGTTATGAGCGGGAGGGCGGGGACTACGGTCCCCGCCCTTTCTCGCGTCCCCGGTGATGTGGTGTGCCTTCGGTGTCCCCGGCACGCGCTTCGGTATGCCGGGGCTGTCTTTCCTTTCGTAAGGCAGTCCCGGAGCGCTTCAATACGCCGGGGCTACCTGAGTATGTTCCTGTACCGTCCCGCTGAGGCGCGTGCGCCCGCGCGTGTGCCCGCGCGTGACGACCCGCCGGAAACCCGGTGAAACTAGGGCAAGTGGAAGTTGCAGGCTAGGACGCTAGAATGGGGGTAGCACCGAAGTTCGGTGCTGGTTCAACGAAGGGAGTTCCGATGAACCCGGAACTTGCGGAGTTGGCTCGTCTTCGGACTCATCAAGCCCTCGCTGGCTTGATGAAGAAGAAGGATCAGAAGATAGTTCGCTCGAAGGAAGAGCAGGACCGCCTGCTTGACCTAGAGCGGAACTTGATCCTCTTGCCCCGGGCAAGGCGAACCCAATAACTCCGGGAGAGACCCCCGGCCCGTGAGGGTCGGGGGTTCTCTTCGCCTCCGGTGACACGGTGGAACCCCTACGGTGGAACCCCTACGGTGAAGAAGCCCCGGTGTTCCACGGTGCGCGTCTATAAACCGGGACGGGTTCGCTTCTGTGTAAACAAGTCCCGGCGCGTTTTAATACGCCGGGGCTATCCGAGGATACTCCTGTACCGTCCCGCCTACGCGCGTGTGCCCGCGCCTGCGCCCGCGCCTGCGCCCGCGCATGGCTCCCGCTAGAACCCTGCGAAACTAGGGCAAGTGGAAGTTGCAGGCTAGGACGCTAGGATGGGGTTAGCACCGAAAGTCGGTGTAACGGAAGGAGAATCCAATGGATTCGCCGGAAGTGTCCGACCCTACGGACAGCGACGACATACTCGCCGCTGCTATGGGGATCGATCCCACGGTGTCGTTGGATCCTGCGGACGAGGAGAACTACACGTTCTCATTCGTCAAGGATTGCTACGGCACGGTGATGAACGAGGAGGACGACTGAACCGACCCCCGGCCCGCAAGGGCCGGGGGTTTCCTCCTGCCCCTCCGGGGGGTGACCCCCAGTGGGGGTACCCATACCAGAACAGTCCCGGTGCGCTGCGGTGCGCGTCCATATGCCGGGGCTGCACCGGGTTACTCCTGTACCGTCCCGGCTTTCGCTTCCATAAAGCGGGACGCACACGCGCACACGCGCGGGCGCACGCGCGGGCGCACGCGCGGGCGGGCGGAGAACCGCACAAGATTGGGGCTAGTGGAAGTCCGAGGCTGGGGTGCTAGGATGGGGGTAGCACCGAGATGCGGTGCTGTAGTGACTACAACCTAGGAGGCTAGTCATGGCGAAGTCCGTGAACCGGAAGCGCCCGTCGGATCCCAATGCGGAACTGTCGGAACGTGAAAAGGCATGGATTGCCGGAATCGAGTCGTGGCGCTTGTTCTACGAGCGTCTCACCACCGACCCGGCCATCGAAGCCGACGAGGACATGTTGGACCTACGGGACGACGATGACCCCCGAATCACGGTGACAGTGATCCCGACAGTGATGCCGGATCCGAAGCGCTGGAACGGTAAGCGGTAGGTGCTAGCCCCCGGCCCGAAAGGGTCGGGGGCGACCATCGCCACTACGAAAGGGGAATAACCATGATGACCTGCCGGTGCCCGTCTTGCGGGCGAAACCGTGCGGGGCGCGCTGGAGGCCGTTCATTCGGTCAGACAGTCGTCCCCCGGTACCCGGAAGGAGGCTCCGCCACAGGGCTGGACCGACGCAAGGAGCGTCGTCTCCGCCGCCGCCGCGAGGACGCAACGTGGCGACTGGAAACCCTGAAGACGGAGTGAGAACCCGCCCCCGGCCCGAAAGGGTCGGGGGCTTTCTCATGCCCATCCCTCCTAGGGAAACCACGGTATAGCCACGGGGGAGAAG
>Ga0114898_1001899_pt1 | contig 11584 bp, 9 predicted proteins | sample Malvired_Geostar_FD_83496 | JGI IMG/M metagenome (GOLD analysis project Ga0114898, IMG submission 83496) | Marine viral communities from the Global Malaspina Expedition - Malaspina viral metaG DeepMed_Geostar | ecosystem: Environmental > Aquatic > Marine > Oceanic | place: Mediterranean Sea... | reverse complement strand
GGGCTTTTTATTGCCCGCGATTTGTTGTCCGGATGAAGCCTGGCGGTTCATCCGATTCCCGCTTCGGACATGGCCCCGCGCTGTTGTCCCCCACGGGGACTTCCTTAGGGCGTAGGAGCGGCTTCAGCCGCGATCGGATGTTTGATCGCCTGCGCCGATTCCGGATCGAGGCTGAAGCCGCTCCTACAGAACACCCGTGAGGACAGGAGTTCCGACCCGGACGGGCGGCAGACCGCTACCGCTCCGCCAGCCAGTCGCGCGGACGCAGGTAGTCCGCCAGCCGGGCCTCGGCGCTGCCGGGGTCGGGCTGGTAGCCGTACTCCCAGCGCACCAGCGGCGGCAGGCTCATCAGGATCGATTCGGTGCGGCCGCCAGACTGCAGGCCGAACAGCGTGCCACGGTCCAGCACCAGGTTGAACTCGACGTAGCGGCCGCGGCGGTACAGCTGGAACTGGCGCTCCCGCTCGCCGTACTGGCTGTCCCGGCGACGCTCGATGATCGGCAGGTAGGCATCCAGGAAGCCGTCGCCGACCGCGCGCTGGTAGGCGAAGTCCTGCTCGAAGTCGCCGTGCAGGTCGTCGAAGAACAGGCCGCCGACGCCGCGGGTCTCATCGCGGTGCCTGAGGAAGAAGTACTCGTCGCACCACTTTTTGTGGGCGTCGTAGCGCGCCTGGCCGCCAAAAGGCTCGCACAGCGCCCTTGCCGCCTGGTGCCAGTGCAGCACGTCGTCGTCGAACGGGTAGAACGGGGTGAGGTCGAAGCCGCCACCGAACCACCAGGCCACGGTCTGCCCGTCGCGGGTGGCGCGGAAGTGGCGCACGTTGGCGTGGGTGGTGGGCAGGTACGGATTGCGCGGGTGGAACACGAGCGAGACGCCGACCGCGCGCCAGGAGGCGCCGGCGAGCTCGGGCCGGGCCGCCGAAGCCGAAGGGGGGAGGGTGGTGCCGGACACGTCGGAGAAGCCGATGCCGGCCTGCTCGAACACCGCCCCATCGCGCAGGATGCGCGTCCGGCCACCACCGCCTTCGGCGCGGGTCCAGCGGTCTTCGATGAAGCGGGCCTCGCCGTCGGCGCCTTCGATGGCGGCGCAGATGCGGTCCTGCAGGCCGGTGAGGTAGTCGCGTACGCGGGTGAAGTCGGGGTCGGTGTCGGGGGCGGATGTGCTCATCCGCCCATTCTAGGGGAGGTGTCGGATCGGACCGGCGTCGAGGCCCGCCCGGCGCGCGCTGCCGGTCGGACCGCTCTTGTAGGAGCGGCTTCAGCCGCGATCCAGAACCGTCACCTGGACCATCTCCCGATCGCGGCTGAAGCCGCTCCTACGCCCCGAAGGAAGTCCCCTTGGGGGACAGCTGCGGAAGCCTTGGACCGGCCCCCGCCGCGGCTACTTCAGGTTGTCCTCGAACAGCTCGTAGATCCGGCGGTATTCGTCGTACCAGCTGTCGGGATGCACGAAGCCGTGCCGCTCCAGCGGGTAGGAGGCCAGCTCCCAGTCGTCCTTGCGCAGCTCGATCAGCCGCTGCGCCAGCATCACCGAGTCCTTGTAGAACACATTGTTGTCGATCATGCCGTGGGCGATCAGCAGGCTGTCCTGCAGGCCTTCGGCCAGTTCCAGCGGCGACGAGCGCAGGTAGGCCTCCGGGTCCAGCTCGGGCGTGTTGAGGATGTTCGAGGTGTACTCGTGGTTGTACTGCGACCAGTCGGTCACCGGGCGCAGCGCCGCGCCGGCCTTGAACTTGCCGGGTTCCTTGAACAGCGCCATGAAGGTCATGAAGCCGCCGTAGCTGCCGCCGTAGATGCCGGCGCGGTCGACATCGCCCTGCTTGTGCTCGCCCACCCAGGCCAGCCCGTCGAGGTAGTCCTGCAGCTCGGGGGTGCCCATCCGCCGGTAGATCGCCGTGCGCCAGTCGCGGCCGTAGCCCTCCGATGCGCGGAAGTCCAGGTCGAGCACGATGTAGCCGTTCCGGACAAGCAGGTTGTGGAACATCTGCTCACGGAAGTAGACCGGGTAGCGGTCGTGCACGTTCTGCAGGTAGCCGGCGCCATGCACGAACATCACCACCGGGTAGCGCCGGCCCGGTTCCATCGTTTCGGGTCCGTAGAACTTGCCCCAGATGGTGCCCGCGCCGTCACTGGACGGCACCTGCACGATCTCCGGCTGGATCCACTCGCGCGCCCGGAACTCCGGCGTGCGGGTGTCGGTCAGGGCGACGGTGCGCTCGCCGTGGATGTCCACCACCGCCAGTTGCGGCGGCACGTAGCTGTCGGAGTGGCGGACAAGCAGCTGGCGCCCGTCCGGGGACAGCGCGAAGTTCTCCACGCCGTCCAGCGCGGTGACCTCGCGCAGGTTGCCTTCGCGGTCGACGGCGCAGACCTCGTAGTCGCCGGGCCAGTTGCGGTTGCAGGTGAAGTAGAAGGTCCGGCCGTCGCGGCCCAGCACGGGCGCGGAGACTTCCCACTCGCCGCTGGTCAGCGCACGCGGCTGATTGTCGCCCTCGGCGAGGTAGAGGTGGGAATAGCCGGTCTGCTCCGACAGCAGCCACAGGGCGCCATCGGGCGTCCAGCCGAAATCGTTGAAGCCCCAGTTGATCCAGGCCTCGTCCTGCAACCGGTGCCGGACCGAAAGGGCGGCGTCTTCCACCTGTCCCTGCGCGGGCGCAACGGTGGCGATCCAGCGGTCCTTGTTGTCGACCGCGCGTAGCAGCACTGCGGCGCTGCGGCCGTCGCCACTCCAGTGGATCGCCGGACCGGTGCCGTCACCGTCGGTCTCGACCCGCACGGCGCGGTTGCCCTCCAGCGGCTCGAGCTCGGCCTGCTCGCGCATTTGCGCCAACGGATCGACATCGATCCCGGGCAGGGAGCCGAACGACAGCTCGCTGACCTGCGAGCTGGCCACGTCGACCAGCCACAGGCGGTGAGCCAGCGGCGCATTGCGGCCGACGCGTACCCGGACTTCCTCGAACTCCTCGTAACCCGACTCGGTCACGTACTTGGGCATCTTGCCGCCGGTGCCCTTGTCGGCGCCCTTCGGCTCGGTCACGACCAGCATCCAGCGTGCATCGGGCGAGAGCGCGCTGTCGATGATGGCGACATCCTCGCCAAGGTAGGCCGGCGACGGTGCGCGGGTGGGGTCGGCGGCACGGCGCTCGCGGTCTTCTTCGCGCGCCGCCTCGCGACGCTCGCGCTCCTCGGCGAGCGTGCGGATCAGGCGCAACTGGCGGTCGCGCAGGTCATCGGGCTTGGGCTCGGCGGCGGGATCCTTCTCGGCCAGGACGATGGCGGCCTGGCTGGTGCCCTGTCCGGCACGCCACTGGTACCAGTCGTTGCCGGCGCGGAACACGAGGTTGCCCGCGCTGCTCCACTGCGGCCGCGATTCGGGCTGCTCGGTGCGGGTCACCTGGGCCAGGGCGCCGTTGCGCAGGTCGCGCACGAAGATGTCGCCATTGCGCACGAACGCCATGCGGGTGCCGGTGGCGTCGAACACCGGGTTGGGCGCGTCCAGCCCGGCCCGCTCGGCACCTTCCACCTTGACGGGCGCGCCACCGGCGATGCCCTGCTGGTAGGTGTCGCGGATCTGCTCACCGGTGCGCTTGAGGTTGTACTGCACGCGGGTGCCGTCCCAGGCCCACCATGCCTGTTCCACCGGCGGGCCGATCCAGTCGGGGTTGGCCATCACCTGGTGGAGGTCGAGCTGCGCAGGCGCGGGCTCCGGGGCGCCAGCCGTGGCGAGCACCTGCGCGAGTGTGGTGCTGGGCAGCAGCAGCGCTGCGGACAGGGCGAATGAAAGAGGGAGCAGACGTCGCATCCAAAGGCTTCCGGGCGGCAAATTTCACGAAGCCTAGCAGCGGCGCCACGGTGGGGAACGGGTCGACGGTCATGGTCCCGGCACCGTTTCCTTAACGGCCGGTGGCTAGAATGTGACCCGCGGCGCTCCCCCGCGCGCCGCGGAGACGTGATGCGTGGATGCCGAGTGGTTCTCACCGCTGTTCCTGTCACGGGTCCAGTTCGGGTTCGTGATCTCGTTCCACATCCTGTTCCCGGCCTTCACCATCGGCCTGGCGAGCTGGCTGGCATTCCTCGAGTTACGCTGGCTGCGCACGCGCGAGGCGATCTGGCGCGATCTCTACTTCTTCTGGTTGCGCATCTTCGCCATCTCCTTCGGCATGGGGGTGGTCAGCGGCATCGTGATGAGCTTCCAGTTCGGCACCAACTGGGCGGTGTTGAGCGAACGCGCGGGCAACGTCCTCGGCCCGCTGCTCTCGTACGAGGTGCTGACCGCCTTCTTCCTGGAGGCGACCTTCCTGGGCGTGATGCTGTTCGGCTGGAAGCGGGTCTCCCACAAGCTGCACTTCTTCGCCACCTGCATGGTCGCGCTGGGCACGCTGCTGTCGACCTTCTGGATCATCTCGGCCAACAGCTGGATGCAGACTCCGCAGGGCCACGAGATCGTCAACGGCATGTTCGAGCCGGTCGACTGGTGGGCGATCATCTTCAATCCCTCCTTCCCGTACCGGCTGGCGCACATGGTGCTGGCCGCGTTCATCACCACCTGCTTCGTCATCGGCGGGGTCGGCGCCTGGTATCTGCGCCGCGGCGAGCACGTCGCCGCGGGCAAGCGCATGCTCGGGCTGGCGGTCGCCTTCGCCGTCATCGCGGTGCCGCTGCAGATCGGCGTCGGTGACCTGCACGGCCTCAACGTCGCCGAGTACCAGCCGACCAAGCTCGCCGCCATGGAAGGGCACTGGGAGGAGGGCGAGGAAGGTGCCGGCTTGCCGCTGGTGCTGTTCGGCTGGCCCAACGCGCTGGAGGAGCGCAACGATTATGCGCTCGAGGTCCCCCGGCTGGGCAGCCTGATCCTCACCCACAGCTGGGACGGCACGATCGAGCCGCTCAGCGCAGTACCGCCGGAAGAGCGGCCGCCGGTGCTGCCGGTGTTCTGGGGGTTCCGCATCATGGTCGCGATCGGCATGGCGATGCTGTTGCTCACCCTGGCGTCCGCATGGGCGTGGCGGCGCAAGCGCCTGTACGACTCGAAGTGGCTGCTCAATGGCTGGCGGCTGATGGCACCTTCGGGGTTCGTGGCCCTGCTTGCCGGCTGGTACGTGGTCGAGATTGGTCGTCAGCCGTACGTGATCTATGGCCTGCTGCGTACCAGCGAGGCGGTCAGCCCCAACATCGAGGCGGCGGCGGTGATGGGCTCACTGATCACCTACGCCACCGCCTACGCGGTCATCTTCGGCGCCGGTATCTGGTACCTGCTGGCCCTGGTGCGGCGTGGTCCGTTGCCGCAGGAGCCCTCGCCGGAACACGAGGAGGGCGAGCGCACGCCCGCCCGGCCGCTATCGGTCGGCAACCGCCACGGCGACGCGATCAGGGAGGCGGAATGATGGACCTGCAGACGGTACTGCCGGTGGTGTGGTTCGGCATCATCGGTTTCGGCGTGCTGATGTACGTGGTGCTGGATGGCTTCGTGCTCGGGCTCGGCATCCTGGCGCCGTTCGCCGAGGACGAGGGCCAGCTCGACCACATGATGAACACCGCCGCGCCGATCTGGGACGGCAACGAAACCTGGCTGGTGCTGGGTGGCGCCGGGCTGCTGGCGGCGTTCCCGCGGGCGTACGCAGTGGTGCTGTCTTCGTTGTACGTGCCGGTGCTGCTGATGCTGATCGCGTTGATCTTCCGCGGCGTCGCCTTCGAGTTCCGGTTCAAGGCGAACAGGAGCAAGCGCTTCTGGGGCGCGGCCTTCTCCGTCGGGTCGATGGTCACCGCGTTCGCGCAGGGCGTCATCCTCGGGGCGCTGGTGGAAGGCCTGCCGCTGGAAGGTGGCAAGTACATCGGCGGCAGCTTCTCGTGGTTCAGCCCGTTCGCGATGCTGACCGGCATCGCGCTGGTGGCCGGCTACGCCCTGCTCGGATCCACCTGGCTGGTGCTGAAGACCGAGGGCCCCCTGCAGAAGGTGGCGCGCACCGTGGCGCGGCCGCTGGTGCTGGGGGTGGTCGCCTTCATGGGGCTGGTCAGCGCATGGCTGCCGTTCCTGGATTCGCGGATCATGGCGCGCTGGTTCGAAGGCGCGAACTTCCTGTGGCTGGCGCCGGTGCCGTTGCTGGTGTTGGCCAATGCGGTGTTGCTCTGGCGCGCGGTGATGCGCGAAGGCCGCGATGCCCGCCCGTTCCTGCTGACCCTGAGCTTCTTCGTGCTCGGCTTCGCCGGCCTCGTGCTCGGCATGTGGCCGAACATCGTGCCGCCTGAGATGAGTATCTGGGACGCGGCGTCGCCGCCATCGTCGCAGGGCTTCGTGCTCGTCGGCGTGGTGATCCTGCTGCCGGCGATCCTGGGCTACACCTGGTGGTCGTATAGCGTGTTCAAGGGCAAGGTCGCGGCGGACTCGGGTTATCACTGACGGCCGCCGGCGCGGCGGAAATGCGTTTACCGGGGCACGGCTGAAGGGAGAGAGCAATGCACACCCGCGCAATCGCAACCGGCATCGTTGCCGGACTGGCTTCGATCGCTACACAGGCAGCCTTCGCGCAGGGCAACGACGAGCAGTGGTCGGTCACGGTGGAGACGCGCATGACGCGGCCGATGTCGACCACGCTGCCTCCCTTCACCACCACCGTGTGCACGCCGCCGGACGCCGACCAGGGCCCACCCCCGATGCAGCAGGGTGACTGCAAGGTCGAGCAGTACGCACGCGAGGGCGACAGGCGCACCTACCGCGTGGTGTGCACGCAGGGTGGCACCCGTACGGTCGGCGAAGGCTGGACCGAGAAGAGCGGGACCAGCGCTTATCGCGGCGAAATGCGCATGGCCAGCGACGATGGTGGCGTCGCCATGGACATGAGCTACGCCGGCACCCTGACCGGCAGTTGCACGGCGGGCCGCTAGCTGGCTGCACCGGAACCGCGAGGTGTAGCCTGATGACCGCATATCGAGCCGCCGCATGCGGCTTGCCCACCCGCCGGAGCCGCGCATGAACAGGATCGCATTGGGCTTGTTGTTGCTGTCCCTGCCGGCCTTCGCCCAGCACACCGCACCCGGTCAGGACGCGCAATACGTCCCCCCGCACCCCCACCATCACTGGACCATCGACCTGGCCAGCGCGCTGGTGCCCTGGTGCAGGTCCGAAGCCGAGGCCCGCTACGTGGCGCTGGGCATGACGCCCTACCAGTGGCGTGCTCGGTACCACGACAAGGGCAACGCGCTTTTCGTGGATGGCCGGTTGCGGGTCGACGGCGACGACATCGACGTGCGCTGCCGGATCGCCCGCGGCGCGCGGGAGGAGTACGCCGTGATCGAGATCGACGATCCGCGGGTGCAGTCGCTGGGCCAGCGCGGCCCGTAGTCAGGCGCGCTGCTGGGCGGCGAGGAAGGCCCGGAGGGACGCAGGCTTGATCGGCTTGGTCAGCACCAGGCAACCGTGCTCGCGCGCGGCGAGCTTGACCTTGCTGCTGCCATCGCCGGTCAGCAGCGCCGCCGGTAGCGGGCGCGGGCGGCCCACCCGCAGTGCCCGGATCACGCCCAGCCCGTCGAGCCGGTCATGCAGGTGGAAGTCGACCAGCGCCACGTCCGGCTGTTCGTGCGGTGGCAGCGCCGCGACCAGTGCCAACGCCTCGTCGGCGGTGGCCGCCAGCAGCGGTCGGACACCCCAGCGCGACAGCAGGGACTGCATGCCGTCGAGGATTTCGCGATCGTTGTCGATGCAGATCACCCGCAGCCCGGCCAGCGACTCGCCGACCAGCGGCAACGGAGTGATGGCGGCAGGTACCGCGGCCGGCCGTTGGCCGCAGGGCACCTGGATGGAAAACACGCTGCCGGTGCCGACGCGAGAGCGCACACGCAGCGGGTGATCCAGGGTGCGCGAGATGCGCTGGCAGATCGACAGCCCCAGCCCCAGCCCCCGTTCGCCACGGCCCGGGTGCTCGAAGCGGCGGAATTCCTCGAAGATCTGCTCCAGGTGGTGCGGCGAAATGCCCGGCCCGGTGTCCCAGACCTGCAGCTCGACGGCGCCGTCGCGCATGCGCGAGGTCATCAATACGCCACCCTGGCGCGTGTAGCGCAGTGCGTTGGCCAGGAAGTTCTGCAGCGCCCGGCGCAGCAGGCGGCGGTCGCTGTGCACCCATAGCGGTGCCGACGGAACCCTCAGGCGCAACTCGAGACCGCGGCTCGCCGCCGTGGGCGTGTGCTGCGCAGCCAACTCGCGCAGCAGCGTGGTGACGTCGAAATCGGCCGGCTCGGGCTGCAGCACACCGGCATCGAGGCGGGAGATGTCGAGCAGCCCGTCCAGCAGGTCTTCAGCCGCCCGGAGCGACGCGTCGACCCGTTCAGCGAGGCGCGCCTGCTCACGTCCGTCGCCCTGCTCACGCAGGGCCGAGGTGAACAGGCGCGCGGCGTTGAGCGGCTGCAGGACGTCGTGGCTGACCGCCGCCAGGAACCGGGCCTTCGATTGCTGCGCCGCCTCCGCTTCGCGCGTGCGTTGCTCGACGCGCTGCTCGAGCGTCTCGTTGATCTCCCGCAGCGCATGTTCGGAGCGCTTGTAGGCGGTGACATCGCTGTAGCTGGTGGCGTAGCCCCCGCCTTCCAGTGGCTGCCCCCGCATCTCGATCACCTGGCCGTTCGCCCGCACCCGCTCGAACACATGCGGCTCGCCCACCCGCAGGTGCTGCAGGCGCCGCTGGACCTGCTCCTCGATGTCACCCGGTCCCAATTCGCCACGCTCGGCATTCCAGCGGATCAGGTCGGCCACCTGGCGCCCCACGTAGAGCATGCCGTCCGGATACTCGAACAGCTCCTGGTAGCGCCGGTTCCAGAACACCAGGCGCATCTCCGGATCGACCACGCTGACGCCCTGGCTGATGTTCTCCAGCGTGGTGGACAGCACCTGGCGATTGAACCGCAGTTCCTGGTTGGCCTCGTCCAGCAACGCGACCACTTCGCCCAGCTCCATGCCGGAACCGCGCAGGGCGGTGGTCAGGGTCAGGCGCGCGGAGGCCGCGCCGATGGCGGACGCCAGCAGGCGCTCGGTGAACTGCGCAAGGGCGCGGTCGGCCGGCCGATCCGGGTTCCACGGCTGGCCCTGCAACCGCGCGTACTCCTCGAACGCACGCTGCGCATTGCGTTCGCCGACGATGCGCTCGGCCAGCGCCAGCAGCTCGCCGCCACGCACGCTGCCGGCCCAGCCGCCCGGACCCAGCGGCGGGCGTTGCACGTACGGATCCAGGAAGGACGCGGCCAGCAGTTGGTCCTGCAGACGCGGCCGATGCCGCCCGGACACCAGTGCGAGCAGGCCGACGTTGGCCAGCAGCGACCAGAACACGCCGTGGGTCAGTGGATCCCAGCCGACCAGCCCGAACAACTGCTGCGGCCGCAGCCAGGAGATGCCGAGCGGCCCCTGGCGGATCCAGTCGCTGTCGAACCAGCCGGCCAGCGCCAGCGCCGGCAGCAACAAGGTGTAGGTCCAGAGCAGTCCGCCCGCCGCAAGGCCGGCGAACGCGCCCGGTCGACTGGCGCCGCGCCAGTACAGTCCGCCGATGAGCGCCGGCGCGAACTGGGCCACCGCCGCGAACGCCAGCAGCCCGTGTTCGGCCAGGCTGCCCCCGGCGGACCCGCGATGATAGGCGTAGGCCATCAGGGCCAGGCCGACGATCGTCCCGCGACGGACCCAGAGCACCTGCCGCTCGATGCCCGGGCTGGTCTGTCGCAGTGTGCCGGTGCGCAGCAGCGCCGGGACGATCAGGTCATTGCTGACCATCGTGGCGAGCGCCACGCTGGTGACGATCACCATGCCCGTCGCGGCCGAGAATCCGCCGATATAGACGATCAGGGCGAGTGCGCCCTGGTCCAGCGCCAGCGGCAACGCGAGCACGTAGGTGTCGGGCGAGATCCCGCTGCCGCCCAGCACCGCCTGCCCGGCCAGGGTGATCGGCACCACCATCAGGCTGATCAGCACCAGGTAGCCGCCGAAAAACCATCGCGCCACGCGCAGGTCGCCCGGGTTCTGGCACTCCACCACGGCGACGTGGAACTGGCGCGGCAGGCACATCAACGCGGTGAACGCGAGCAGCGTCTGCGCCACGAAGCCCACCGGCAACCCCGGTTGCAGCACCGCGTCGGCCGCCTGCACCATGCGGTCGCCGATCCCGCCCACGCCGGGCAGGTGGGTCAGCGCGAACATCCCGATCGCCACGAACGCGACCAGCTTCACCAGCGACTCCAGTGCCACCGCCAGCACCATGCCGTGGTGGTGCTCGGTGGCGTCGATGCGGCGGGTGCCGAACAGGATGGCGAACACCGCCAGCAGCAGTGCCGTATAGAAGGCCGGATCGGAGAGCACGCCCGCGCTACCCGGCGCCCCGGCCAGTACCTGGATACTGTCGGCCACGGCCTTGAACTGCAGTGCGACATACGGCGTCGCCGCCACCAGCGCCAACGCCGCGACCAGCGCCGCCAGCCCCGGCGCCCGGCCGTAGCGCGAGGACAGGAAGTCGGCGATCGAGGTGATCCGGTGCTCGTCGGAAATCAGCACCAGCCGCTCGAGGATGCGCCAGCCGAACGCCAGCAGCAGCAGCGGCCCGAGGTAGATCGGCAGGAATCCGAGCCCGGTGCGGGCGGCCGTGCCCACTGCGCCGTAGAAGGTCCACGACGAGCAATACACCGCCAGCGCCAGCGAATAGACCGCCGGGCGCAGCCAGCGGTGCTTGGGCGTCGCCTCGTGCTGGTCACCGAAGTAGGCGACGGCGAAGAGCATGCCGACGTAGCCCACCGAGACCAGCAGCAGTATCCAGCCGGGTATCACCCGTGCGCGCCTCCGTTATCCCCGCTGCGAGTGTACGGCCAGCGTGGGGCGCAAAAACAAAAACCCGCCGGGTGGGCGGGTTCTTGATGCATCGAACGAAGCGGAAGGCTTACTTGATCTTGCCTTCCTTGTAGATCACGTGCTTCCGGACGACGGGATCGTACTTCTTGATCTCCATCTTGTTCGGCGTGTTCTTCTTGTTCTTGTCGGTGGTGTAGAAGTGGCCGGTGTTGGCCGAGGAAATCAGACGGATCTTGTCACGCTTGCCTGCCATGGTTCTCTCCTCAGACCTTTTCGCCGCGGGCGCGAAGATCGGCCAGCACGGCGTCGATGCCGTTCTTGTCGATGGTGCGCAGGGCATTGGCGGAAACACGCAGCTTCACCCAGCGGTTTTCGCTGGCGACCCAGAACCGGCGCTCGTGCAGGTTGGGCATGAAACGGCGGCGGGTTTTGTTCATGGCGTGCGAGACGTTGTTGCCGGTCGTCGTTCGCTTGCCGGTTACTTGGCATACACGGGACATTGCGCACCTCGAAATGTCATTGGGCTTCCCTTGGCCAGGGAGGCGGCGGCCCCGCCGCCGCGGACATCCGTGGCTGGCGCGCGAAACGGGAGAAGGCACCGCCAGGGGCGGCCGCTGGAACCGGCTGGCCCGGAATCGCGCTTCCGGGGGCAGCCTGCCGGACCTTTCAGGTCGGCTGGACACAGCGAGCCGGGCATTATGCGCGGGACTTGTGATTGGCGCAACAAGGGATCAGCGGCAACTGTAAAGTTCGAAGCCAAAGGCGGGTGGGGGG
>Ga0114898_1001897_pt1 | contig 11588 bp, 10 predicted proteins | sample Malvired_Geostar_FD_83496 | JGI IMG/M metagenome (GOLD analysis project Ga0114898, IMG submission 83496) | Marine viral communities from the Global Malaspina Expedition - Malaspina viral metaG DeepMed_Geostar | ecosystem: Environmental > Aquatic > Marine > Oceanic | place: Mediterranean Sea... | reverse complement strand
GCTATATCAACCAGTTCTATAACCAGAAACGGTTGCACTCTGGTATTGGGTATAGGGCCCCGGCAGAATACGAGAGAATGGTAGCGTGAAACGAAGCGTGTCCACTTTATCGGGGGAAGATCAGAGCACGTCGAATACTTCCGGCTCTCGTAGGGGTGTTAGTGTTATGCTTTCCTTTTTCTTGGCTATGGATGCTCCCTGAAGACTTTTTGTTATTTTTGAAAAGTTTAATGGGAACGGCACTGTTCGCATCTAATTTTGTCTTCTGGGATGCTGTTAGCTATTTTAATCCAATCGCGGAGGAGCAGCCATTACTACATACATGGAGTTTGGCTGTCGAAGAACAGTTCTATATATTTTTCCCGTTTATCTTTATCTTTTTTTCTGGTAGGCGGGTCGCTATAAAGACGGCGGTATTATTGATTTTTGCCACGTCCCTGGCGTTAGCTGAATTTTTATCAAGATCGTACCCATCGTTTAATTTCTATATGCTTCCTTCTAGAGCCTGGGAACTGATGGTTGGCTCGTTGATATCATTATACAATTTGGACAAATTCCGGTTGAGGTCAAATTCGGTTGCTTCCCCCGCGGCGTTAATTGGCCTCGTTATGGTCGTTATGGCGGTCTTTTTATACGATTCCGGCACCCCATTTCCTGGCGTATACGCCATTTTGCCAGTGGCGGGCGCAGCTTTAGTAATCTGTTTCTCTAGTGGAAATAACTTGGTCGGAAGGCTTTTGTCAACACGCAAACTTGTGGCAGTTGGCCTTGTATCGTATTCCTTATATTTATGGCATCAGCCTCTACTTGCTTTCGCTAAAATTAGGTCGATTGATAAGCCTTCGCTTCTATTCAACTGCCTACTATTGTTGCTTTCTTTGCTTTTGGCATTCCTGAGTTACCGGTTTATCGAGCGCCCGTTTCGGGATCCTAGAGGTTGGAGTGCAAAGAATGTTTTTCGCTTTTCCGCCACGTCAATTGGACTGATCTTTGTTCTGGGATTGTCATCGTGGCTATTTGACCTCCCTGACACTCGGCATTCGGAAAGGGTGCGTTACCTGGCAGACTCCACTAACTTTAACAATCCAGATATTGGGCGGTGCAGAGGCAAAGTATTAGAGAACTCCTGTATTTTTGGTAATACAAGTAGTGATTTTGAAGCGGTTGCTTGGGGCGACTCTCATTTGGATCAGCTTATCCCTGCTCTCAATGTCGTTGGCATTGAAACAGGCTTAGCAATACGAGAGCTTGCTTACCCCGGTTGCCCCCCTATCCCAGGGGCGTTTCGTACAGATGTTGTAGGGTATTCATGTCAACATAATTCCGACGTGCTTGAATATATTTTAACTAACTCTAAGGTTCGCGTGGTCATAATGCATAGTTATTGGGAGTGGTATTATGATAAGGAAAATGCATTAACTCGCGAAGGTAAAGTTCAAGATGCGTTAAGGGATTCTATCAAGGCAATGACACAGGCTGGTAAGAGAGTTATCCTTATCGGCCCAGTTCCCAAAATGAGTGTAGACCCCCGGATCGCTCTAGCAAAATCTGTGAAGTTTGAGCAAGACTATGAGCCGTTTGTTAGTACGGACCATCACCTCAAGAATACGAAGAGATCGCGCACTTTATTAAAATCACTGGCATACGAATTTGGGCAAGTTGCGTATGTCAGTCCTATGTCTGTACTTTGTGATATCAATAAGTGTAGAGCTACGGATGGCTTCGATCTCTTATACCGAGATGATAATCATCTCTCCGTTGAAGGTGGTTACAGGCTTATCTTGCCGCTCAAAGCAGAAATTTCGAATAATTTTGTTGGAAAGTTGGGCGACACCGTTAACGAAGACCTGGCCGATTAAGAATCTTTGTACAGAGCGAATTAGAAATTAGGCGCGTGGATCGGCATGCCATTAGTTGACGGATATAGGTACGTCCTACTGTCGTTATTTTCTGATGATATACCGATGATGCTATTTTTCATTCCAAGTATGCATCACATAGAAATGGTCGAAAGTCGATGAAGTGGTTTCGAGACATTAATCGCATTTTAAGAACTGAGCCAGAGACTTGGCTTGCCTACCTCTACGGCCAGCAACTTAATAAGTTGCCTCAGTTGACAAAAAAAAGGCCTCGTTATAGAGGTTTAATATTAAGAATGGTGTTATTTTTTTGTTATCTTGCTGGGAGAGTAGGAATTTCCAGGCTGCCAAAATGCAAAAAAAATAAAGTCGACTATTTTGTCTACGCAGGTAGTATTAATCAGATGAATTCTCTGGATTCGACTATTGAGGCACTTTGTCGTCAAAAGGAACATGTTGTTGCAATTGCGCCAAAGAAGTTCATTAATAGCCTGGATCGTCAGTCTAGGTACAGTTCTTATAGATTTGGGTTGTTTGGTCTCTTTAAGACACTAATTCTTGTCTGTTTTAGGGTTCCTGGGCTGTATAAAACCTTAAAAAGACGACACGATAATAGAGCGATTTCTTGGTATTTTAACGAATTCTGCAAATCTTATGCATATCTCGTATACTTTTACGATGTTTTCAATGTTCTCAAGCCGGATTTTGTAATTACCGCTAACGATCACAATGTTCCAAACCGATGTATGATGGCTGTTGCGCACATGTTGTCTATCAAAACGGTGTACATGCAACACGCCTCGGTAAGCACACTATTTCCTGCATTACGCGTTGACTATGCTTTTTTAGATGGTCAATCCGCTCTTGATACTTACCGATTGTGTGAGCCTAACAAAGCAGAGCTAGGTTTGGCCCCCCTTCCTAAAGTCTTTCTTTCCGGGCAAAAAAAGGCGCTAAAATTAACCTCGAAGGATGTGGGGCGTTGCATAGGTGTTGCAATTAACGCTTTGGACAACGTTGAAGATGTTCTTGATTTGGTCTTTCAGTTAAGTCAGGTGGGTCGGACCATTCAGTTCCGTTGGCATCCGGGGCAACCGCTGTCACATGTGGTGCGGTATAAAGCGGCTCTTTCGTCTGTGCCTAATGTAAATATCAGCGATCCGAATGAGGAAACGATAGTGAGTTTCCTTGGAAAAATAGGAGACTTAGTGGCTGGTAACAGCAGTATCCATTTAGAGGCGTCGACCGTTGGTATAATGTGTTATTTTTTTGAGCCGACGTGCTCTGATTCACGAGACTACTATGGTTATGTGAAAAATGGATTGGTGGTGGCGGCTGAATCTGTCGAACATCTGATTTATTTGCTCCGGACGGGAGATTCAAAAAAGCCAGACGTCGCATCCGTACAATATTATAGCGCGACCTATCAGACTTTATGGGATGGCCGAGAAGGAGAACTGGTGGCGCAGTCCCTTACGAGAATTAAAAATGGTGATGACTTATCAAATATTTTCGGCCATAGCCCTTTTTTTCGAAGTGGCATTGATTCTTGAGGGTTGAAACTTAGACCTTTCAGCGAATGACCTTGGACTGTCCTATAGCCTATTGGTTGACTTTTTAAGTATTAAAAGCGTGTACTAAGAGGCAACCTCAGTCCTGCGATGCCTATACTTTAATGTAGTCTGAGTCTTGAGAATCGCGACAAATCGCCCTTAGGTCGCCTGGGCACCAAAATGATCTAAATTTGATAATGCAATTTTATTACTGCGCCCAATCATATAGGTAAAATTGATGTGAAAAGATATTGGTTCAATTATGGGAGTATTAAGTAAACACTATAAGCTTATGAAATCGATGGTCCCAAATGCGCAATAAGGCGCTGGTTTAATAGGCGATGTTAATCTAGGTTTTATTTATACTCTTCCAAATTTTTCTCTTGCGAGAGTTGGTATAAATAGACTTGGGCATTGAGATGTTCAGTTTCGTGCGGTATTGACCGGTGCATGAATCTTAAAGTTTGGTTTTAATTCGGTCTGTGAATCTATTTAAGAAGACAGTTATAATGGTGAGGCTTCTCTTGGCAACGTGATGAGTAGTAAAGTCCAAGGTCGATGATGGTTTCACCCCTAAACGCGTATGATAAGATGTGTTGTTACATTATGCATTTATCTTATATATAAATCGGCGGCTTGACGTTTTTATGTTTTCAGATGTGAGAGTTCTATATCTTTGTGACTTCGATTTGTCCAAAGGAACAGGTAAAGATAGGGCGACTCGCCAGAAGCTGGGAGCCTTGCGCGATAAAGTATCTTCTTTAGAAGTAATAAGTAATAATTTTAAAAATCCTTTTTTGCGTTTGACTTCTATATTTCTGCTCGACGTTCGGGCCTTAATTTACATAATCTTTAATCGCCCGGATTGGTTCATCAGTCGGGGCTATACTGGCACGCTTTCATTGCTTGCGGCCAGTTTTTTGGGCGTGCTGACTATTAGGGAGGTGCACGCCAATGCTCTTGAGGAGTTCTCGTTGCTGCCTTACAAAGGAATAAAGTTATTTATTATAAAAAAAATGGCGTTCTTGGCACATAAAAACGATGTTGCAGCAGACGTGCGAATTTTTAACCATCCCGATTTGCTTGATTGGTATCGTGCAAACGGTTTTTCTGACGATGGTGATTTCTACGTTTATAATGGTTTCGACCCTAACAGTAAATGTGACATTTCAAGATCAGAGGCACGAAAAATGTTTGGTCTCCGTGAAGACGACAAAGTTATAGTTTTCGTCGGTGGAGCCTCAAAGTGGCATGGCGTTGATTACTTGATCGATCTTCAAAAAGAGTTTATTGCTTATAATGACAATATAATAGTTGCTTTCGGTGGGGGGGGGATATCTGAGTTTGATCCAGAGGGCGTTTGCTTAAGCTTTTCCCCTCTGAACGAGAGCGAATGTGCCAAGCTCATCCGTGCCTCCGATTTTTGTGCATTACCTGTAAAGGCTAATAGAGTTAGTCCTGGTAGTCCTCTAAAGCTTTATGATTATATCGTCAATGAAAGATTTGTTTTTTCTCAAGCTAACACAAATGGATACTCAGATGAAGTCCAGCGGTTTCGCATTGGCGTTCCCGTAGATTTCACAGATGTTAAGCATGCTAGAAGAAAAATTTTGGACGCTTTTGAAAGTGATTGGCCGGAAGAATATCCGGTGTGTGCTGCTTCTTGGGGGGATAGGATGGAGCAGTGGTTGAAGGGTATTGGTGGCGAAACCATACATTAGTAGGATGGTGGAAAAGTGGAAGTGGTATCCTCGGCTTGGCATGTTATCAGCGCCGCTTTGATTTTTGTTTTTGGTGCCTTGGTCGCTGATGCTGCCGGGAAGTTACTCCTTGTGAGTCAAGGTAGGCGGTTGGCCTTGTATGTCTGGCATACTGGATTTTGTCTTCTGTATTGCTGGTATGCTCTGAATAATGGTGGCGACGCCATTACATATTTCATTTGGGGCGAGTCAACTGATTGGAATTTCAATGTAGGGACAAGGAGTATTGAGTTTTTTGCCGGTGCTCTTATCCATGGCCTTGGGCTGTCGCTCCTTGGTGTTTTTTTGGTATTTAACATTTTGGGCTGTATCGGGTTGCTGGCCGTCGACTCTGCTCTTAATCTGATATCCACTGAAAAGCCTAGAGCCATTCGTCTTTTAGCCAAGTCGATAGTTTTTTTGCCCTCAATCAGTTTTTGGACCTCCGCTCTAGGTAAAGATGCAATCGCGTTCATGGCGACAGGTTTGGCTCTTTGGAGCGCGATAAATTTATCGCGCCACATTGTTTTGATGGCTTTTTCTATTGCACTAATGCTTTTGGTTCGGCCCCATATTGCTGCGATTATGGTGTTTGTGCTGATCGTTTCGGTGGTTTTTGATGCTCGCGTTTCCCCGTTGAAGAAGGCAGGAGTGACTACCGTTTCGCTAATGGCCGCGTTGGTGATGGTTCCGTTTGTGTTTCGGTATGCTGGTTTTCAGGGTGATGTTTCCATTGGTTCAATTGCTGATTACGTGGATAAACGTCAATCGTATAACATGGATGGTGGTGGAGGTGTAGATATAGCTTCTATGGCTCCTCCCATGCAAATGTTTAGCTATATTTTTCGGCCTATGTTGTTTGAAGCCAGGACTATATTTGAAGTTGCCGCTGCGATTGATAATTTTATCCTTTTGGTGTTGTTTATTTTAGGTCTGTGTTCAATTTTTGGTGGAAGACAATCAAATTTGACGGATGGTCGTGCCTTTATGTGGATGTATGTTTTTTGTGTTTGGCTGGTTATGGCGATGACCACAGCTAATTTGGGTATCGCGTTGCGTCAGAAATGGATGTTTGTGCCCATGCTTATTGTGTTGCTCATCTCCGTGGTTGGCCGCTCGCGACGAGATTCTTTGTATATCCATCCCGATCGTATCAATATTTAAGATGAATAAACCCGTTTTTTTGTTGGTTGCAAGCTTCTCGGACTCGTTGATTAAATTTCGTGGCTCTCTTATTGATGCGTTGCTTGATGCTGGCAAGGATGTTCACGTCGCTGTTCCTGATCTGCTTTGGGGGAGTGATATTGCGCTTGCGCTTGCCGACAAAGGCGTCCAGGTACATATCATTCCACTTCAGCGAAATGGTCTGAATCCTGTAAGGGATTTGAGATGCCTGCTGTGCTTATGCCTTTTGATGTGGCGTCTCCGTCCCCAATTCGTTCTTAGTTACACGGCTAAGCCTGTGATTTATAGTTCGCTGGCGGCTTGGTTCATGGGCATTAATAACCGGTTTGCGTTGGTCACAGGGCTTGGCTATGCGTTTACTGGTGATGCTTCTGGAAAGCGGGCTCTTTTGAGATATTTGGTCCAGCACCTCTACCGCTTCGCATTGAAGCGCACACACGGCGTTTTCTTTCAGAACCCGGATGATCAAGCCCTTTTTAGAGAGCTTCGGTTGCTGCCCAAGAGTGTTCCTTCTTCCATTGTGAACGGTTCCGGCGTGGATATAGCAGAGTATTCTGTGGCTCCCTTGCCTGACACGCATTCCTTTCTTCTCATAGGTCGCCTGCTAGGAGATAAAGGCGTCAGGGAGTATGCAGAGGCTGCTGAATTCGTGAAAACTCGTTATCCGGATGCTGTCTTCCGTCTCGTAGGTTGGGTCGACGACAACCCCGAGGCAATTGCGGAAGATGAGCTTCATCATTGGATTGATTCCGGCACTCTAGAATATTTGGGGAAGTTGAAAGATGTGCGGCCTGCAGTTTCCAAATGTAGAGTGTATGTGCTTCCTTCTTACCGCGAAGGGACCCCCCGCTCGGTTCTCGAAGCTATGGCGATGGGACGAGCGGTGATCACCACGGATGCGCCGGGATGTCGCGAGACGGTGGTGGACGGTGACAATGGCTTTCTGGTACCAGTTAAGGATGTTGATGCTCTGGCAGCAGCTATGATTAAGATGATCGAAAACCCCGATTTGGTGGCCAGGATGGGCGAGAGATCAAGGTGTATCGCGGAAACGAAGTATGATGTTCACCGGGTTAACGCTTCGATGCTTGCAGGAATGGGTATCCAATGAAGCGCATTATGGATTTGTTTGGCGCGCTGGCCGCACTTGCGCTGCTTTCACCGGTGGTGGTTGTGCTTTTCATCCTTGTGCGTACCAAGCTGGGCTCCCCGGTTTTCTTTTGTCAGGTACGCCCCGGTATCGAGGGGCGACCGTTCAATATGGTGAAATTCCGGACCATGACCGACGAGCGAGGCTCCGATGGTGCCCTTCTGCCTGATAATCAACGTCTCACCTCGTTAGGCGGCTGGCTGCGTTCAACCAGCCTCGATGAACTCCCGGAACTCTTTAACGTGCTGAAAGGCGATATGAGCTTGGTCGGCCCCCGTCCGCTACTGATGGACTATTTATCACTGTATAACGAGCGCCAGGCTCGCCGCCATGAAGTCCGCCCGGGTATCACAGGCTGGGCTCAGATCAACGGCCGCAATACCTTATCCTGGGAAGAGAAGTTCGAGCTGGACGTCTGGTATGTCAATAATCAATCGGCTTGGTTGGATATAAAGATCTTGTTTAAGACTGTCTTTCAGGTTCTTAAGCGAGATGGTATTTCGCATTCCGGGGAAGCAACAATGCCTCGTTTTACCGGTTCGGACAAGGATAGGTGATGTCATGCGGCCGATTGTTATTGTGGGTTATGGCGGTTTCGGACGGGAAGTCTATTGGCTTGCCAGGGACTGTGGTAGGGAAGTCAGGGGTTTTCTCGACGATGTCGCTAATCTCGGTGATTACGACCGATATCGGGTTCTTGGCGATCTCCGGAGCGCCGTAGACCACCAGGACGCTGATTTTGTGGTCGCTATTGGTAACCCCAGGGTTAGGAAGGCGGTAGTTAGCAAGCTGGACGCCACTCCAGGTATAAGATTTGCCACCCTTATTCATCCTTCTGTCCTTATGGATTTCTCTTCAGTCACTATTGGTGAGGGTTCGCTTATTTGCGCTGGCTGTGTCGGGACGGTGGATTTCTCTGTCGGAAAGCATGTGATCATCAATCTAAAGTGCACCATCGCACATGACGATGTGATTGGAAACTTTGTGACTGTGGCACCACTCGTGGCTATTTCCGGGAACGTAACGCTGAAAAACGGCGTAGAGATCGGCACAGGGGCGGCGATTCGCCAAGGCGTGCTCATGGAAGAGGGGTCGATGCTTGGGATGGGGTCCACGCTTACGTCTAACACTGATCCCAACACCATATTTTTAGGCTCCCCGGCAAAGGCATTCAAGCCTCTGCCTGAGTTCTGATCTTCCTGATATCGCGATCCTCTGTTCTCTGTAGTTTTCGTACACTGCCCGATATTGGGGTATCTTGGCGTCGTGATGGGGATCACACGCATTGAAGGAGCGCTGCAATGTTGAATGGACCTTTCCCTCCCTGGCCGTCCTACACCCCTGAAGAGGCGGATGCCGTTCAGCGGGTGTTGTTGTCGAATAAGGTGAACTACTGGACCGGCGACGAGTGCCGGGCGTTTGAGCGTGAGTTTGCTGCGTTCGCCGGCACCGAGTACGCGGTGGCGTTGGCGAACGGTACCGTGGCCCTAGATCTGGCGTTGCGCGCCTTGGGGATCGGCGCCGGGGACGATGTGGTGGTTACCTCCCGCACTTTCCTGGCTTCCGCCTCGGCCATCGTCAATGTGGGCGCGCGCCCGGTGTTCGCGGATGTGGACCGGGACAGCCAGAACATCACCGCCGAGACCGTGGCGGCGGCGTTGACACCGGCCACCAAGGCGGTGGTGTGCGTGCATCTGGCCGGCTGGCCCTGCGATATGGACGCGATGACGGCGCTCGCCGAGCAGCACGGCCTTTATCTGATCGAGGACTGCGCCCAGGCCCACGGCGCCACCTGGCGTGGCCGCCCGGTGGGCGGTTTCGGCCATGTGGGCTGCTGGTCGTTCTGCCAGGACAAGATCATGACCACTGGCGGGGAAGGGGGCATGGTCACCACCAACGACCGGGCGCTGTGGTCGTGGATGTGGAGCTATAAGGACCACGGCAAAAGCTGGGAGGCCGTGTATGAGCGCGAGCACCCGCCCGGTTACCGCTGGTTGCACGAGAGCTTCGGCACCAATGGGCGCCTCACCGAGATCCAGGCGGCCATTGGTCGTATCCAGTTGGCTCGCATGCCCGAGTGGACCCGGATGCGCCGTGATTATTGCGAGCGTATTTGGGAGACCGCACGGGCGCTGCCGGGTTTGCGAGTGCCCACCGTGCCGGAAGCCGTGGGTCACGCCGGCTACAAGTGTTACCTGTTCGTGGAGCCCACCGAGCTGGCCGCCGGCTGGGATCGGGACCGTGTGCTCAATGCGGTGCTGGAACATGAGGTGCCGTGTTTCTCCGGCTCCTGCTCGGAGATCTACCTGGAGAAGTGCTTCCAGGATGTGGGCCTGGTGCCGGAGGCGCCGCTGACCAATGCCCGCGAATTGAGCGACACCAGCCTGATGTTCCTGGTCCATCCCACCCTGGAAGACAGCCACATCGCCCAGACCTGCCACGCCCTCGAAGCCGTTATGGCCGAGGCCGCCGCGCAAAACACCGCCGCCCGCGCCTCCGGTTGATCCCTCCCTTGTGGGAGCGGGCCCAGCCCGCGAAAGGGCGGCCTGCCGCCCGGCACCCAGCACCTCATCGTGAAAGATCTCCCCACAGGCCAATAGCTGTTCGCTGACAACGATTGACGTTCTGGCCGACATCCCGTGTGCTTGGGCCCAGGGCATACTGGCCCCAGGCGATTGCGCCTATGGGCGGTGCCGCTGGCCGATAAAAGCGTACGCGCCCTAATATCTGTTAAACTCGTTCCAGGTTGAGGTCCGATTTATATTGGACGCTGCAATGGAGGCATTTATGGATCTTGCATCACTACGGCAGCTCCCCGTGGAGCAGCGTATGCATCTTGTCGAAGAGCTTTGGGACAGTATTGCGGCTGACCAGGGGGCGCTACCTCTTACGGATGAACAAAGAGTGGAGCTTGATCGGCGGCTTGATGCTTATGAAGCGGATGGTAACCCCGGTCGCCCTGCCAAGGAGGCGCTGGACGATATTCGGAAGCGACTGTGAAGGCTTCCATCTATGTCGTCGCGGTGATGCACGGGAGCCGAAACCCCTCTCGCTGGAAAGCAAGAACATAATTAGTAGGCCGAGCCCCGCCGCCTGCGCTCGATTTTCGCTGGAACCTTTGTGGCACGGTCGCTTCCTACCACCATGATCTCTTCTTCCCTGGCCGGGCTTGTGCTGGCCGCTTTCCTGTCTTTGCTTGTTGCCTGGCCTTTGGCTTACGCCGTGGTGCCGCTGGCGTCGGCTGCCCTGGCGCTTGTGGCTTTTGCCACGCGGCGCCGGGCGGTGACGCCGCTGAGCCGCGAGGACTTTTGGTTCCTGGCCGCCCTGGCGGCGTTCTCGTTGATCTGGCTGGCGGATGTGGCGCGCACCGGGGTCTGGCCCCGGGCCATTGAGCGGGGCGGGTTGTGGTTGCCGCTCTGGCCCTTGCTGGCGGCATTTGTGTGGCTGGGCTGGCGGCGCCTGCGGCCGCCGGCTGCGGCGCTCTGGTGGGGCGCCGGCCTGGGCGCGTTGTTGGCCGGGCTGATCGCGGGCTGGGAAGTCTGGGTGCTTGGCCACGTCCGAGCGAGCAACGGCATCAACGCCATTCCTTTTGGCATGCTCTCGTTATTATTGGGCTCCCTGGCCTGGGTCGGGGTGTTCGCGGTGCGTTCCGGCTGGGCGCGTGCCGGGTTATTGCTGGCGCTGGCGTTCGGTCTGGGGGCGTCGCTGCTGTCCGGTACCCGGGGCAGCTGGGTGGTGTTCCCGGCGCTGGTGGCCGTGGTGGGCCTTGGCTTCTGGCGCACGCTGCCGCGCCCGGTGCTGGGGATCGGTGTGATGGCGTTGTTGGGGCTACTGCTGTTGGCGTCGTTGTCGCCCACGGTGGCGGTCACCGAGCGCGTCGGCGAGGCCATGGAGAGCGTGGACGAATACGACGAGGGTGAGCGGGGCAATTCCTTCGGCGTGCGTGTGGAGATGTGGCGCGTCGGTGTGCAGTTGTTGGCCGAGAAGCCGTTGTTCGGCTGGGGGGAAGGGCGGCTGCAGGCGCGGCGTGACGACTGGGTGGCGGCCTGGGACCTTCACTCTGGGGTGAGCTACTACGACCAGCTTCACAGCGATCTGATCG
>Ga0114898_1001895_pt1 | contig 11600 bp, 8 predicted proteins | sample Malvired_Geostar_FD_83496 | JGI IMG/M metagenome (GOLD analysis project Ga0114898, IMG submission 83496) | Marine viral communities from the Global Malaspina Expedition - Malaspina viral metaG DeepMed_Geostar | ecosystem: Environmental > Aquatic > Marine > Oceanic | place: Mediterranean Sea... | reverse complement strand
TGGAAGTCCAGCAGACAGGTCGCTTCATCGTTCGCACGCTGTACAAGCAGCTCGGCGACAAGGCGGGAGACTATGGGTTGGATTTGCTCGAGGGGGCGCTGGAAAGTCTGGTGGAGATGGCCTGCCTGATGCACGACATCGGCAATCCACCGTTCGGTCACTTTGGCGAGTTTGCCATCAGCGAGTGGTTCGGCCGCAAGCTCGAAGCGCTATTCGAGGCCGCCGTCCCGTTGGAGCAGGGCGATGACGCGTTGCGCAGCCGGATGCTCGCGGACCTCAAGCAGTTCGAAGGCAATGCTCAGGCAATCCGGCTGGTGGTCAGCCTGCTGCGGTTGAACCTGACGTACACCCAGACGGCCGGTCTGCTCAAGTATGTTCGTGCCGCTTATGCACCCAGGCCGGCGAAGGGCACGCCTGGGGCCTACCTGAACAAGAAGCCAGGTTTCTATCTGTCCGAGGAGGTTTTCATCACCGATCTGCGTGCCGCTCTGGACCTGCAGCCAGGGGCGCGCCATCCGGTTGCCTACATCATGGAGGCGGCGGACGATATCGCCTATTGCCTGGCGGATATCGAGGACTCGGTAGAAAAAGGCATTTTCACCATCAAGCAATTGGCTCAACTGCTGCTGGCCAAGTTCGCCGAGCACGGTTCGCTGGACGCGCCGATCGCGCCAACTGGTCGCAGCTTCCGCAGCATGGTGGCGTATGCCGAATCCCGCGCACAGAAGGAACCCATCAACAAGGTTGGCGAATTCTTCATCTGGCTGCGAGTGATCATGGTCCATCCGCTCGTGCAGCACGCCGCTCAACAGTTCATCGAGCACATCGAGGCGGTGTACCACGGTACCCTGGACCGGGCGCTGCTCGAAGATGCCAGCCTGGCCAACGCCATCGTACAGACCTTCAAGGATGTGGCGATGGATCGGGTCTTCTGTCACCGCGAGGTGGAAACGCTCCAGTTACAGGGCTATCGAATTCTCCAGGGCCTGCTCGACAGCTACGCGCCGCTGCTGCGCGTCGCACCGCAGACCTTCCAGGCGCTGACCGCCGGCGAGTGTCGCAGCGAGCCGCATCTGCAGATGCTTGCGCGACGACTGCCCAGCCAACTGATCAAGGCCTATCACGAAGCGATGAACGCGCACCCCGAGGGTTCGCCGGACCAGCCGCTTTGGGAGTTCTATTATCGCTGCCGCATGCTGCAGGATTTCGTCAGCGGCATGACCGACCAGCTGGCGCAGGATGAATACCGCATCCTGTCCGCCCTGTAACGCGGCCCGCTGCGCCAAGTTGGTTCATTGTCGCCGTTTCGCTGGTACAGACTTTGCAGTCGTTTGGTGCGCGTGTTGCCGCCGTTGCCCTCAAATGGCGCGGCGTCCGCGTGCTGAAAAAGCGGCGGCTGCGCGAGGTCCTTGAATTTCAAGGGGGAGAGATCATCGCGTTCGATGTGCTCGTCCAGCCGTCCGCTCCAGGCTATGGCAAGTCTCGCCCGCAAGATGACGCATGATGGTGCGTATAGGGGTGAGACTGGCCGTTTTGGTGCGTTTCACAGCAGGATGCAGTAGATGGAAAACCCGAGCAGTGCGGTGGAAGTGTTGGTTCACGGCGCCAACACGTTGTTTATCCTCATGGGCGCGGTCATGGTGCTGGCCATGCACGCAGGCTTCGCGTTTCTCGAAGTCGGTACGGTGCGCTTGAAAAACCAAGTCAATGCGTTGTCGAAGATCATCGCGGATTTCGCTGTTTCGACCTTGGCCTATTTTTTCGTCGGCTATTGGATCGCCTATGGTGTGACCTTCATCCAGCCGGCTGACCAGTTGGTCATCGACAACGGCTACTCACTGGTGAAGTTCTTCTTTTTGCTGACCTTCGCCGCCGCGATACCGGCGATCATCTCCGGCGGCATCGCCGAGCGGGCGCGTTTCGGCCCGCAGCTGTGCGCGACCTTGCTGATCGTGGCGTTTATCTATCCGTTCTTCGAAGGGATGATGTGGAACGGCAATTTCGGTGTGCAAGCCTGGCTCGAAGGTCGCTTCGGCGCGCCATTCCATGACTTCGCCGGTTCGGTGGTGGTGCATGGAGTGGGGGGTTGGCTGGCGCTTGGTGCGGTCATCCTGCTGGGGCGACGCAACGGGCGTTATCGCGACGGGCGGGTGGTGGCCTTCGCGCCATCCAATATCCCGTTCCTCGCGCTGGGCTCATGGATTCTCATCGTCGGCTGGTTTGGCTTCAACGTGATGAGTGCGCAAACGCTCGAAGGCGTCAGCGGGCTGGTGGCGATCAATTCCCTCATGGCGATGGTTGGCGGGACCGCCGCGGCGTGGGCGGTCGGACGCAACGATCCCGGCTTCCTGCATAACGGACCCTTGGCCGGCCTGGTCGCGGTCTGCGCGGGCTCAGATGTCATGCACCCGATTGGTGCGCTGGCGACCGGCGTGGTGGCCGGTGCCTTGTTCGTCTGGACGTTCACCGCCGCACAGAACACCTGGAAGATCGATGACGTGCTCGGCGTGTGGCCGCTGCATGGCCTGTGCGGCGTATGGGGCGGCCTGGCCTGCGGCATTTTCGGCCAGCAGGCGATGGGTGGCCTGGGTGGCGTCAGCCTGGTCAGCCAGTTGATCGGCTCGGCGCTCGGCGTTCTGGTTGCCCTGGCGGGCGGCTTGCTGGTGTATGGCCTGCTCAAAGCGGTCATCGGGATTCGTCTGAGTCAGGAGGACGAGTTCAACGGCGCAGACCTGTCCATCCATCGGATCGGTGCCCTGAGCCACGATTGAGCGACGCGCAACGTGCGGGCTGGCAATCGCGCTCGCCCGCGCCTCGCGACGAATGCGTGCCCCCGCTGCCCTTGCATACGCCGAGCGGGCCAGGCCGGCTCAATCGGCGGTGGGCTTCATGCCGCCATAGGCCCGCAGGAACAGAGCGACGCAGTCCTCGACGTGCCTGGCCGCCTGCTGCGCATCGGGCTGTGGCGCGTAGCCGATCAGCAAACGGAAATGCGCGGCGCCCTTGATCAGCGAGCAAAAGTGCTCTGCAGCACGCATGGGCTCGCTCGTACTGAGTAGCCCGCGCTGGTTCGCCTGGATCAGCAACTGTTCGAGATCCAGCAGCAGGCGCTGCGGCCCTACGTCGAAAAACATCCGTGACAGGGCCGGATTCTGCGTCGCCATGGCCACCATCACGCGGTGCAAGCCAATGGACTCGGGGCTGTTCACAAGGGCCTGGAACGCATGGCCGATGTTCAGCAGAACCTGTTCTATCGAGCAACCGGCCTCAAGTACGAACAGTCGGCGCGGCAGTCGTGTCTCGCAGGTTATTTTCACCGCTTCGCCGAACAGCGCTTCCTTGTCCTTGAAGTGACTGTAGAGCGTGAGCTTCGAAACGCCCGCTTCGGCGGCGATGGCGTCCATGCTGCTGCCCTCGTAGCCATTGCTGAGAAACAGCTCCCGAGCGGCCGAAAGAATGGCTTCGCGCTTGGCGAGATCCTTCGGACGCCCCGGGCCAGAAGATGTTGAGGGGATTTCTGTCATGGGTGTTTTTAATACTAGACTGGTGAGTTCGGTATTTTTACTATACCGGCCAGTATAAGTATTAGAACCCGTCTTGCGACAGAGAGAGATTCAACGTGTCCCGACATGTCCTGCCTTTCCTCGGCGCCATCGCCGTCGCCTTGCTTGCCGGTTGTGGCAACGGCGAGCCCGAACCGCTCTCTGCACGGCCGGTGATGGTGATACAGCCTGAACCGGCGAGCCAGGCGGTCGAGCGTTATCCGGGTGAGGTGCATGCGCGCTACGAGCCGGAACTGGCGTTCCGTATCGGCGGGAAAGTGACCGAGCGCATGGTTGAAGTCGGCGAGCGGGTGCGCAAGGACCAGCCGCTGGCCAAACTCGATCCGCAGGACGTGCGCCTGCAACTCGAGGGTATCCGCGCCCAGGTGACGGCCGCCGAAGCCAATCTGCGGGTCGCTCGCGCCGAACATGAGCGCTACAAGACGCTGATGGGCCGGCAATTGGTCAGCCGTTCGCAGTTCGATGCCTCCGAAAACGCCTATCGCTCGGCCGAGGCACGCCTGAAACAGGCGCGCGCCGAGTTCGATGTGGCCAGCAACCAGGTCGATTACGCGACCTTGCGCGCGACCCGCGACGGGGTCATCGCAAGGCGTCTGGTGGAGGTTGGGCAGGTGGTCGCAGCCGGCCAGACGGCGTTCGTTCTTGCCGCGGACGGTGAGCGTGAGGTCGCGATCAACCTGCCCGAGCAAGCGCTGGATCGCCATTCGGTCGGCCAGGACGTGTCGGTGGAAATATGGTCGCAACCGGGCAAGCAGTACCCTGGCAGGATTCGTGAACTGTCACCGGCGGCTGACGCGCAATCGCGTACCTACTCGGCGCGAGTCGCGTTCACTGACGCCGAGGTGTCCGCCGAGCTGGGCCAGAGCGCGCTGGTGTCGATTCGCAGCAACGGGGCCGTGCCTCTGGCCGTCCCGCTCTCGGCAGTGACCGCCGAGCAGGGAGAGGCGTTCGTGTGGCGCATCAGGCGTGATGCCACGCTGGAGCGCGTAGCCGTGCGGACCGGGGCTTTCGGCGACACGCTGGTCCCGGTGCTCGAAGGGCTGCGAGCTGACGACTGGGTCGTGCTGGCTGGCGTACAGATGCTCCATGAGTACCAGACGGTGAGGGCGGTCGATCGCGATAATCGCCCGGTCGTGCTGGCGGCCCAGGAGTGATCGGGATGCGCTTCAATCTTTCAGCCTGGGCGCTGGGCAACCGGCAGATCGTCATCTATCTGATGCTGCTGATGGGCGTCGTGGGCGCGCTTTCCTACAGCAAGCTGGGCCAGAGCGAAGACCCACCGTTTACCTTCAAGGCGATGGTGATTCAGACCCAATGGCCGGGCGCCACCGCGGAGGAAGTCTCCCGGCAGGTGACCGAGCGCATCGAGAAGAAACTGATGGAAACCGGCGAGTACGAGCGGATCGTATCCTTCTCGCGTCCGGGCGAATCCAACGTGACGTTCATGGCCCGTGATTCGTTGCGCTCCGAAGACATCCCCAACCTGTGGTACCAGCTGCGCAAGAAGGTCGGTGACATCCGTCACACCTTGCCTGCGGGCGTGCAGGGCCCGTTCTTCAACGACGAGTTCGGCACGACCTTCGGCAACATCTATGCCCTGACGGGCAAGGGCTTTGACTACGCGGTACTCAAGGACTACGCCGACCGCATCCAGCTGCAACTGCAACGGGTGAAGAATGTCGGCAAGGTCGAACTGATCGGCCTGCAGGACGAGAAAATCTGGATCGAGCTGTCGAACGTCAAACTGGCGAACCTGGGCGTGCCGCTGGAAGCGGTCAGGCAGGCGCTCGAAGCCCAGAACACGGTGATGCCGGCGGGCTTCGTCGAAGGGCCCAGCGAACGCGTCCGGCTGCGCGTTACGGGCAGCTTCGAAACGGTTGCGCAGATCCGCGATTTTCCGATCCGGGTCGCGGGCAACACCTTCCGTATCGGCGACGTGGCCGAGGTTCACCGGGGCTTCAACGATCCGCCATCACCCCGCATGCGCTTCATGGGCGAGCCCGCCATCGGGCTGGCCGTTTCGATGAAAGCCGGTGGTGACATCCTCATGCTGGGCCAAGCGCTGGAAGACGAGTTCGCTCGGCTGCAGCAGGAACTGCCCGCCGGCATGGAACTGCGCAAAGTCTCCGACCAGCCCGCGGCGGTGAAAACCAGTGTCGGTGAGTTCGTGCAGGTGCTGATCGAGGCGCTGGCAATCGTCTTGCTGGTGAGCTTCTTTTCGCTCGGCGTGCGCACCGGCCTGGTGGTGGCCTTGTCGATCCCGCTGGTACTGGCGATGACGTTCGCCGCCATGCATTACCTGGATATCGGCCTGCACAAGATTTCCCTCGGCGCACTGGTGCTGGCGCTCGGGCTGTTGGTGGACGATGCGATCATCGCCGTGGAGATGATGGCGATCAAGATGGAACAGGGCTTCGACCGGCTCAAGGCGGCGAGCTATGCCTGGACCAGCACAGCCTTTCCAATGCTCACCGGGACGCTGATCACGGCGGCGGGCTTCTTGCCCATTGCCACGGCGCAATCGAGTACCGGTGAATACACCCGATCGATTTTCCAGGTGGTGACCATCGCGCTGGTGGCCTCCTGGATCGCCGCGGTCATGTTCGTCCCGCTATTGGGCGCCAAGCTGCTGCCGGATCTGGCCAAGCGACACGCGCAGAAGCACGGCGGCAGTGACAAAGGCCACGACCCCTATTCGACGCCGTTCTACCAGAGGGTGAGACGGCTTATTCAGTTCTGCGTGCGTCGCCGTAAGACGGTGATCGTGCTGACACTGTTGCTCTTCGTCGGCGCGATCGGTCTGTTCCGCGTCGTGCCGCAACAGTTTTTTCCGGCCTCGGGGCGTCTGGAATTGATGGTCGACCTGAAGCTCGCCGAGGGCGTTTCGCTCAAGGCCACCGAAGCGCAGGTCCATCGCCTGGAAGAAATGCTCAAGGCACGCGTCGGCATCGACAATTATGTGGCCTACATCGGCAATGGTTCGCCGCGTTTCTACCTGCCCCTGGATCAGCAATTGCCCGCGACCAGTTTCGCCCAGGTGGTGGTCCTGGCGAAAAGCATCGAGGACCGCGAAGCCCTGCGCAGTTGGCTGATCGAGCGGCTGAGAGACGATTTCCCCACGCTGCGCGGGCGTGTCAGTCGACTGGAAAACGGACCGCCCGTGGGCTACCCGGTGCAGTTCCGCGTGACCGGCGAGCACATCGACGTGGTGCGGGGATTGGCACGCCAAGTCGCGGCCAAGGTGCGCGAGAACCCCTACGTGGCGAACGTGCACCTGGACTGGCAGGAGCCGAGCAAGGTGGTCTCGCTGAATGTCGATCAGGACCGTGCCCGCGCCCTGGGGGTGACCACCGTCGAGTTGGCAGGCTTCCTCCAGCGGACGTTTATCGGTACGGCTGCTGGCCAATTTCGGGAAGACAACGAGCTGATCGAAATTTCGCTGCGCGGGACCGCGCAGGAGCGCGAAATGCTGTCGAGGTTGCCGAGCCTGGCGATTCCCACCGCCAGCGGTCGCAGCGTGCCGTTGTCCCAGGTCGCCACGCTGGAGTATGGCTTCGAGGAAGGTGTCATCTGGCACCGCAATCGCCTGCCGACGGTTACGGTGCGTGCCGATATCTACGGCGATCAGCAGCCCGCCTCGTTGGTGCAGCAGATCGAACCGACCCTGGCCGAGATTCGCGATGCGCTTCCCAGCGGCTACCTGCTGGAAGTGGGCGGGACGGTCGAGGATTCCAGCCGGGGGCAGGCATCGGTCAATGCGGGCATGCCGCTGTTCGTCATCGTGGTGGTCAGCCTGTTGATGCTGCAGCTCAAGAGCTTTTCGCGCGCGACCATGGTCTTTCTCACCGCGCCCCTGGGGTTGATCGGCGTTACGCTGTTCCTGCTTCTGTTCGGCAAGCCGTTCGGCTTCGTCGCAATGCTCGGCACCATCGCGCTGTCCGGGATGATCATGCGCAACTCGGTGATTCTGGTGGACCAGATCGAGCAGGACATCGGAGCGGGGCAGGACCGTTTCAACGCGATCATCGACGCCACGGTGCGTCGCTTCCGGCCGATCGTACTCACCGCCCTGGCCTCGGTGCTGGCGATGATCCCGCTGTCACGCAGTGTGTTCTTCGGGCCGATGGCGGTGGCCATCATGGGCGGCTTGATCATCGCGACCGCACTCACACTGTTGTTCCTGCCTGCGCTGTACGCCGCCTGGTTCCGCGTCAAGGAACAGCAGCACCCGGTATAAGCGCACCGGGCCCGGCAGGGCTCAGATACCGGCGGCCTGAAGCAGTTTGTCGGCCGCCGCCTTGGCCAGCAGCGCCTGGTCTGCCGGGCCCTCAATGTGCGCCATGCTCAGCGCGCCTTCGATCAGAAATTGCAGTTGCCGTGCCAGGCGTGCCGGCTCGGGTGCGTCGAGTGCTTCCAGCAGTTCGCGCAGGTGCGCCTGGAATTGCGCCTTGTAAGCCGCCGACCGCTGGTGAATCGGATGGTCGCGGTCGTGATATTCGGCCGCGGCGTTGATGAACAGACAGCCACAGAACGCGCTCGGGCTTTGAATCATGGTGTTCAGCCCTTCGAAAACGCCGAGCAGCGCCTTGCGCGGCGGCAGCCTGTCGCGTGCCTCGCGCAGGCGCTCGAGCATCGGCTGCTGGCGTGCGTCGAGCACGGCCAGGATCAGCTCTTCCTTGGACTTGAAGTGTTTGTACAACGTCATCTTGGCGACGCCGGACTCGCTGAGAATCCGGTCGATGCCCGTGGCGTGATAGCCCTCTGTGTAGAACAGCCGCTCAGCCGTGCTGAGCAACAGGTCGCGCTTGTTCGTTGCCATGTGGGTCTCCTCTGACGGCCATTATGCGGGAGCGCTTCTGTTCCCTCCAATCGCGCATCGCCGAGAAAGATGTGCTTGCAGTGTACAGACAGGTCTGTCTATTATCCAGTCGTGACTGACCCACCACTGTCCTGCAAGGAGCCTCGCGATGAAACTTTACGATTTGACCCTGTCCGGTAACTGCTACAAGGCGCGTCTGTTTATCAGCCTGATCGGCCAGACGGCCGAGCGGGTGCCGGTGAATCTGCTGGAGGGCGAGCATAAGCGCGCTGCGTTTCTCGCGATCAATCCGCGCGGACAGGTGCCGGTCCTCGAAGACGGTGACGCTCGAATCGTCGACTCGCAGGCCATCCTCGTCTACCTGGCGCGTCGCTACGCCGATCAATCCTGGTATCCGCAGGACGCGCTGGTGCAGGCGCGCATCGTTGGCTGGCTGAGCTTCGCCGCCAACGAAATGCATCATGGTCCGGCGACGGCTCGGGTAGGGCGTCTATTCGGTCGTCCGATCGACGAGCCATTGACCGCCAGCCGTGCGCTCGCCGCCTTGCAACTGGTCGAGCAGCAACTCACCGGGCACACCTGGCTGGCCGAAACCGCCACGCCGACCATCGCCGATGTCGCGGTGTACCCCTACGCGGCCCTGGCGGGCGAGGGCGGCATCGATCTCGACGCGTACCCGGCCATCCGAGCCTGGTGTTCGCGCATCCGTGAGCTGCCGGGTTACCTCGGCATGCCCGGCCTGGAGTAAGGGGTACACCACCATGAGCAGCCCCTTCCACGCTGGCGAGCAATCGGTTCAGACCCGCGCCGGCGTCCGCGAAAAAGCCGAGCAGACGGGTACCCGCCTGATCCGCGCGTTCATGCCTGAGCAGCATCGTGAGTTTTTCGCGCAACTGCCGGCGCTGCTGGTGGCGGCGGTGGATGGCGAAGGTCAGCCTCATGCGTCGGTTCTCTGGGGCGCGGCCGGGTTTGCCTGGTCACCCCATCCGGCCTTGCTGTGCGTGGGCGCTCGCCCGCAGATCGATGATCCGATTGCCTCGCTGCTGCACCCTCGCGCCGCCGTCGGCCTGCTCGGCCTGGAATGGCCGACGCGCCGGCGCAATCGCTTGAACGGGCGCATCGTCGAAAGCGACGAGCGGGGCTTCAGCGTTGCGGTCGCCCAGTCGTTCGGCAACTGCCCCAAGTACATCCAGGCGCGCCAATGGAAGGTAAGCCCGCGCTTGCCTGGATTAATGCTCGAGGGGCACGGGCTCGACGACCGATGGCGGGGACTGGTGCAGGCGGCGGACACGCTGTTCATCGCCAGCCAGAGTCCGGACCCGCGCGGCGGTGGCGTGGACATTTCCCATCGCGGCGGGCCGCCCGGCTTCGTCGATATCGGACGGGACGGTCGGCTCTGGCTGCCGGACTACAGCGGCAACCGGCTGTTCAACACGCTCGGTAATCTGCTGAGCGAGCCGCGGTGCGGGCTGCTAGTGATCGATTTCTCAAGCGGCGACCTGCTGCATCTGCAGGCACGAGCGGAGCTTGTCTGGCCCGAGCAATACGCGGCGCTGGGTATCAGCGCGCCCCCAGGTGCGGAGCGCATGCTGGCCTTGAGTCCGGGGCGCTGGATGCTGCGCCGCGCGCGGTTGCCGTTGGCCTTCGCGGCACCCCAGGTTTCGCCGTTCCTTCCCGAGCCAGGAGCATGAGCCATGTGCAGCCTGAAAATCATCGCGTTGTCGTTGTCGTTGTTGTTGCTAACCGGAACCGCGAGCGCCACGGATGTACGCTTCAGTCTGGTGCGTACCGGACAGACGACGTCCAGCAGCGAATATGCCTGGCGCGACGGTGGCTGGGTCCCGCCAGCACCGGTCAATCACATTGCCGTACTGATCGAGCATGGCACGGACCGGCTGCTGTTCGGCACGGGGCTGGGGCGGCACATCGATCACCAGTTGGACAGCGAAATTCCGTGGCGGGACAAGCGTTACGGTGACCTCCAACCTGCCCGCGATCAGCTCGAACGCGACGACCTCCGCATCGACCGGGTGGTGCTGGGCTGCGCCCGCTGGGAATACGCCTCGGGGCTCGCCGATTTTGCCGAGCTGCCGGTTCTGGCCAGTCCGGAAAGCATTCACTACGCACGCACTGCGACGCCACCGGCCGTCCTTGCGTCGCAATTCGCGCATGGCGTCAGATGGCAGCCGCTGCGCTTCGAGCAGCGCCCGTTTCATGGCTACGAACACAGCCTCGATCTGTTTGGCGACGAACGGTTGGTGCTGGTGAAGCTGCCTGGCCATGGGGCTTTGGGGCTGTTTCTGACCCTGGATGACGGCCGCCGTTTTTTCTTCCAGGGCGACGCGGCAGGCGCGCCATCCAACGCCAGACCGCTGCCCGCCGGGGTTATTCGGATAGAGGATGCCCGTTCGCAGGCGAGGCTTGGTTTCTATCCTCGCTGGATCGAGTGAAGCGGGCGTTGCCGGCCCCGGGATCGTTTCGCTTCAGGCCCCGTATTTGAGCCCTTCCGTTCGTCTGCTGGCGCACGCTGAACGAAGCGCCGCCAGCTAAGCTTAAGCCTGTAATTTCCCAGGAAGCCAGGCCGGACAAGATGGGCGCAGTATGGCAGACCGATACCTCCCGGGCGGGTGGCAGCAAACGCGTGCCATCCAACAGCAAGCCCGGTCGAAACCCCTCGCACGGTCGCCGTATGGCGCGCCGCATGAGCCTGTTGCTGGGCGTTTCATTACTTGCAGGCGGTGGCTATGCCGTCTGGCATGAAATGGAAACCTCGAAGCTACAGGCGCTCTGGCTCAGTCGTTACGCCGAGAACCTCGACTACCAGCTCGAACCCGGCGCAAGCACCGCTATCCGGTTCCCGGAGGCTGGGCCGTTCGACCGGCGCCTGGGCTACGCGGCCCTGCCGACCTTCCTCGACCGGCTGACCGAACGTGGCTTCGACATCGAGCAGCAGGTGCGTTTTTCGCCCGCCCTGCAGCGTTACGCCAGCCACGGCTTTTTCGTGCCCTATCCGGAGAAGTCTCAGGCGGGACTGACGATCGACGATTGCCGTGGAGAGCCGCTGTACGCCAACAGTTATCCGCACCAATACTACGAAAGCTTCGACGACGTGCCGCCGCTCATCGCGATGAGCCTGCTGTTCATCGAGGATCGGGGCTTGCTCAATGCGCAGCGCCCGCGGGCCAACCCGGCGGTGGATTGGCCTCGCTTCACCATGG